>Ga0257127_1001836_pt1 | contig 14198 bp, 14 predicted proteins | sample SI060_135mmetaG_FD_190152 | JGI IMG/M metagenome (GOLD analysis project Ga0257127, IMG submission 190152) | Marine microbial communities from Saanich Inlet, British Columbia, Canada - SI060_135m | ecosystem: Environmental > Aquatic > Marine > Inlet | place: Canada: British Columbia | collected... | reverse complement strand
TTCCATAAATAGTAATGGTATATTTTTTTCAATCTTCCATCATAAATGGATTCACTATAACATAATAAGGCCAGTTTATGATTTTAACATTCGGATTCTGAATTTCCTTTTTATTAAAATCGTGATGATTTTTAATTATCGTATCCAACCGTTTTCCAACGTATTCCAAAGGCATACGATTAAATATAAAGTCAAATAGTCCTAATGATAATGCCTTTATGAATGAAATAATAAGTGGTTGTTTTAGAAATATAACAATGTCCGAATTACTTAGGGTTTCGTCGTTGACATCAATATATTTAGATGTAGAAATATAGTTTTGAGTCGGATTGTTATCAATATCACAAACAATATATTTATTACGTGGATAATAATTCTTGATTTGAATAGCCAATTGTTTCTTTCCAGTATAACCAGAAATATCACAAATAGTAATAAGTTTCAATTCTGGCGTAATTTTAATGTAAATGCGAAGATATTTATTAATAAGGTTTATAATATACATACTCAATATTGTAGAGAATACGAAGACTTGAAAATACGTATCGAATCTGAAGGCGTACATGATTGCGATTGATTTGTAGGGATAAATAATAGTTATAATAAAAAATAATTTCAATTTTTATATAATATTTCTCTATAATATTTCTCTATAATATTTCTCTGTAATATTTCCGATTCATTTACCTTTTAGTTTGAGTTTGAGTTTGATTTTGATTTTCTCTTTTCTTTGTGGTATTTTGAATTCAATCGATTTATCTATAATTCCTTTCGATTTTTCATAGCATTTATAGTAACTTTGAAATAATAGTGGGTCAATAATTTCTTTAATGAATTTATGGACTTTTAAATATAACAATATTCGTTTATAATTAGGACATTTATAGGATAATGATTTTTCCAATAAAGATTTATTTAGAGAAGATGTACTTTGAATAAATTCAATAATAGTTTTTGCTTCTTTAATAGTATCTATATATGTAATACCCTTAAACTGAGTGGCGTTACGACAGTTCCGACATTTATCATTACAAAAGGCAATTGGATTTATTTTCTTAGAGAAGACTTCACCTAAATATGAACAAATTAAATAGTGGAAACATTCAACATTATTTTTAAGTAAATTATCTATATCGTAAACGTTAGTCATTTTACTTTTTTTTAGATTCCTATATATTACTAAATCTTGTATGTTATAAAACAATATACAATCGGACATGTTTCCATCCCGTCCTGCTCGCCCTATTTCTTGATAATATCCTTCAATCGAAGTAGGCATGTTATAGTGAAATACAAATCGAACATCGGGTTTATCAATTCCCATCCCGAAGGCAATTGTAGCAACAATTACTTGTTTTGTATTATTGAGCCATTCGGTTTGTATTCGTTCACGATGTTTCTTAGATAATCCAGCATGATAAAACTCACTTAATATATTTGCTTCTATTATTTTTTCATTTACCTTTTCACAGGTTTTCCGACTATAACAATAAATTATACCAGTTTTATTGGTGTAGGTTTTATTAATGAGTTCGATTATTTCTTCAATGGTACCTTTTTCTGTATGTTTCGCTTTTATAACGATATTCAAATTATTTCTGTAGAAACTATTTTTAAAAAGTATAGGTTTATTCATATTAAGTATTGAACTAACGTTCATAGATACTTTTTGTGTAGCCGTTGCCGTAAGAGCCATAATGGGAACGGTTGGAAAGTCCGTCCGTAAGGTGTTTAATTTTAAGTATTTTGGACGAAAATCGTGCCCCCAGGTTGAAACGCAGTGGGCTTCATCCACAATAAATCTATTAAGAAGACCTTTTTCATTAATCAGTTTTAATTCTGTATGAAAATTATAGTTAGTTAATAGTGTTTCTGGTGTAGTATAAATTAGTTTATAGTTAAGAAGATTTTTAATAATATATTCTTTCATTTCAGTTTTCGTATCACCTGACAGCAAACACGCTTCGATATGTTTGGATTTTAATGCTTCTACTTGGTCATATATCAATGACTTTAATGGACAAATTACTATAGTAATACCTTCATAATATAGAGCAGGTAATTGAAAGCATAGTGATTTACCACTACTGGTTGGTGATAGTATGAATAAATCGTTTTTAGGGTTTTCTAATATACTATCAATAACTTTTTTTTGAAAAGGACGTAAACTCGGTAATTTGAATTTTGTATTTAGTATTTGTTCCATTGTGTACAAATTATTATTATTACCCATAATGAAATAAGAGGTCCATACTCAATTTTATTTTATTATCATATTCAACAATTGAGAAGGATAATAAAATAAATATTAGTTTAAAATTATTCTATTTAAAATTAAAATTAAACCATTAAATTATGGAATTACTAAAATATGATATTTTTAATGATGAAACAATAGACTTTTCTAAGGATAATGTTTATACCGATAAATTAAAAATACATGTTAATTTATTCAATAATAACTACAAGAATATTAATATCACACATAAAAAATCAATAGAAGATTTTTTTATGAATAAAAAAACCAATTATACCAGAGTATATTATGGTGAAAAATATGATATCAATGAAACTAATGATAGTTTAAAAAAAATGCTATATTGTTTCCGATTAAATAAAGATATAAATAAAAGTATAGTAATTTGTATTTTTAGATTAAAAAACGGATTATATGCTATTATTACGTATAATGTTAATCTAATACCAAGCCCTATCAATACCTATATATGTTATACTAAATATTATATGGAAGTATTGATGTATATATTTAAACTGGAAAGTGAATTAAAAATGAATACAAAACATTCGCAAGTTATTAAATATCCGAAATGCTTTTTTAAAAATTTCAATTATATTTACAATTATTTTAATTTGCGTAAGCCAGCTGACCTAATCCACTCATAATTCGGAGAATGTTATAACTAACGGCATAGGTTTTCATTTCGGATGTTCTACTTGAAGTATTTAATGTGCTATCTAGAGTCACTTCAATAGACGAATTGTCTATTCTAGAGAAATTACAAGAACCAGATGGTTGATGGTCTTCAGGTTCAAATGCGAAACTATATACATTAATACCCGGGGCTGGACAAGATGTGTGGTGATTATAAGGTTGAATAACATTGAAATAGAATCCATCGCGTTCACTAATACGGTCTGTGCCATTCAATACAATTTTAGCCAATGAAACTGGGTTTTTTCCTTGATCAAGTAATCGGGTATTATTACCACTGGCACCCCAATTACCATAATAAGGGGCGGGTATATTTAAACCCGTTGCTATATTATTTGTATAAGAATTATGTTGTAATGTAGAGGTTGGTCCAATAAATCTATCGAGAGATTTAGATGTATAAGGGTCAGTCGAACCATCTGACGTTGCTGTATCAACATGATATGTTTTTATTCTGTCGTATCCTAGAATTTTCTTATTTGTGTTACTAATAGAAGATTTTACGATGGAAATATTAGCGGAATTTTGAGAACCGGAATACCATTTCGATGAGGCAGCATTTCCCAATTCACTTAAATCCGGTTCGTATTCATTTTCTATATAGGGTAATGAAATACCCGATAATCCATTCCATAGATTCTGTGGTCGTCTTCCACCTGCCATTCCGGTACCTGTATAGGGTTCCGGCGTTCCTGTAAACCCTGTATAGTCAAATTCGGTGGTATAATTATAATATTGACTACCTGCTCTGGATTGTGTATAATCTTGAGAAATGAAGTTCTTTTGTCTAATAACCCATACGAGTTCTTTAACCGGGTGTGTAAAATTCATAGTATAATTGATTTTGGAAGCACCACTGGAAGATGTAACGGAACCTATCTGAACTTTTTCAATGAGATATTCGTGAGCACTTTGAGCAAACCGTTTTCTTTCATCTGTATCTAAATAGATATAATCAGCATATAGTATGGTTTCTGTAAATTGTGGAATTGAACCAGCACTAAATATACTGGTTCCTATTTGTTGTCTATAATTATTAGATGATTCGTGTGAAGCCCAAATAACATTGTTAAGGTCTTCGAAATCAATTTCTACGGTCATATCGGCGTGATTTAACGCAATAAGTGGTAAAGCCAACCCAGGTGTTTTGGTGAACCAAAATTCTAATGGTATATATAATTTGAAATTATGCGCATCCGATGTTCCGTCGAAAATGTTGTAATCACTAGAGGCTACTTTGTTTGTAGTATGAATATGGGTAAGATTCGGTGTATTTCCAATCATTTCAGCATAAGCTTCTGCTTTTTCACCCTTTTGTTTTAATTCATTCAGTAAATGATACCATTCACCATCATGTTTATCTATTTCTGAACCACTGATATTAAATGCTACTTTTTTTAATAATATATGTCCCAACCAATTCAACCAACGGAAAGCCTTAAAATCTCCAGAAGCACAATTCATTTTTCCTGAATCAATGGTTATTTCTAAATATAATTTATGTAAAAGGTCAGGTCCTTTCAATATGTTACAAACACTGGAACTTCCAAAGTTAGGTGTGCCATTAAAAGTTAATTTACGAGATTCAATGGCAAAATTGGTATGCCGGCGATAAACGACTTTAAAAAAAGTAATTTGTGGATTCCCGGTTAGATATAAATCTTGGGCTCCATACGCTACAAGTTGTAATAAACCTCCTCCCATTTATATAAATTGAATATTTTATTTCTTTAAGTTATACACTTAAAGATAAAAAAAAAAGAAATAATATATTAATTGTTTTTAAAAAAAATATGTCGTCATTTAAAACTAAAACTAAAAAAAAAATTATTTATGATAAACGAATAACATTAGAAGCAAAACACAATGAAATTATTAATAATATCGCTGAAGAAAATGAGCAATATGAAAATAATTCAATTATGTTAAATAATTTGAATAAAAAACTAGAAGAACTAAATAAGGATAAAAAGAAAAATATAGCTGAGATTTTATATGTAAAAGATAATATTATCAAAATAAATGAAGTGCTTGAAAAAACTAAATCACAAGAAATAGATTATTTTTTAGATAATGGTAAACTACTTTTTGATTATTATGAAACCAAAGAAAACATAACAACTAAAACAAAAGTAATTAATAATATAAAAAATGAATCCATTTCAAAATCGGTGATGGACTATTTTGGTACTCAAAAACCGAATGAAGACATAATTAATAATACCAAGGACAATATAGTAAATGAATATTTTTTCAATACCGATACGAACTTTATTAAAACAATAAAAAATGTAAATGTCGATTATTGTGAAAAATGCCAACTAGAAAAAATATTATATTTGTCAGAAGGTAAAGTCATATGTAAAGGGTGTGGTGATGAAACATTAATACTTATAGATAGTGACAAACCGAGTTATAAAGACCCTCCAAGAGAAGTAACCTATTTTTCTTATCAGCGGATCAATCATTTTAATGAGTGTTTAGCACAGTTTCAAGCCAAAGAAACTACTGATATTCCTCAAGAAGTATATGATAAAATTATAGTAGAACTAAAGAAAGAAAGAATAAAAGATATGACAAAATTAAATTCTTTGAAAATTAGAGATGTGTTGAAAAAATTAAAAAAGAATAAATATTACGAACACATACCACATATTATAAATAAACTCAATGGAGTAGCACCACCAGTTATGACCAGAGAAACCGAAGAAATATTACGAAGAATGTTTAAGGAAATTCAAATACCCTTCCATAAATTTTGTCCAAAGGATAGGAGTAATTTTTTGTCATATGCTTATGTTTTAAGAAAATTTGTAGAATTATTAGAACTAGATGAATTTATAGAATGTTTTAGTTTATTAAAAGATAGAGAGAAACTATACGAACAAGATAAGATTTGGAAAGATATTTGTAAATTCCTAGATTGGGAGTTTATTCCAAGCGTTTAATTTCTATGGAAGGTGTTAGTGTTTCTAAAATAACATATGTAATCGATACAATCGACACTACCATTAGTATATCATTTATATTCAGTTTATTTGTATTCATTAAAGCCATCAATGTTATTGATAGTAAAATTAAAACCTTTACTAATCTTCTTATAAATTCACGGGGATTAATCATTATTAATATTATAAAATAAAATAAATATATGTTTTCGTGAAACATACTTAAAGATTTATAGAATTTTTCTATTACAACCATGACTGAACCAGTAGATGATTTTCTTGATAGCGACGCCTCTATATTAGGACAAAACTATGTATGTTTGTCTTTCGTGTCTCCTGAAAAATTTTTAAAACAAAAGGAAATGTACTTGTTTCACAAGTATATGCTTGATAAATTTAGAGATTATTCACAAGTAATTGATGTTTTATCAAAAAAACATCTTAAACTTGACACTGAAGATTTAGATAAAATGTCGGACGAAGAAATAAATAATGATATTAATAAGAAACTAGTAAAAGAACTTCGTGAAAAAGCTAAACTAGAATTCGAATATACCTATAACCAATTTAAAACAAACTATGGAGACTTTATGTATAGAAGTGGTGAAAGACATACCGAAGAATTCGATAAATCGAATGACTATAAAACATCTACGCGAGCATTAAAGGTCCGTGGTGTGTATGAATCATACAAAGAAGCCGAAGTTCGTGCTAAGGCATTACAGCGACGAGACCAAAATTTCCATGTGTTTGTAGGAACTGTAGGGGCTTGGTTGCCTTGGGACCCAGAAGCCGATAAAGTTCAAAATGAAGAATATTTGAATGAAGAACTCAATACTCTCATTAAAGAATACAAAAAGAACCAAGTTCACAAGGATATGCTTTATGAACAAGAAAAAGAAGACCGTCGTAAAGACCAAATGAAAAAGAAAATCGCAGAGGATGAATTAGAGAAACAAGAAAAAGATAACGCTAAACATATGGCTACGATTGAAGATAATTTGGAAACGGATGATCCTTGGGTTCAACGGGCTAATGCTGTCGCTACAGGCGAAGAAACCACTGGCAATTAATTTATATTTTTATTTTAATGAGAAGTTTAGCATTATTTTTACTATTATTTATTATATTTTACGGAACTTATTTTATTATGGTAAATAAGTTAAATATAACACAAAATGAAACTATAATAAAATATAAAGAAGTCCCTAAGACTTTAATTGCCCACCAATATGAATTTGACACCTTAAATTATTTTAATGAAATAACTGAAAAAGATAATTTATGGAAAGAACCGCTAATAAATTAAAATACTTTTTTGTTTTAACTATTATATATGAAATCAATATCATTGATATTTTTTACAGTTTCGATTGTATTCTTAATAGTAGGATATATGGAATTAAAAATAAGTGAAAAACAAAAACAAAAAACTGTCGAATATCGGTTCATTCCACGTAGTTTAATAGAAGACCAAGTATATCCTGTGAATTTAGAAACTAGTTTCACCGATATGTTTAAGAAACAAAACCCATATTTATATCAAGATACAGGATTGGAGAATTCTAATCTTTTATAAATGGAAATACACTAAGCTTTTAGAATCTTTTAGAATCTTTTTTTTACATTAATAGTTGGTCCACGTTTCCGGTGAGACGTTGGATCAAACGAATCGTCTTCTTCGGAATCCGAATCTTTCTTATTTTGTGCTTGATAATCCCAGAATTGTTTGGCACCTATTTTAAAATCATCATGAGATCCCGCCTTATACCAAAATACTTGGTCTTCCAATTTATTACTTTTTGCGTTGTTATGAATTACTAGACAATTATAATCTTCGGTACATTGGTCCATCACTTGACAAAATATTTCAAAACTTGGAAACATTCCAGCATAATTCTCGTATAGTCTTTTGCGATTAGAAACATAATTTTCTCTTAATATAAATACATAATCTATATTTGTTCTTAAGTTTGGTGGAATACCTAATGCATATTGCATGGTAATAATAAACAATGTTTTGTAATGTCTGCCATTCATAAAAAATGAACGGATATTCTTATCCTTTACCCAAGTATTATCATATAAACAATCATCTAATATTAAAAATGCCGAAGGGTTAATATTAGATTTTTTATACACTTCTATTTCTTTCATCATTTTCTTTACTATTTTCTTTTGTCGTTTCATAACATTATCCACAATTTGTGACGTGTATTCTTCGTGTATAAATATTTCGGGTATCATATTACCATAAAATTTATTGGCACCTTCTGTTCCAGATATAACAGTTCCTAAGGGTAAATTGCGATGATAGTATAATAGGTCTTTTACTAAAAAACTTTTACCGGTTTCTCTTTTACCAATAAAAACACATACTTTATCTGACTTGACATTTCTTATGTCAAATTTTTTAAGATTTAAATTCATATATTAAGCGTATAATATAATTTTATTTTATTGACGCGAATATAACCTAAAGGTTATATAAAAAAATATCTAATATGGATAACGTTAATTTTTTAAAAATTAAGACTGACCAAAATAAGTTATATTTTCAAGACTTGGAGAAAGTATTGGCATTAACGGAAATACAATATTTTAATCCTATATATGAAAATTTTGATAAATATATTCATGAACCGAATATTACAATAAAAAGTAAATATATTGTCGACAAAATAAAAACATCGTCAAATAACTTAGAAAACGACGATAATAATTCCTATATTAAGACTTTTATTGATGCCAGTGTTAAAAATGTTCATACAAATATTACAACCGACATAGAATTGTTTGTGAAATATATTCCTATAATAGACCCCATAGAGGAAATTATTAAGGATACTAAAAATGCCAATATAATGTTGCCCAATAATTATAATTATAATATAAGTGAAAAAGTAAATAATTTTCAAAATAGTTCATATTTAGATTTCTTTTTTACCTTTTTAGGAAGTAAATTATCGGAAAGTGGTAAATGTCCGTGTTTTCCTATATTTTATGGAACACTAAATGGAATGAAACAAAATTATATGTATGATTTAAGTGATGATTATAGTCAAGTGAAATATCATAATAATTTTCAACGTAATCTTAATAAAAATTATGAATTGGTTATTAAACAAATTACTGATAACGACAGCGACAGCGATAGCGATAACGATAGCGATAACGACAGTGATAGCGATATCGACATACATTTAGAAATTCTGAATAATGTAGAATTTCAAAATATCAAAGATATTATTGATGAGGAATTTAAACATACATTAAACAATAATGAAAAAAAAAACTTATCATTAAAAAGTAATTTAGAAGAAATTATTACTATTAATGATGATAACTATGAATTTGAAAATATATTTAATGAATGTGATAATAATGTTAAATATATACAATTCAAAGAGTTTCCTGTACAATGTGTTTTTATGGAAAAACTATCATATACTCTCGAAGATTTAATTCGAAAAGAAAATTACGATATCAGTGACATAGAATGGAAAAGTATATTTTTCCAAATATGTTTTGGGTTAGCCGTCGCACAGAAAAAATTTAATCTGGTTCATAACGACCTTCATTGCGAAAATATTATGTTTCAAGATACACATGAAGAATATATTTACTACGAATATGAAAATAATTGCTATAGGATTCCTACATTTGGCAAAATAACTAAAATAATTGATTTTGGAAGAGCCACATTTACTCATAATAATATTATCTATTTCAGTGATGCGTTTGATGAAAACGGAGATGCTGGTGGTCAATATGATTATCCACATAATAATTCCTTTAAGGGATGTAAATTAAAACCCAATCCAAGTTTTGATTTGGCTAGATTAAGTTCGACGATTATAGAGTATTTTGATAAGGACACGGACTTATATAAATTGCTTAAGACCTGGATAACAGATAAATATAATTATTTCCTTTATAATGACCCAGATGATTTTGATTTATATAAAAATATAGCTAAGAATGTCACGAATGCTATTCCAATGAAACAATTAAAAAAAAGTATATTTAAAAAATTTACAATAAAAAAAGACCTAATTCCCAAAAATATATTTGTGTATACGTATTAATTTTCCATTTGTTTCATGATTGATTTCAATTTATTTAATTCTTTAAGGTCGTGGTTATACTTTATAGGATTTGGGCATATAACGGAACAGATTTCTTTACATTCGGTATCTGAATTATTTGATTTTTTACATTTTGCACGACAATCATCTTCGTACAAGGTACCAATATCAGGTTCATTTTCCTTTTCCGTTTCCTTAGGTTCGTCATCATCTGGTTCATCATCTGGTTCCTTTTCCGTTTCCGTTTCCTTTTCCTTAGGTTCGTCATCATCTGGTTCCTTTTCCGTTTCCGTTTCCTTTTCCTTAGGTTCGTCATCAGAGTCGTCATCAGAATCATCGTCAGAGGGATCTTCATCTGTATCCTTAGGTTCAACGTCTATATTATCAGCAAAACCTTCTTTTAATTCACAGTTATTAGTTTTGATAATAAACAGTAAAAAGGTTAATAAAATAGCAACTTTAAGATATTTACGTCCAGTAATTATAATAGCACAAATCAATAGAAAATCTAATACACTATTATTAATCCTTAACTTTTTTTGTAATAAAATTAGTATCAATACAATAAATATTAAAACAGCTATAGTGTTTATTTCTTTTCGATTCATTAATAATATATTATAAAAAAAATTAAAAATCAGGATTTCCAATATTAACTTCTGGTTGTGAAACACTACCCGACCCACCCTTCATAATTAATGGTTTAATGTAATCGATAGACACTAATATCATAAACACAAGTATAAGATGTTTCAAATATACTTTCCAACTACACGGTTTTTCATCGGTTCTACATAACAAATATAGAACTAATGTAGATACCAACGATACAATACAATTTAAAACATACGGATTATTTAACATATTCATCATATTAATAATTGCTATAAAGAAAAAAAAAAATAAAATAAAACCAACCTATTCAAAAAATGAATAATTACGATTTCCCTTTTTGGGTTCGATATCGACCAACGAATCAAAGTTTAATTCCTTTATATCTAATTTTTCTAAATCATTTGGTTCGGTATCGTCTAAATTAACAGTTATTTCTTTGACTTCCTGGTTAGATTCGCTTAATTCTGGAAAAGCCTCTTGTAGATTTACTTCTACTCTAGGTTTTGATTTTGTTTTTATTTTTATTACTTCTTCATCTATATTACTAGTTGTTTTTATGGAAAAACTATCATCAGCAGGTAATTGTGGTTCTAAATTAAGTTCAAAGTCTTGATTATTTATTTCAACTGGTTCAAGTTCTAAATCAGTTTTTTCTAAAGACGTATTAGCAAATTCAACTGGAACATCGACTGGGGTTTCGTCAAGGTTTACGACTGGGGTTTCGACTGGGACTGGGACAGCATCAAGAGTTTCGACTGGGGTTTCGACTGGAACAGCGACCGGAACATCGACTGGAACAGCGACCGGAACAGCGACATGAACATCGACTGGGGTTTCGTCAAGAGTTTCGACTGGGGTTTCGTCAAGAGTTTCGACTGGGGTTTCGTCAAGAGTTTCGACTGGAACAGAGTCAAGAGTTTCGACTGGAACAGCGGCAAGAGTTTCGACTGGAACAGCGGCTGGAACATCGGCTGGAACATCATCAAGAGTTTCGACTGGAACAGCGACCGGAACATCGACTGGAACCTCGGAAAGTGTTTCACAAGTTAATTCTTTTACCGATTCTATTACGGTGTCATCAAAAGATACATTCTTTGTAGAGTCTAAAAGTACCATCAATTTATTTAATTTTTCATTAGAACAATTTTCAAGTTCTTTTAATACCATCGTTTTGACAGAATTATCGGCTGAAGGTTCTGGTTCGGGTTCTGGTTCATCATTTTGTAGGTATTTCCTAAGAATATTTTTAACGGGTAATTCACGGCGAATAGTTTCGTTAATGGATGTTTCGATAAGTAATTCAGATTCTCTACGATTTTTTTGATAATCGAATTTATTGACATTTTCATCGAATAAATAAGAATTCTTCCAAAAGTATCTAGCAACATCAACAAAACATTTATGTATAAAATGATTGGTTTTGGGTATATTTAGGTCAATTTTTCCTTTGGTTTTACTAAAATTAATGGATGTTAAAATTCTAGTATGACTAACAAATACGGCTGTAATTAATTCATCAATCCAATCACATCTAGAGTGTTTTATTATTGTTTCACAATGAGCATTGATTACTTCATTATTCCAAGAAGGAATATCTTTCATTTTTTGTTGAAATTCAACAAATACTTTCTTTGGAATCTTATTAACTTTACATTCTTCTTTACATGTTTCGAATATTTCCAAAAATATAAAATAAATATTAGACTTGAGAATATTTACTAATTGTTTGGTATATTCTGTTTTTGCATCAACTAATACTGCCAAATTACCATCTTCCATATTTTAAAAATTTTGTAGAAAATTAATATAGTATTTCAACGCGTTTAATTGTTAGTTGAAAAATAAAAAAATAAAAAAATAAAAAAATAATCAATTTAAGCCAATTTCGCGATTTCTTCTTCAATTATTCTATCTATTTCATCTTGATGTTCTTGTTCTGCTTTTAAGTGTTGATTTTCGGTTTCTATATTTTTATCACCATCAAGAATAATTTCCGGTCCAACATCCGTGATAGACTGAGCATATGGATTTTCTCTTAATACTTCTAATACTTCTGGATGAATACGTTGGGTTTCCATATCATTATTTAATTGGTCTTTCCGATGTGACAATCTGACACCCGTTTCAGTAGAGGTTTTAATATGGTCTGGACCTTTATTAATCTTAGGATATGATACGCCCGACATTTGTTTTTTATGTAAAATATTGATTTTATCTTTACCATTTGATACCTTAGCTCCTTGGTCGCTAGGTTTGCGTCCCTTAGCAATTTGTTCTTTATTTATATTCAAGCGAGCATTATACGACGAATCATATGAAGACGATTTTTTATTATAAGAATTACCAGAACCGGTATATTCATTATTTGATAAAAATTGTTTGGAAGTATTGGGTGCTTCAGCTGGGTCAACCATATATCCACCTTTGGTTCTTCCACCATGTAAGAAACCAGACCGACTATCTTCCACTGTAGTTTCCTTAGTAGTTTTCTTGGGTGGATTCTTGCGATTGAATGTTTGTAATTTCTTAGGACCCCTAGGTGATATGTTGGCGGTGTAGTCAATATCTTTTAATGTTTCACGGATAGTAGTTTTAGCCCCGGTATCATATTTAGTTATTTTAGGTTTAATGTCTTGATTTTGGACCTGTCCGGTATGTTTGTTATCAATTGTGGTTTCCTTAATTGTAGTTCTAGCAATATCATTCGGGTCGTACGTTTGGAGTTTTCTGGGACCGCTCATATTACCATTATGTTTGTTATCTATAGTGGTTTCTTTAATTGTGGTTTTTGCTATATCATTAGGATCAAATACCGTCATTTTCTTAGGCATTGAAGCATTCATATTTCCTTCAGGGCGATTATTACCAACAAAATTTTCTTTCTTGGTTGTTCTAACTAAATCCTGTAAAGGAGATATAATGTTTTTTACTACTTTAGTCAAGTTAAGACGTGTCGTTCTTTTCTGTGTAATATCCCTTTCATTGGGATAGGCTTTGTATCCAGCTTTACCATAATTTAGTTCTTTTCCGGTATTATCACACCATTGACCGGCGCTTGTAGCATTGGTAGGGTCTTTAGCCATATAAACATTTTTATATGAATCTTGAACTTTTTGGTTAAGTTTTTGTTTATTTGTAGAAATCTTGGCACCTCCAACAAAGTGTCTGGAGGTTTGTCTGTTAGTATTCTTCATACAATATGCTTCATCGGCTTTATGTTTCAATATAGCACCCGTAGTTTTGATGTATCTATCCGGACCCATTTTATGGAATTTCTCGGGGTTGTTTTTGATAACATTGCCAACTTTACCACGTTCGTCATTGTTGCGTTTGCCAGAAATGACACGACCTTTATATTGTAATTTTTGATTATTCTTAGACCTTTCTTGGTCTATATTCTTGGGTTTCATTAATTCTTGGTTTTCAAATTGTTGATAGCCACCTACACCAGTTTCTCCATAATTTTGACCTAATCCAGGTGCTACACGGACTTGTTCGAATGGCAATTCGGTATTTTGTTTATTAGTCTGCCAATAACGGTCCTTTACTTGTTCATCCATGTTTGGAGAACCATTTACATAACTTAGATTGCTT
>Ga0257127_1001834_pt1 | contig 14209 bp, 15 predicted proteins | sample SI060_135mmetaG_FD_190152 | JGI IMG/M metagenome (GOLD analysis project Ga0257127, IMG submission 190152) | Marine microbial communities from Saanich Inlet, British Columbia, Canada - SI060_135m | ecosystem: Environmental > Aquatic > Marine > Inlet | place: Canada: British Columbia | collected... | reverse complement strand
GCAGGTTCAAATCCTGCTGGGCCCACCCACTGTATGAGGAACCCGCGAGGCGAATCCATACACGCATTTACCCTGTCTTCGGATGGGGTTTTTGTGTATATGAAAGGGCTTAAGCGATGGTGAGTCTGATTAAACTTAATGCCAAGTTAAGGACTATTTCCTACAAATACCACCAAAGAGCCTCTGCCGTTAATGTCCATCCTGCGACTCACTTGCGACTCACTTGCGACTCATTCTGCGACTCACTTTGATATTTAGCTGGTCATTTGTCCTCCCATAGGAGGAATTGAATGTCACTTTATGATGTGTACTTCATAGTATCCCATCTCTGGATGGTAGAATTTGTATCCGGTATAGCCTTCTGGGGTGATGAACTTTTCTTGTTTGGTTTCGCTTCGGTCCTTATGGATGGCTTTGAGCTTGGAGAAGGGGTCGTTGTTCATATTCATTGATTATCAGTCGTGAGAGGTTTCGTAGTTGGCTGTCTGTCATCTGTTGTATGTGGATGTCTTCTGCTTGGATGATGTGTACTTCTTTGAGCCGCGGTAGGATGAAGGGCAGGAGTCTGGATAGCCCTTGCACGTAGGCAGAGCCTACAGGTAGAGCTTCTAAGCTTTCTTTGAGCTTGTCTATGTCTATTGAGCCCAGTACGCCTTCACGCAGGCTTACAGAGATTGGGTCTTTGGGTCTCCCTTTGGGATTCCCGCTTTGTCCTTTTTTGTATGGCATTGCTACTTATTGATGTTATATATAAGTAACGGAGAAAGGGAATCTTCACGCAAAGGATTACAAAATGAAACAGAACTTTAAGACTGCGTTACTAATCTAATTTCACAAATGGCTATATTTGGTTGACCAATCAACGTTTAAGGCTCAAATGGCAATATTTCTTAGGACTACAGGCATTTCATTTCGTTTAGATGAGCTGATTAGAAATACGCAAGACAGACTAATCTTGATAAGCCCATATCTTCAATTTAATAAAAAAGTAAGGGACAATTTGGAGAGCCTGTGTATTCAAAAGAGAGATGTACGAATTATCTATCGTGAGAATAAGCTTCAAGTTCAAGAAAGTAATTGGTTGTATAGTCAAGTTGGTATTAGAACAAGTATATGTAGTTCTCTCCACGCCAAGTGCTACATTAATGAAAACGAGGCTATTGTCACTTCAATGAACTTGTATTCTTTTTCTCAGCAGAATAACGATGAGATGGGTATCTATGTCACTAAGCAAGATGACCCTAAGTTGTATGAGGACATTAGTACTGAAGTTCAAAGACTATTAACTCTTAGTAAAGAGATAAGGGTTTCGTTTGAAGAAGTAGACAAGAAAGCAGTTCAAAAATCTGAAAAAAAGATTTCGGAAATTATTAAAGCCAAGTCTAATTCAAAGTCAAAGCTCCTTACAACAAAGGAGTTATCTGCTAAAACTGGTTTAAGTAGTCGCAAGGTGAATAGCTGGTTCACAGATAACAAGTTGATGTATAAGAAAGATGATAATTGGATTACCACTAAAAAGGGTAAAGAATTAGGAGGCCTTGAGAAAACTGGTCAATATGGAAAATTCGTGATATGGCCAGAAGATTTAGCAAAACACCTTACTGAGTAAACTCAGAGGAGTTCATTACAACTCAAGCATATCCTCCTCCTTCAACTCGGCTACCTCAAGACACCTCAAGTAGATTAGAATATTTACTATATTTAAAAAAAAAAATTAAAAAATGAAAAATTTGTTTTATATCCTATTGATATCTGCCAATTTAATCTCGTGTGTATCTACTGATGAAAAGAAAGAAAGTAACTCAAATTTTAGTTTTGAAAACTCAATTATTGAATTCTCTTCTACCGATGACTTAGGCAATGTTTTGTTTTATCCCGAAGGTGAAGTGGCTATAACAAGTACAATTATGGTTTGGAAGCCTGGATTTGAAACACCCTGGCATTTTCACCCATTTACAGGGCCAGCTTTCATTGTGCAGGGTGAACTAACAGTTGACTTTGACACCACTAGTGCTTTAAGTAATCTAGAGTCAGAAAAAACTCCAAATTTAACTAAGGTGTTTAAGGCTGGGGATTCTTTTTTAGCTATCCCAGATGTTTGGCATAAATCACACAACTATGGATCAAAAGACTTAATATTTACAGTTTCTTGGTTGGGAGAAAAAGGAAAGCCAATAAAAGTATTAAGTAACTAACTAAACCATAGGCATATCCTCCTCCTTCAACTCGGCTACCTCAAGACACCTGAGGTAAGTCAAGGACTAAACGCATATACTCGTTTACATACGACTCTGTGTGAAAGCCAATTCTACATTTGGGCTATGATTATAGAAGATAAATTTGAATTACTCAACGTAGCAGTAGACACACAATGCAACTGCGGAGAGACGGACTGTCAATAAAGACAAGCCTATTGAAGGCGGAATCAGCAGAGATTCACTTAAAGACAAAATCAGTGATGCAACAAGATTAAGCCTAAAGACAGATGATACCTGTTTCTATAACTTTACAAGGGTCAATGTGCTTCTTGTAATAATCATAGACGTCTAAGCTGAATAAGCAAGTTTCACAATAGACTTTAAGTTGTTTTTACAGGTTGTGATGAATTTTTTTACATTAAAAAAGAACGCTATGAAAAATCTCCACGCAATGGTTTTGGGTGCTACAGGTGCTACTGGTCAAGAAATTGTAAGACTTTTATTAAAAGATGATGCATACAGTAAAGTCTCAATTTTTGTTAGAAGTAAACCCAATATTCAGCACAATAAATTAATGGTGCACGAAGTTGATTTTTCAAAACTCAATAATTATAAGGATTTGATTAATGGAGATATTTTGTTTTCCGCACTTGGAACGACTAGAAAAGAAGCCGGAAGTTTAAAACAACAATATCTAGTAGACTATACTTATCAGTATGAATTTGCTCAGATGGCATCGGATAACGGAGTTACTCATTACTCATTAGTTTCATCGACTGGAGCAAATGAAAAATCTTTTTTTTTCTATCCCAAAGTAAAAGGGAGCTTAGAGGAGTCAGTTAAGAAACTTAAGTTCAAAAAAATACAAATTTTCCAACCCCCAATGTTAATTAGACAGGCGGAATTAATGAGAGAACCGGAAAAAAACGGTATCAAATTTTTGAAAGGATTAAATAAAATTGGACTCCTGAAATCTCAAAAACCTTTGTCAGTATCACTTTTAGCTAAAAAAATGATAATTGAGAGCAAATCAGAGAAAAGCGTACAATTAAAAACCTATCAGCTAAAAGATATTCTCTAACCTCAACGCAGGCACTATGCTACGTCAATCAATTTCTCATACTTGCCAATACACGCTTTCACACTTACCGTAGCGACGGGCATTCAGTTTGCTCCAGAATCTGAAGATTTTACTACGCATTTTGAGGTGGTTTATGAATTTGAAATTGGAGAGTTACATACTGGCCCAGTAGCAGAATATGCCTGGTCCCCCAATGTTGCACACGCGATGATTTGGCTGCATATTGGGTTTGGATTTTAACGTAAATTGGGGGCAAGAGAGCCGGTGACTCTGAATAAATCTGTGGCTAAAATTCCAAAAAAAAAATGACAATGATTGCTAGAACAATTTTAGCAGCATGTGCTTTAGCCCTGGCTTTGCCGCTTCAAGCGCAAATGACCTTGGAGCCATTGCCAATCAAGCCAGATTACCATAAAATTGCCTATTGGGCAGCCCACCCGGACATCATGGATGGTAGTGACACTCGCTATGCAGCTTCAGCTGCCATGGATGCACAATGGGCGGGGTCACACCCCTCGGACATTCCGACCTTTTTTGTTCACCCCACCCTGTATTTTGAAGGCCCTACGTGGAATGCCAATGTTTTAGATAGGGATTACCGCAAGGCTGTCAATACCTCAGCTTTGACTTTTCAGGCTTCGGTATTCAATGCACTAGGCCCTGTGTGGTCACCCCATTACCGACAGATGATGTACCAGGGCTACTTCCCAGAAGCTGGGGATGACATCGATGACATCAAGGCCTCTTATGACAGTGCTTATGCAGATGTTGAGAGAGCCTTCCAGCAGTTCCTGTTGGCCAATCCAGAGGGACCATTCATCCTTGCAGGGCACAGTCAGGGCACAGGCCATGCATCCAGGTTGTTGCGCGATGTCATCACCAAAGACAAGGTATTGCAGCAGCGATTGCTGGTGGCCTTCTTGGTCGGACATACTGTGACGGCTGATGATGTGAATGGCTTTTCTATTTGCGAAAACCCCCTTGACGTGAATTGTTGGGTGGGATGGCGCAGTTATGGCAAAGGCTTTTACCCCAGCTGGACAGGTGAAGCCTTGGGGGTAGTAAATCCCATCACATGGACCACCAACCATGACCGAAGCAAACGATTTCGCCATCAAGGTGCGCTCTACACCAATGGACGTCGCATCCTCAGGCGGGGTGTCACCAGCAGGATTCATGATGGCACATTAAGAATAGAGAGGCTTCGCGGGCCCATTGGGTGGTTTTTCCGTTGGGAGGACTACCATCGGGCGGACTACAATCTGTTCTGGTTTAATATCCGGGAAAACCTACATCAACGCGCCAGCGTCGTTCAGGGGGGAGTCATTGAAGTAATGCCATGATTGTTCACGCCGTGTCTGGACCTCGTAACATAAGCACTGCGCTCATGTACAGCTTCAATCAGCGACCTGACTTCGGGGTGATTGATGAGCCCTTTTACGGGGCTTATTTGGCATCAAACCAGTTGGATCATCCTGGCAAAGAGCAGACATTGGCCACTCGGCCAACGAGTCATGAAGGCTGCATTGAGTCCATCCTGCAAGCTGAATCCATGCACCGACATCTCTACCTAAAAAACATGGCGCACCACATGGTCGATGTGGACTGGGGTTTTTTAGATAGGGCGGCTCATATTTTCTGGATTCGTCACCCTCGAAAGGTCATTGCCTCATTTGCCAAGGTGATTTCAACGGTTAGTCTGAGTGACCTTGGCCTGCAAGAACAGTTGCATCAATGGAATGCCTTGAACAACTATTCAGGACCAAAAATCTTGGTAGATAGCGATGCCATGTTGGCCAATCCCCGACGCAACTTGGGGGCCATTTGCTCAGCCATAGGCATTGACTTTGATGAAAAAATGTTGCAATGGCAGGCAGGGAATAAACCCTGTGATGGTCCATGGTGGCCCCACTGGTATAACAATGTGCACAAGAGCACAGGATTTGGGAAAGCCCGATCCCTTCCCGACCCCTTGTCTGATCAGCTGCATGACCTAGAGCAGTCGGCCATGCCTTATTACAACGAGCTGAACGCTCAAACCTTCAATTTCTAGCCATGCTACAATCTACCGACCCAAGAAATCAAAACATCCAAATTTGGGTGCATGACCAGTTATGCCCTCGGGCAGAAGCAAAAGTCTCAGTCTTTGATTCTTCCGTTCAGGGAGGTGACGCTGTGTGGGAGGGCATACGGGTATACAAGCAAGGTGTCTTTTGCCTTGAACAGCATTTGGACCGGTTGGAAGATTCTGCTAAGGCCATGGACTTTGCTGATGTGCCTTCACGTGACACCATCAAAACGGCCATCATGAAGACCCTGAAGGCCAATGGCATGAGTGAAGACTGCCATATTCGTCTCACCTTGACTCGCGGAGAAAAAAGCACCTCAGGCATGGACCCTCGACTCAACGTGCATGGTTGCACATTGATCGTGTTGGCAGAGTGGAAGCCGCCGGTCTATGACAATGAAAAGGGCATCAGCATCATGACCTCTAGCATCAGGAGAAACAGCCCGATGCACTTGGATTCAAAAATTCATCACGCCAACCTGATCAATAATATTTTAGCTAAAATCCAAGCGAACCATGCAGGGGTTGACAGCGCTTTAATGTTAGATAACCTAGGGTTCATTTCTGAAATGAATGGGACCAACATCTTCTTGGTGAAGGATTCTGTACTGTATACGCCCCATGCGGACGCCTGTTTGCACGGAATCACCCGACAGTTGGTCATCAATTTGGCACAGGACATGGACATGTCTGTTAAGGAAAAAAACCTGAGTCTTACTGAACTTTACGCTGCGGATGAGGCCTTTGGGACAGGTTCCATGGGCGAGCTGACACCGATAGTCTTAGTGGATGGTCGCCGATTGAGCAATCGGAGAGGCAGTGAGTTCACCCAAAGACTTCAGCGGGCTTTTTATGCGTTGTCAGACAGGTATTGCACAGCCATAGATTGAATCAAGGCCTGTGATGCGGTTCACCTGAATCATGCATTTTGCCTTAAGTTTGCAATCCTTCAAAAGGGTCATTAGCTCAGTTGGTTTAGAGCGCTGCCTTGACAGGGCAGAGGTCACTGGTTCGAATCCAGTATGACTCACGAAAAAACCCCCGCCAATGGCGGGGGTTTTTTGTTTATTGCTAGTCGGTCGTCTTATTGCTTAACGAACTTCACCGTCGCTCGCTTGGATTCAATGAAATAGATGCCAGGTTGCAGGTGGCTTACATTGGTCTTTGCATCCTTCAGTTGCATGAGCGTTTTGCCATTGACATGGTGAATGCTTGCTTCGCCACCAAAGCCATCAATGTTGAGGATGTCACCAACGGGGTTAGGGAAAACCGTAAAACCAGGAATGTCCAAGGGGTCAATTGACATGGAGGAAGAATCCACCACAGTGATTTTGCCCCAGTTGTTTGAATTTGCAGCGTTGTTGTTGCAATGAAAGTAAAAAACCCCAACGGTATCAATTTGAAAGGTGATGGATTGAACGGTAGAACTTACCGTTCTCGTCGTCCAAGCTACCGGTGTTGAAAATTCACCAGTCTGCCAGCCTTCTGTCATTGGGTGAGCTTGGCCACTGCCGTACTTGAAGTCAATATCTTGTCCTTTGTAAACAGTCATCACCTTATTTGGCGTGATGCCTGAGTGGGAGATGGTCATGGTAGGGTTTTGGCTCAAGGCAGTCAAGCCGGCAACAGCAACAAGTGAAAGCGTAGCGATAATTTTCATTGGGATGGTGTTTATGGGGTAAAAATAAAGGAAAAATACGCTAGAGCTGTCTATTGAGAGGGTAGGTGAGGGGATGATTTTCTACCTTAAATTCATGGTCATGAAACAATTCCTTTTCCCGCGAGCCAAATCCATCCACCGCAGACCTTTCATTGAACTGATCTACACGGTATTTCGTGTCTATGTTGGCTATGGCATGTTTCAATCAGGTTGGCGAAAGGTTCAAGACTTTCCTGTCTCGCAAAAATTCATCGATCATCTCAGTGAAAAAGGTTGGCCAATGCCTGAGGCGCTTGCCATCATGGCTGGATGGGGTGAGTTTATTGGTGGCGGATTGCTTGCCTTAGGTTTGTTCAATCGCGTGGGCGGACTGCTCATCATGGCGGTGATGGGCGTAGCGGCCTTTGTTCACAATGGCGTGTTGCCTATAGTCGAGGCGGACCATGCACAATTGTATTTTTGGGCGGCAACCTTGTTTACCGCTTTGGGGCCAGGGCGACTGTCCTTGGATCGCCTGATTAGATCTTAAAAAATCAATTCTTGCCCACGGAAGATGGCCTGCCGGGTGCTTTCAACTTGCTTGTGAAGCAGGCGTTGGTAGGCATCAACCTTGTCTGAATTGCCCTCGTTTGCATGCACGGCAATGTGCTTCAAGCTTTCAGCCCACTGAGCGCTCTGGCCATAAAAGGAGCTGCTGGATGTCTCCATGAAATTGAAAGTATTGAAGCTTAAAAAGCAAGCAGTGCTGTTGCTCTGCTCCACAAGCACCACGTTGTTACCAACAGCAATGTCGACAATGTGCAGATTAAAACGTGCAGCAAGATCGATGCCCTTGGCTAGTGTTTTTCTGCCAGTTGTTGCTTGTTGAACCACGCAATCAATCAAGTCATCCAAGTCAGTTAAGATGGCCTCAACATCATCCAAGTTTTTCAAAAGCTTGCTCTCCCACATGTGATAAATCTGCTTGAGGGTTCCCAAGTAGCAGGTTGGAGACCAAATCTCGACTGAAGGAATGCTGGCATAGGCATTCCAGACCTGTCGGTTCATGGCCTCCTTGTCTGGATCTATTCGGTAATCGATGTAGTCTAAATCCTTAAATGCCTCTAGATTGAGTATAGCCTTGGCCCAATAAAAGGCTTTCATGCGTCCCAAATTTTGGTACTTGAATGCGTAGAAAATTGGCGCATCGTTGCAGACATAGGTCATGTGTGCTTCCAAGTCGGATTGACTGAAACTCACCATGCGCTCAATAATGCGCTTGTTGTAAGCCTTGTAGTCTGCCAAGGTTTTGATTGCCTTGCCGGCATCAAAGTCCACGCGTCGCTCATCGGCCACATCCCTTGAGTCCATGCTGACCCCAAACTGAATAGCCAGCTGATTGGCTTCTTCAAAGGTGAGGGTTGATTGCCCTCGCAACCGCCGGTAGGCAGCATCCATGCTGATCTTGAGCGTTTCCTGCATCAAGGTCACGATAGACTGGCTCTTAGGTAATCGATCCTTGACTTTGTTGAGAAAACTAATTTGTATGTCTTTGGTAGATAGAGTCATTAATGGATCCTAGGGTTTCTTTTGGTTTTGTTCTCTGTCACAGAGTATGGTTCAATCCATCATGCCTGCAGCAACGGTATTGCCACTGTTGATGTCAACCAAGATAAAACTTCCTGTGACATGATTGCTGAGGTAGCTGTCGCAGGCGATCGGCTTACTCGCCGTCCATTGAATGCGTGCAATTTGATTTGTCTCAAGTGGCCCCTCAGGACTTTCAAAAGCCAAATGCTCAACGTCAAGCAAGGCGTCTACGGTAATCATGGCCTGGCCTTCAGTGCTTCCCTGTCGGATGGCATATTTACTGCCAGGCCGTTGTGCTTGGTTGTCCAACCAGCAGATGGTGGCCTGCCCTCGCTTGCGTGCATCGGGGGTTTGTCCACTGGCGATGACATCACCGCGACTGACATCGATGTCGCGATCCAAATTGATGCAGATGGATTGGCCCATGGAGGCCGACTCAAGGGATGTGTCGCCAATCTGGATACCTGTAACGATGGCTGGGTTGTCATGAGGGGCCACGATAATCTGATCTCCCACCGTGACGGTGCCGCTGGCAACCCGGCCGGCATAACCGCGGAAGTCATGGTGCGCATCGGAGTGGGGGCGGATGACTGTTTGCACAGGCATGCGGAAGTCACCGTCGGTGAGGGTCACTTGAATCTGCTCAAGGTGTGCCAGCAAAGGGTTGCCTTGGTACCAAGGCATGTTGCTGCCCGCATCCACCACATTGTCGCCCATCAAGGCAGAAAGGGGGATAAAATTAACTTGTTGAAGCTTGCACGCCTTGGTGACAGCGTCAAAGTCCTTGACAATGGCCTGGAAAACACTTTCATCGTAGTCAACCAAATCCATTTTATTGACGCAAACGGTTACGGACTCAATGCCTAAGAGCCCGGCAATGAAGCTGTGGCGACGGGTTTGCTCCACTACGCCATGGCGGGCATCAATCAGGATCAATGCGGCGTTGGCCGTGGAGGCGCCGGTGACCATGTTTCGCGTGTACTGCACATGGCCAGGTGTGTCAGCTATGATGAATTTCCTTATGGGTGTGGCAAAGTACCGGTAGGCCACATCAATGGTGATGCCTTGCTCGCGTTCGTCCTTGAGCCCGTCAGTGAGCAAGCTGAAGTCAATGCGGTCCAAGCCTTTTCGCTTGGAGGTTTTCTCGATGGATTCCACTTGATCGATGTAAACGCTTTTGCTGTCGTAGAGCAAACGCCCAATCAAGGTTGACTTGCCGTCATCAACGGAACCGGCTGTGGTGAATCGTAAAATGTTCATGGTGTTGTTCAATGGTGTTGTTGGCTGATCAGAAGTAACCTTCCTTTTTGCGTTCCTCCATGGAGTTTTCGCTGCGCTTGTCATCTTCGCGGTTGCCGCGTTCAGTTTGTCTGGAGGTCTCAATCTCGCGAATCACATCGTCCAGTTCAACGGCTTCTGATGCCTGACCGCCCGTGATGGTGATGTCGCCCAAGGTGCGGAACCGGACTGACTTCATGACGGGGGTCTCGCTGTCTTTGATGGTGATGAAATCGGACACAGGCAGCCAGCTGCCACTGCGCCATATCACCTGGCGTTCACGAGCAAAATAGAGTTCAGGCAATGCGATGCCTTCACGGCGGATGTAATGCCAAACGTCCATCTCTGTCCAATTGGAAATTGGAAATACCCGGAAATGCTCACCGTGGCGTTTGCGACCATTGAAGAGGTTCCAGAGCTCAGGCCGTTGGTTTTTTGGATCCCATTGACCAAAGTCATCCCGATGGGAGAAGAAGCGTTCTTTGGCGCGGGCCTTTTCCTCATCGCGTCTGGCTCCACCCATCAGGCAGTCAAAGCCGTTAGCCTCAATGGTATTAAGCAGGGTGGTGGTCTGCAAGCGGTTTCTGTTGGCATTGATGCCTGTTTCTTCCGCCACCAATCCGTCGTTGATAGCGTCTTGCACCAAGCCAACAATCAGCTGGGCATGCATGTTTTTCACAAAGGCATCGCGAAAAGCCATGGCTTCAGGGAAGTTGTGTCCGGTGTCAATGTGTACCAATGGAAAGGGGAGGCTGGCAGGGGCAAAGGCTTTCTTCGCAAGGTGGCTGAGTACGATGGAGTCTTTGCCGCCAGAGAATAGAATGCAGGGGTTGTCAAACTGAGCAAATACTTCTCGGATGACATACATGGCTTCTGCCTCGAGTTCGTCGAGATGGTCAAGCATGGTTGAATGGAATATGGGTGAGAATTTGTTGGGTGCAAGTCGCTAGATCTTGCAAGTCGGTGTGCACATGAATGGCTGCCTGTTTGGGGGCTTCAAAGGGAGAAGAAATGCCTGTGAAGTCAGGGATTTCACCCGAGCGAGCCTTGGCATAAAGGCCTTTTACATCACGGGACTCACAGACGTCAAGGGGGCAGTCCACAAAGATCTCCGTGAAGCGCTCATTGCCAATAATATTTGCAGCAGCTTGGCGATCAGCCTCAAATGGGCTGACAAAGGCGGTGAGGACAATGAGCCCTGCATCTGCCATCAAGTTGGCCACTTCTGCCACGCGGCGGATGTTTTCTGTGCGGTCTTTGTTGGAAAACCCTAAATCGCCATTGAGGCCATGTCGGAGGTTGTCCCCATCAAGCAAGAAGGTGTGCTTGCCCAATTGGTGCAAGGCCACTTCTGTGGCATTGGCAAGGCTGCTTTTGCCACTACCGCTCAGCCCCGTGAACCACAGCACTTGACCATGCTGATTCATGGCTTGTTCGCGATCAGCAACACCGATCTGGTAGGCCTGTTTGACCACATGGTTTGAATGGCTCATGGAAGTAGGAATTGGAGGTAAATCAGGACAATGGCACCGTACAAAAAGGTCAGTCCAATGCCCATTCGAAGGTAGTCAAGGCTCTTGTATCCCCCGGGACCATAAACCAGCAAATTAGTTTGGTAGCCAAAGGGAGTCAGGAAGGCATTGGACGCACCAAAAGCCAACCCAAGGAAGGCCACTTGCGAAGGTAAAACGCCGCCATTGACCATGGCTGCTACCATGGGGAAAAGGATAGCAAGGGCTGCAATGTTAGACAGGGCATTGGTTGCAATGGTGGTAGCAACAAAGAGCATCACAAGCCAAGTGATAGCGCTGAGGTCACCAGTGCTTGCCTGCAGCCAAGCCAAGGCTTGATCCGGTGCACCCGATCGCATCAATGCAAGACTGAACCCCAAGGCGCTGACTAGAACAGTCATCAGTTCCCAGTCTACGTGTCTTTTCACATCACCCCAACGAATCAGTCCTAGTGCACCACCCGCTGCGCCTGCAGTAACCAAGGCCGTCAAGAAGTCTACCTGACCTGTCAGCCAGCCCGCAAGGATGAGTGCTGCGGCGAGCAAGCTCAAGCCTTTGGATGTTTTGGAAAGCACGGGCAAAGGCGGTCTGGCATCCAGGGAGTACAAATGCTTGTTGCCTTCAGTCAAGCTGTCAAAGCCTGACCCGCCAACCAAGAGCAAGAGGTCACCAGCCTGCAAGATCAAGTCGCCAATCTTGCCTTCCATGCGTCGCCCTTGTCGATGGACAGCCACAATGGCAGCGTCAAATCGCTGACGGAATTGACTGTCGCGCACCTTGCTGCCTGTCAGGTTGCTTCCTGGCGGGATCATGGCCTCAATGATGGCGGACTGATCAGCAAAGTCTGTGAGTTCATTTTGCGGCAAGGCCAATCCGCTGTGGGACTGGGTCAAGGCGCGTACCTGGTCTAAGTCGCCGGCAAAGAACAAGCGATCATTGGCCTCCAGAATTTGGCTTGGAGCCACCGGAGAAATGCAGTGACCCTGTCGGAAAATCTCAACCAAGTAAAGCCCGTGCAGCTGCCTGAGCCCCGCTGTCTCCACGCTGAGGTTGGCATAACCTCCGCCTGCCACAACCCGTGTCTCGACGGTGTATTCCCTTCGAAGCTCAACCTTGGGCGCCCCTCTGTCAGGCAAAATACGAAAGGCGAACAGCGACAAAAAACCAATGCCACCCACCGTGACCAGTATGCCAATGGGGAGGTAGTCGATGCTGTGAAGGATAGGGAAGCCATTGTCTTCCAATAGGCCATTGAGCACCAAATTGGTGCTGGTGCCAATCACGGTAATCACGCCACCCAAGGTTGCCGCAAAGGCCAGGGGCATCAAAAAAGGCGCTGCAGAACGGCCCTTGCTCAGGGCCCAGGTTCGAACCGGCGCCATGAGCATGGCAACCACTGCGGTGTTATTCATCACCGATGAAGCTGCCGCGGTCAAGGTCATCAGTTTCAGCAAAAACCGCCGAGGGCTAGCTTGGCTGCGAACCATCCACTGAGCCAGCGGCAGGTAGGCTTGTGCAGCACCAGCTAAAACCATCAATGTGATTAAAATTAACAAGGATGGCGTGGTCAATGCGCCCATCCACTCAGCGACAGATAAATGACCGCTCAGCACCAGAAGCAAAGCCCCCAATCCAAATGCCATGGCAGGCTTGACCTTTGGAAGGAACAGGGCAATTATCACCAGTGCGTAGGTTATCAGAATCGTTGTCATTGTCAGTCAATCAGTCGCCAAAGGTAACTATATCCTACTAAATTGGTAGGAGTTTATTTTCCTGCCAGTCTTTGCCCTACTTTCATGCCATGAAACGCTTCCTCACCAAGGCCAATGGTCTGTTCCTTTCAGCGATAGTCATTGTCCTTTACCTTGTCTTTGATGCAAGCATCGATTTAGGTGGTGACAATGCGGGTTATTACATCCTAGGCAAGGCCTTGCATGAGGGCTTTGGCTACACGAACATCCACTTGCCGGGCATGCCGCCAGCGCAGCATTTCCCGCCGGGATACCCGTTAATCTTGAGCTTGTTGATGACCGTTTCCATGAAGCTGACCTGGCTGAAGGTGGCCAATGGGCTGATGTTTACCGCCGCCTTGTTCTTGATGCGACCCCTGTTCCAACGCATGACAGGATCAGCTGCCATTGCATGGGTTGCCGTTGGCTTGGCCTTGCTCAACAGCCATTTGCTGACTTCATCAACCATTTTAATGAGTGAGATACCCTTTTTGCTCATATCGTTGTTAGCGCTCACTTTTTTAACCCGTTTCACAACGGGTAAACAAGCACCCTGGCAGTCACCAGCATTCTGGTTGGTTGTGGTGCTTTCCGTGGCGGCCTTTCATGTGCGGACCGCAGGGATTGCACTGGTAGCAGGCATTGGCTGGTACCTTCTCTTGGAAAAACGATGGATGGCAACCGGGCTTTATGCCCTATCATTTGTTGGCTTGTCCCTGCCTTGGTTCCTTCGCGGACAGTCTTTAGGAGGCAACAGTTATTTGCAGCAATTGGTGCGGGTTAATCCCTACCGGCCGGATGAGGGCTTGTTGGACATGGGCGGATGGCTAACCCGGGTGGCTGACAATGCATGGCGATACCTTCACCAAGAGATCCCTAACGGGCTCTTCCCTCAACTGGAAGTGGCCTACACCACAGAGCCGCCGGAAGGGCACACTTTGATTGGCGTCCTGTTGCTGGCTTTGATCATTTGGGGGGTGGTGAAAATGCCCCAATGGCGCAGCCTACTTATAGGCTACCTGGGTGCCTCCTTTGCCATCTTTTTGCTCTGGCCCGATGTCTGGTTTGGGGTGCGGTTCATGCAGCCCTTGATTCCCTTCGTTGGTCTGGTTGC
>Ga0257127_1001829_pt1 | contig 14221 bp, 16 predicted proteins | sample SI060_135mmetaG_FD_190152 | JGI IMG/M metagenome (GOLD analysis project Ga0257127, IMG submission 190152) | Marine microbial communities from Saanich Inlet, British Columbia, Canada - SI060_135m | ecosystem: Environmental > Aquatic > Marine > Inlet | place: Canada: British Columbia | collected... | reverse complement strand
GAAAAAAAGGCGGCCAACGAAGCGGCTAAGGTCGAAAAAAAGGCGGCGAACAAGGCCGAAAAAAAGGCGGCGAACGAAGCGGCTAAGGTCGAAAAAAAAGCCGCGAACAAGGCCGAAAAAAAGACGGCCAACGAAGCGGCTAAGGTCGAAAAAAAAGCCGCGAACAAGGCGGCGGCTGAGGCTGGGGGGAAAACAAATTCTGATCCTGATACTCAACCTGATAACGATATATCTGACATAACCGAGGACCCCTGTGGACAAACATCTTATTCCGAGATACAGCAGCTAGACTCGAATATCGACATTACGATGAGTGATAACTCTAAGAAAAACGAACACGACGACCTATCCAATAAAAATCTCAAATTTATGGTGTTTGCTTTTTATATAATGCGCAACGCGGTAAACGCGAATAAGGAGTTCGACGTCAACCAGTTCGTTAACTGCAATCGGATAAATGACCTACAAAAATTCGCGGAAATGATGGAACTTTTCTTCAAAAACTTTAACTCCATTCATCAACAATTTTCTCTTTTCAAAAATAACCACTTTAATCACTTTCACCTTCTATCTGATATTGCTTTTTATAAAAATAACGCTATTGATATTGATGTGAAACTTCACATCATCAACGGGCAAAAAGTACTCATTGATAAAAATAACATCGTTTATCATTTTAGGAATCACATTCCTATCGGGGTATGGCGAAATAATCAAATCACGCAATAACCTTCGCATTCACCGCATCACCTGTTAATTAAACAAACAATTCAAACTGGCTATTCCATAAAGAAAGAATAGATACAGGAACACCGGGTAAAATTGGGTGCGCTTCCCAAAAATACTTACAAAAAGCCCATTCGAAACTAATTTTATTATTATAAAACTCGCCGTAATTTTCACTTAAAAATTTTTTTATTTTTTCTGGAAGAAGGTAATGACTTTCTACGGGAAGAACATATGATAATTGGGTATAGGGATGAAATGGTTTACTATTACTAATAGCTAAAAAATCCATTTCAAAGTGAGGAATATATTGAATTAAATCTTTGAACAATGGCGGATAATGGTAATTATATTTTATTCGCCAGTTAACGCAGTCCCCGGTATAATATTTGAATACCCATTCTAACATTTCCAGGTAATTCATACATACGTCTTTAATCATTTCTCCAGTTGGAATTTCTTTGAACAATGTTTTATAATATCTATCTTCCCAGTAATCCATATCTGGTGAAATATATTTTTCTTGCTTTCTATATAAGATTGGAATATTTTGAAATAATCGTTCTTTGTCTTGAATGGTGGTTTCTTGAAATTTAAAGGAATCATAACGTTTTCTACTATTCATTTCTTCAATTAGTAAGTCTCTTTCTTTATTGGAAACATCATATAATAACATTCTAACACAATTCCAGTTAATCTTATTATTTTCATTTAATATATACAGGTTTATTTTTTTGCCGATTGTCTGTGAATACAATGTTAATAACGTATCAATGCCGTGTGTGCGTATATTCATAGCTGGAAAATGTGGTAAGAAATCATTTCCCAGAAAGAAACATATAAATACATAATCATATACGCGTCTTATATTTGTATCAATACAATTCATTTCGCTTAAAATACTATTGCACAATCGATGTATATCAAGAAAATAGGGTTCATTTGTATCACTCAATACTGAAACCGGTATTGAACTTTTAATAAACTCAGGTGCTTCTCTGAATATGTATATATTATACGTTTGATGTATATGAAATATGGACAGCATAATAAGATCAGAGTCTAATCCATACAGGGCAATATTATCATTCTGTAAATTGTTTTTTCTAATATAATCAAATAACTTATGTTCACCTTCTCCCGGGTTATCCGAGCATGATATATTAATTGCTTGCACGTTATACTTTTTTTCAACAAAAGAGAAAGCATATTCTATTTTTTCAGATAATTTATTCATGAAATCAGTACCTGGGGTAATCGCAGATGTACTCCATTTTTTGTTGTCAGTGGGTTCATTAAAATCAATTTGACTCAAAAAGCTACTTCTATGACGTCGGCTTCGCTGCTGTTCCATTTTTGCTAACGGAGCTACCCCGTCAAACGTAATAAATACAGAAAGTTGTGGTTTAATGATATTTATATAATAATTAATTTTTTCAATTACATTTTCGATTATTTTCTCTTCGAAATTCGCAGCATTGGGATCTATCTCTCCGACGGCATCGTATATAATCGAATTGCAATCCATAAACAAATGTTGAAATTGAATATTTTCATTATTGAAATATTTTAAATTACGAATAATATTGGAATAATTTCTAATAATATGCGAGAAATAGCTGGGTATACCCATAATTATATTATAATATAGAATTAGTTTTATATGACTTCTATATATTTATAATGCAAAAGAGATAGATAAAATATAATTTTTATTTACATTTATTATAATCCTTACTGGTTAGTTGATACCCCCAATGTTGTAAAGTTTGTCGTATTTTAGGACTAACCTCATAATCATTATATTTTGTATTTTTATCATTACACCGACTAAAAAGAAAAATGATCGGTCTCCAATATGTCCCGCCAAAACTTCCCAACTGAAATATTTCTATCGGTGTTAAATTCGGTCTAAAATCCGGATAATCCTTGAATACAATCTCTCCATTACTATTTTTAGTAGGCATATTATAATTATATTATATTTTATTATACATATAATTATGCATCTCAATGACGTTTACCCCCTTGAAGATTTAAAACGGAACAAAAAACATAAGATTACAAGATTAGTAAGAATGATGTATTGTTTGCGGAAATCGCAAATTATGAAAAGAGTTTTTCAAAGACATCTTCATATAATATCTTTTTAATATATATATATATATATGAATCTATTTTATCCGAGTTATGCATATGTGAATAGCTTTTTACCTATAATAATTATTAGTTTTTTCTTGTTGGATTCCTTTATATTTAAAAATTTGAAAGGTATAGTATTTTTAGCAGGACTATTATTTGCTATCATGTCAAGTATTATTATTAACAATACGTTTACAATAACCCGATATGAAAATAATAATAAAGTATGCTCGCCATTTACTATAAACGATATCTCTAAAAATTTCAATTTACCGCTGAACCCAATCATATTGTTATATACATTTGTATATTTAGTATCTATTATGCTAAATAATGGATTTGTTCTTAATAATTTTGCTTATATATTCATAATGGGTACAGTAATAATAAAAGATATATTCTGGCTAGCGGAAAATAAATGTTTTACGTCGAATCAAATAATAATGTCCAGTGCAATTGGTATATCTATGTCGCTTTTATGGAGTCTTGTTCTTCAAAAATCAAATAACAAATCAATATTATATACGATTGGGGTCAACAGTAATGATACGTGTGAAGTTCCCAAAAAAAAAACTTATAAATGTAAATACAAACCAAATAAATAAATTAACGAATTTGAAATATATATTATACCTGATTATAATATATACTATTTAAGGAAATACATGAATCTCAACTTATCATCATTCATATTTCTCTTTTTACGATTGTCTCCATTTATACTTATATGTTTCTTTACACTGTCTTCAATATTCAACAATGATTTAAGAGGTATCATTTACCTATTTGGATTATTGATATCAATTTTCACCGCATTTAGTGTTGGGAATAATTTAAATTTAGATGTAGTGCGACCCGAAGACAAACACGCGGTTTGCGATTTCGTATTTTTCAGCGGTAGCGACAGTCGACATATTCCGGTAGGTGAAACAATATTAGCATATACATTTTTTTATTTATTTACAACAATTGTTTTAAAAGACAAAGAATTCATCAATACAAATGTTAACTTTGAGCACTTCCCAAATGTTCCCAGTTTGAATAGTTGTTTAATAACCCCGTGGCAAATGCTTAAACCGGATTTTATAAAATTTTTACCAACAATGTTCACAAATCTACCAGCATTGAATGAAAATATTTCAACAATCACGTTTTTTATGTTATTAATCGCATTTGATATATTCTGGAATACAAACATCTTTAGTAGTATTAAAAAATTATTACAGTTAGATTTGAAATACTGCTATACCACCTACCAAAGTGGCATTGCCTATTTCATTGGTATTATAATTGGCATAATATGGTCTACAATAATTTACTCTACCAATTCTCCTCATTTGCAATATTTCCCAGGTTATAAAAATAATGAAGTATGTAAAAAGGCTGGTCCTACTAAATACTCGTGCAAGGTATATAAAAATGGAGAATTATTAAAAGTGCTCGACTAAAATATAATGAATATATTGTTTATTATATTTTATCGTCCAAAATGGCTAATATTTGCTGATAACCAAGACTTAATATTTTTAGAGATACGCATTGTGTATATATCATTTGATAACATATTTACAGTTTTATGTTTATTTTCAAAAAATTTAAAAAACGAGTTGATAACATCATAAAAATCCTTGTTATTATATCTCATAGTTAGTTCGTTGAATTGATATTCGGGCCTACCTATGCGTTTATTAACTACATTATGAAAATTATAAAGCATCATTTTAAAATCTTCTTTTGTTCTAAGTTTGGAAAAATCAACTTTTTGTAAATATTGGGTTGCGTGTACAGAACAAGATGGACAGGGTAGATTATTACAAATAGATTGTATATGGAAAAATATATCTGTTTTCAATGATGAATAACTATCATTTTTTATTTTTTCAGCCAAACAGTGCAGGAGATCCCATATCGACGGACCCCATAATATTTTAGGAATATTACTAGTGGTAGATGTCTGTATGTTTACATTAGATAATTTTTTATTATCATAAGGCAACGGTTTTAAATTTGATATTGAATAATTCACAGATTGTTGGTTTTTTTTACTAATTGTTCTAGAATTTGTAAATATCATTATATAATATATTATAAAAATATAAACAAATAAATATCTTATTTATTTATAATGAATAACACAAAAGAACTATTAGTTAATAATATTAAACAGTGGGTAAAATTAGACAACGAAATTCGTTCACTTAAAAAAGAGGAAAATATTCGAAAAGTTGAAAAAAAAAAAATCAATGAAACATTGATAGACCTGATGAAAGAAAATGATATAGATTGTGTTGATATCAAAGATGGGCAAATATGTTATAATCAGAAAACTATCAAAAAACCCATTACTAAAAAATATTTAATACAAATATTGGCTAAATATTTCCAAGGTGATATGGATAGAGCCGAACACGCAAATGAGTTTATATTAAACAATAGAGAAGATATAACTAAAGAATCAATATCACGTAAAATAACAAACTAAAATAGTCCAAATTCAGGAATAATATATTTATCATTAACAAATTCGTAGGTTGCAATGATAGTTGGATTTTCAATACTTTTCAAAATATCTTCGGTGTTATATACATTATTGTTTTTATCTAAATAATAAACAATCCCCATAATTTCCTTTGCAAAGACCTCGATTTTTTTCATTTTTTTTCCGTTATCGTTAGTTGCTGTGATTAGCCCGTGTGGTCTGCCTTTCTCGTGTGTTCCGCAAAATTCGCAATCATCTTTGCGGCGCCGGGTGCACTGTTCGCCATTTGCACGTTTGGCATTGCACCTATTTAATCCGGGTATCGCATTTTTAGTTCGTTTTCTCTTAACAAAATCTTCTTTTGTCAAACACAAACGATCATAATCATAGACGTACTCCAATAATTCTTTTTGATTGTCAGGTGGTAGATCTATATTTTTTATCTTATTGCAAAGATTTGTTTTGAAATTAGTTATATAAGTTTCTACTTTTCCATTCACGCGGCGTTCCATGGTAATAAATATTATAATAACGATTACAATATAATATTTATTCAATTTTTATATACACTTGTAGTTTTTAGTTCGCACAAAAATAAGGGTATGGACCTTATTTTTGTGTATCAAACGTTGAATATTATGAATTAAACTTTCTCACTGACATTATCAGTCAGGCTTTCACTACATTCCTCTACATGATCTGGGTCAGCATCGTTGTATTGAATTTTCCTTGTCAAATAAGCAGAAAGAAAAATGTGCTCATCTGTATCTGTTATTACCTTCGTATCATACAATTTTAAACTCATAAATAAAATATTTGTTAATAAAACGGTTAGTGTCTTATCGTCTAGATACTGGGATAACACTACTATAGTACTAATTATAGAATTCACCATAAAAGTTGCCATTGCAACTCTACCACTGGTTTGATAATACTTATCTAATTTGTGTATTTGGTTTACCTTTTCAACTGGCAAAATGGCGATTGATTCGCCTACAGATTCATTGTCGCGTGATTTTTCAGGATTCACGTGCAAATAATTGATCATAGTATTTTCTCTTGTAATTTCACTATAATACATATGTAAAAATACAAAAAAGGTTATTATGTTGAAAGAAAATGCGGTATTTGTTAAAGCATCGCCTGTATTAATATTTGAAGTTAGTCTGCAAATATCATCTCCACATTGTTGCGGAACAAACAATACTATAAATGAACCCATTATGACACGATAAAATTCCATACCAAATGCAATGTACATACTCAGTTTTTGTTTAAAATCTTGATCGCTCATATGAGCTTTCAATTCTTGAATACTATTTCTTCGAATAACGACGGACTCTTCTTTATGGTCTTCCATATAATATTATGCAATATATTTTATATTACATATCGAAAGATATATTTGGTTTCTTTGAAATTATTCCTAAATTCATTAATATATCGTATATTGATTGTCTACCTAAATATATATCCGCTTGAAAAATACCTTCCCGCGAAACAATAAGATCATTCACTGATACTCTTTGACCTATTAATAGTACCGATATAGTATTAAAGATTATGTGTTCATTTGTTGCATTATTTTCATCTAAATTTTTTATTTTTATATAAAATTTTCTACGAGTAGAAAAAAAAGTACCTATATTTGCAATTAACAATAATGTATTATAGTTTATAATTTTTAGTATATGTGCTTTGTGAATAATAGGTGTATATAATTTGGTAGTATGCAGATTATATTTTTTTTTATTTGGACATTTAATACCTTCAATATTATCGATGAAAGTAATCCAAGTCATTACTATATATAATACTAAAACTTTTTATGTTTGTGCCATCAAAACATTTTATGTATTTTTTCGTAAATATCCTTAAGATCATTACAACACGAATATAGATAAGTTCTTAGTAAATTCTTATCACCTGCCTTTTTAAAAGAGGCCCGAATAACACTTTCAGTATCGTGGGGATGAAATTTTTTAAATCCACAATATGCGAGTGTACCCTCACCGTTGTAATATTTACTATATAAACAATATTCGATTATCTTACCTAGCGTATAATCTTCATTCTCAAGTATTACATCGAATGAATGTTCCATCGTTGTTTCACTTTGTTTAATTGGTACAATATCAGAATCTATCATAGTGATGAAATCTTTTAATTTATTAATAATAACTTGACATCCCTTTTTTACTATTTCCTTATTGCTATAAATACCAATACTTTGTATTGAAAAATCGAAACTATCTGCAATATAGTGTCGCTGGGCGTCTAAAATATAGAAATTCTGTTTCTGTATCTTGATATCCTCATCTGTTGTATTCTCTGACCGTAATTTATTTTCTTGCTCACCCCATACTTCATTCACTTTAATATTGTCAATTGTATTTCCATAAGAACACGTCGAAACTACATTGAACATACTATTTTCACCTGCGGTATGGATGGAAAATTCCGCGGTCAACTTCAATTGTTCACCTACAATGTTTCCAACGCCGGGGCGAAGTCTTGCGAAATCAATATACATATTTGTTTTTGAACAAGGAGGAAATATACGCTTGGTTTCTTCTTGTGTTAAATAGTTTCCATTTATTTTATTTTTAATTTTGAAATTTTCAGTTGTTATTATCACTATACTATCAGTTTCATTCAACCTATCTACTTCTAATAAATAATTTCCCGGTAAAATATCGGGATTTTCTATATGAATTGGTATGCAACTGAGACGCTGTTTAATAATTTCATTATGTAAACGGGTAGTGTTTATCGCGATATTACAATCATTGTCATTATACGTTTCGGTAAATATAGCAGTAATCGATATTTCACTTAATATGACTCTTCGTAGAGCATTCGCCAAACTTACATTTACACCAGCAAGAGTAAATTTATACTTATCTTCTTCAACGGAAATGTTTTTGATAGTCGGTTCCATATTCGTTATAAATTATGATACTATTATTTTATATGATTTAATAATCAATTTTTAATCATCTATTTTTATCCGTGTTTGAATATATTATATCAAAAATATAATATATTTTATTCATTTATTATGACGTGAATGCTAAACCGACTATAAGAAAATGCAAAATAAAAGGTATTAATACCAATATCCAGGAAAATAAAGAGCCACCACCTCTACATATTAAATTTAATATGACTGTCCAAAATATTATATATATTGTACGAAATACAAACAGGTAAATACTATTCTCAGCATAACAACCGAAACTACCGATGCAATAATCTGTATCTTTTCCTAAATTACTTACTGTAATTATCAGGAAAGAAAAAACTGCTAAAATAAGATACAATTTTGCAGGTTGGCAAAGTTCTTGAAATATCATTTATAAAATAGGAAGATATTTATTTTTTCCTCTTGCAAGTTTTTCGCTTTGTGGGTTTTTTTCGCTTTGTGGGTTTTTTTCGCTTTGTGGGTTTTTTTCCACCAAGTAGTCTAGAAGACACCAATGCCGTACGTACGTCATTTATCCCTCCAATTCCTTCATTGTAGGGAATCATCCCACCGCCACGTTTTACTGACCCGCACCTATTTCCGCCACGTTTTACTGACCCGCACCGATTTCCGCCTCGTGTTATTTCTACGATCTCAACCATTATAGTATACAATTACATTTTTACATAACCTAAAAAATTACTCAATGTCGACGTGGGTCAGCATATGTCTGCGGCAACACATATTTCTTAAACCAATATCATCTAATACATTGCCTTCGATTGTCTTTTCGGTATTATTTTTTGTAAAATATATCACTTTGTCAACATTAATTCCCTTCAATAATTTATGTCTTCTAACTTCATTTTGATAATACCTATATTTATCGGCAAGTACCATACCACAAGTAAAGCACTTAATTGGAATAATCATTATATATATATATTAAGTATTATAAATATTTTTTATATTATTATTAATCAATTTTTATATATACTATTTTTATATCCAAAATAGTATATATGGATATTTCTATTATTTTTTTGATTGCATTATTACTGTTCACTATGTATTTGTATTTACGTTATAGTTTAGAATCATTCGACGGTCTACCAGATATGGACAATAAAAATGAAGATGATATTTCAAACATTGATAATCCGGATGTTATAAATGATAATACAAAATATGATTCTACAATTACCAGCAATGCCAAAAAATATAAGGCTGATATTATTAATGTTGAATATCACGATAGTGCTAAAAAAATAGAAAAAGATTTGGGATATGGAATTAACCTAACCCCATATACATTTAAGGATCCAAATAACCGTCAAATAAAAACAGCCAACATACCTAAATATTTACAAACTCCTACATACAATAAACCGGGTTATTACAAATACGGATACGAAACATACGTTCCGACTTACACAGACTCTATATTATTACAATCACGAAAGCTTTAAATCTGGACAAAAATAGATAGGTATAGCTAAAATGTCTCCAAAATGACTTACTATGTCAATAATATAGATCAATATAGTTGAATACCTTTAGTAGTTTTTTTTTTCAATCCTACCGAACTTACTTTTTGGTTATTGTGTTCATTGTTATGGCATATTTCACAAATTGATACTAAATTTGCCTTGTGGTTTTTATGAAAATTACCAATGAACCCTTTTTCGTCTGCTTGTTCCTGAAATTGTAAATGATGTATTTCACTGCCTGGTCTCTCTTTACATATTTCACATACGCCTCTTATTTTCTTTGCGTTATATCGCGTATTATTTGAATTTAGAAAACTAGGTGATGAATTAAAATATTTCGCTCTTATTTTAAATGCGTTATTTATGAAATCTATATTCATATGTAATGATTTACATACTTCTAGTCCATATATTCTAGGCCCCGATCCGTCTTTCAGCTTACGATCATAGATAAGGCAATCTTGTTCATTATCGTATACTACTTCTAAATGTTTGAGTCGCAAATTTTGCATACATTTAATCTCGCTATAACTAACCACTTCGTGGAAGTGCGTGGCGAATATAAAAGACGATTTCATTCTATCCAAATGTTCTAATCCCGAAACAAATATACTTAATGCCGATTCAGTTTCTGTACCCGAACATAACTCGTCTCCTAAAACCAAACTATTGGAGTCAGATAAATTTAATATTGTACGCAATTCACTCATTTCAACCGAAAATGTAGAAAGACCTTTAAATAAATTATCATTGCCTACAATTCTTGAAAAAATGGCACTATATGGCTTATATTGAAACTTTGTGGATGGTACATACATACCGCACTGTGCCATAATTACAGCGATGCCCAACGCGCGAATCAAACTTGTTTTTCCTACCGAATTTGTTCCATATAATAATATACCATTTACTCCCGTATTGCCGATTGCGATATCATTGTCTACATATAATTCATTTTCTTGAATTTGTTCAATCAAACAATGGCGTAATTCTTTCGCGTCGACGAACGCCTTGGGTTGATCTAGTAAAATTTCGGGTTTACAATAACGATATTCGACAGCCATATATGTTTTGGTCATTAACACATCTACTTTTGCTATTGTTTTTGATAAAAAAATAATATTGTCCATATGTTGATCAAGTAATTTCTTTAATAAAACAATGTAGACATTCGCAATAACTTCATTCAATGAAAATTTATAGTTATGAATTTTTTTAGCTAATTCAGTAATAACCTCCAATTTCAACTCTACATTAGTACCTGTTGATTTATTGAACTGTAATTCATATAGCGGCAATTCAAAACCATTTTCTAATATTACAATTTCATTTTTGATCAGTCCTTGTTCCTTCATTTTTTTGAACACAGTAGACCGTTTGGTTGTCATTTGCAAAATACTTGCCGATTTTTCAGTTTCGTGTAATTTCACATATTCAATATTGGATTTTTCAAAATTTCCCAATAGATCATTCAAATATTGAATAATTAAACGCAAACTCTCTTGTGAAGTATCATATTCAAGAATCAGATTATCAAGTTCAATATTAATTCCCGGTTGTATTATTGAACTCTCGAAATTTATCATACTTTGGGTATGCTTGCAAGTAGACAATATGAAATGTTGATCCATAAATTCTTTTATTGTTTCAAATTTATCAAGTATGTTTTTTTTTGTAGGATTAGTTTCGTTTGGACAAATATAATGATAAAACTGATCACCATCCAATTGATCAAATAAATTAATACTGTGAAAGATAGATTGGTAATAAACAAACAAGGTAGACGGGTACAATGCCGAAATGACAAGTTGACGAGAGATTTTATCCATATCTTTAATTTTCGACATAATTTTTCTATATTCTATAATATTCCTATTGTTTAGACTCATCGTTTCGATCATATCATATTCTCTATTTAACCATTCAGTGTCTGTGGTAGGTGTGGTTATTTGATTTTGGAATAATCGTTTACCCATAGGTGTATTGCATTTATTTAAAAATTTTACAACCGAAGATAAATGCCCTGAATTTTTACTATCTAGTGAGTTATCATCTATAATATTCAATTGACTCATTGTATGATTGGCTAGAATTACGTTTGACGAAGAATTATTAAAACGCGGCATTTGGATATTCTTGATTAAAGAATTATTATGCTGCTGTATAAAATCAAATAAATAACATAGGGACTGTGTAGAAACGACATACTCTTGAAAATCATTGCACATCTCATATGCCGTTGTATTATACACATTAGACAATATTTCTTTTATATAAGTCTGTTTTTTGCAAGTTTCAACATTTTTTTCACCCATATTAAAACTATGAATATTTTGTGTATTGACATTCGAATATTGAAGTATCTTAGAGAGGTCTTCTTGATTATATTCGTGTATAACTAGGATTTCCTTGGGCATATATGTAGACACAAATCGTTCAAGGTTATCAAAATTTGTAATGGTTAATTCTTGGGTTGTTTCATACTGAAACATAAAAACTTCACCTGTAAATATATCAATTACAGATAACCCGCATACTAACATATCTATGTTCGACGATTTATTATTCCGACTTTTGAATTTCTCTAACCATACACACATTATATTATTAGTTAATGCGGGTACATTTTCAGTTTCACACGACAAATAAGTGCCGGGCGAATATATCTTATCTAGCTTCCTGATTATTTTTTTACCATCCTTCTCTTGTATATACACAACGACTGTAAAATTGGAATCCGTTAATTTAGTCAAATAACGGTCTAATGTAAAATCGCGAAACCCAGCCATCATAATACGTTTTTGTACAATATTATTTGTATTATGTTCTTTCAATTTGAATACAGTTTTATTTGAAATATTTAAACCGCATATACTAGAAAAATCGTCTATATTACTTTTACTTTCATTTTCGTTTTCATCACAATCTATATTACTATACCCATATACCTCAAAAAACGCGCCTACCTGCATTAATACAACAGTTCGTTTACCATACTTATCTATTGCCTCATCTACTCTTTCAAAATATTCATGGTGCATATTTGCATCTTTGGTTGACATCGTTTATTACACCCTTGCTCTAAAATGGAACAAACTATTTAAGTCGTTTCGTTATTATTATCAAGCAGTGTAAAATCAATAGTAGGAATCCCGCATACGATAATCTTCAACGGTGTAAAAATATGTATATTTTTTTATTCCAATTATCCTATTTTTTATTATACAATTTAATTTCTCGTTTCTTACTTTTCCTTTTTTTCACAAGGTTTTACACATCTGTTTGGTTTTGGATTCAAATCTTTGTATTTTTCTTTACATATTCAAATGTGTAAAGAGACTTTAGAATCAATATACACATTCGGACATTTAAAATGGGACAAAATAAATTAATAAATTCTCTCTCCGTTTTGCGTAAGATAGTTCGTCTAAATTGCCTAATAAATAATTGATTCTTGCTAAATCACCCGATCTTTTTTACGGAAAATTGATAAAAAATTTAAATATATAAATATTGTAATAGAACTATCAAAATATGATTACTAATAATGAATATTCCGACTATGGATATTTTTATGATACTGAATTAGAATCATATATCAATTGGGATCCGTGTTATGTAAATAATGGCAATACTAAAATATCGCAAAATAATTCTTTATCTGTAGAATACACTCAAAAAATAAGTACATATATATCGATATCTATGATATCACTCATTTCTGTTTACACTATGTACAAAGGAATGTACATTTGTTTCAACTAATTCAATGTTCACTCGAGTTATTCAAAAAATTGTACATCAAATTATCTTTATTATGATTATGTACATCACCGCATATTAATAACGCTGATTCATACATTTTTCTCAATACATCATTTGGGGTAATAGTTCCTACTTTAACAAATCCGTGTTTCATTAAATATGACCGGATTTCTATTATAGGTACTTGTTTCAATAACTGAGTTTGTTGTACTGTTCTATTTCTGATTGTTTTATTTGACACTAATACTGATACTATTGGTTTTATGGATGATCTACCCAGTTTGAATGTTGTACGTATTGTTTTTTTCCGGTACAGTTTTTTTTTCTTCTTCAAATTTTTCAATTTATCTCTTATTTGAACCATTTCGTTTGCGGTTTGCGAAGTTGGCTTTATTTCATTACTATTATTACTATTATTACTATTATTGTCATCACTATTTATAATAGTCGCATTGTTATTTTTACGTGTTCTATTCAAATAATCCCGATATGTAGGTAAATTGCCATTTTTCAAACAACCAAATTTGGGTGCAGAAATATTGGCATTTGTATTTATACATATTTCATTATTATTCAATTGAATTTCATTATTATTCAGCTGTACCGGTGGTGCAGTTATATGGTCATTGATTATAGTATTACTATCTATATCTG
>Ga0257127_1001827_pt1 | contig 14241 bp, 14 predicted proteins | sample SI060_135mmetaG_FD_190152 | JGI IMG/M metagenome (GOLD analysis project Ga0257127, IMG submission 190152) | Marine microbial communities from Saanich Inlet, British Columbia, Canada - SI060_135m | ecosystem: Environmental > Aquatic > Marine > Inlet | place: Canada: British Columbia | collected... | reverse complement strand
CGCACCAAATGGGTTAACTTTAGTGGGACCCGATACTCGTAAAGTAGTGATGATTCCTCCTTATCATTGTGCGGGTTACCATTATCCCGATACTCATATCCAAGGATTCTCCCATACGCATGCTCACGGTATGGGGGTGGTGGACTATGGGGCGATCTCAGTCATGCCAAGGCTTGAATGGAGGGAAGAATATATCAGTTTTGAAGGTCGACAAGCGCCCTTTTCACATGAGGCAGAATGGGCTTCGCCTGGCCGATATGGCGTGATGTTACAAGATGATCAAACCTTGGTAGACATCGTCGCTACCGAGCATGGGGCTCATCATCGATATACGTTTAGAGAGGACGAGTCAGAGCATACACCTGTCTTAATCATTGATTTAGGAGATAATTTAGAGACAACTGAGACGACTGAGACGAGTCTATCTTTTGAGGGAGATGATGAAGTCTTGATTTATCAACGTTTGAGTGGTGCGTATAGTGTACGCTTTGGTGGTGTTAAGCATTATGCGGTGATGCGTGTCTCTCCAGCGCCGATTAGGCGGCAAGGTTGGTCTGATGATGGACTTGTCGTTGAAGGCACAGACTTTAATGGTAGGCAAACTGGGATGACTTTAACGTTTCCTCAAGGCACAAGTGAGGTCCACTTGAGAGTGGCCCTATCTTTTGTCGACCATGAAGGGGCAAGACTGAATTTAATCGCTGAGTTACCTGACTTAGATTTTGAGGCTCGTCTAGCAGAGGTAGAGTCGCTTTGGCGTACCGAGCTCTCAAAGGTACGGGTTCGGGGTAAAGAAGCGGATGTACGCCGATTTACAACCGCCCATTATCATAATCTTTTGATGCCTTCCCTCAATAGTGATGTTGATGGTCGGTATCGGGGATTAGATCAAGCGGTTCATCAAGCCGACTTTAAATACTATAGTGATTTTTCTCTTTGGGATACGTTCCGTACATTACATAGCTTTTATATCCTCGCTCATCCCGATTTACAGCTTAATATGCTTAAAAGTTTAGTGCGTATGTATGAGGATGGTGGGTCTTTACCTAGATGGCCTTTAGCACATGGTTATACGGCGGGTATGATTGGGACACCTGCGACCCAAGTGTTTGCAGAATCAGCTCTAAAAAGACTTGAGGGTTGGAATCAAGAATTGGCTTATGAGGCGAGCTTGGCTCAAGTCAATGGTGAAGCAGAGGAAGCGGTGAGGGGTGGTTTAGAGTCATATTTAACATTGGGGTGGGTACCTGCGGATGAAAGAGGCGGGTCGGTATCACGTACTTTAGAGTTTTCATGGTCAGATGACGCATTAGCTAGGTGGGCTAAGCATTTAGGTCATACGGCAGAAGCGGATCGGTTACGAATACTCTCTAAGTCTTGGATGAATCATTGGGATGTTGAACAAGGATTTATGGTGGGTCGAAATGCAGATGGACAATTTCAGCCTTTAGCTTCATCAACAAGTTGGATCGAAGCCTATATTGAGGGTAATGCTTGGCATTATCTGTGGTATGTACCCTATGATGTTGACTCGATGATTGAAGTACAGCATGAGGGTGATCGAGCCGCATTTTTATCTAGGTTGAGTGACTATTGGACCTCAGTGTATGAAGAGGAAGATGACCTTTTGCCTGATGACTACTATTGGCATGGTAATGAGCCGGTTTTACATTATGCTTGGCTAGGTAGCTTAGCAGGAGCACCTGCCATCACTGTTGAATCTTCCCACCATATTCTAGAGACACGTTATGGACATCAGCCAGAAGATGGATTAGATGGTAACGATGACTCGGGTACGCTTTCTACTTGGTATCTTTGGGCCTCCATGGGCCTCTACCCGATTGCAGGTACACAACGGTATGCACTAGGTGCTCCGATTTTTGATCGGGTCGAAATCGATGGTAATCGCACGGATGAAGCACCACTTGTGATTAAAGCGAATGGTGCAGACTGGTATAAGATACCTAACTTGACGAATTACCGAGGATATCCTCTTGGTAAAACGATGATCACCCACGAAGAGCTATTAGAAGGTTTAGAATTCACTTATTGAGTGAGCTTCATAACCCTTTATTTAGCGCTAGCGTAAAGACTACTTATTTGAGTTTAGTCTCTTTGAATAGAACGTGCTTACGTACTTTTGGATCGTACTTCATAAGTTCAAGTTTACCGGTGCTAGTGCGTCGGTTTTTACTGGTAGTATAGAAGTAGCCTGTACCTGCGGTGCTCTCTAACTTAATTTTCTCGCGCTTTGCCTTAGCCATGATAAACTCCCTTTACACTGAGTCGCAGTTTACTCTGCAACTATATACTCACTATATAATTCTTGAGGCTAAACTGTTTACACGATGATTGAGTTACTCGCAAGTGAATTATCACCAGCTCAAGCTTTGATTCGAGAAACCAACTGCTTCGACTGTCAAAGTGATCTCTTGATCATTCACTTTCAAGAGTGTTTACAATTAGTCGACCAATATACCGAGGTCAATAGTTGGCAGAGAAAACGACTATATGCCATACTTAGTCCTATGTATTTGGAGGCCGTACAGGAGATTAATTGTCAGAAAGATGATGGGCATATAGATCATACTCAACCCCTTGAGTTACTGATCGAAATGAAACGGTGGTCTGATTCTCTAGTGCCCTGTCGACATCTGCAAGAGCGAGCTCTGAGCAAGGAGTATTTATCAGTTGCTGCCCAAAAAATGAGATCGATCTTCCAGAATATTTTGGGAGACACTAATCCTTCTTAATCCATCTGGAGATCAAGTAATGAAGTCCATCTGAATTAAGATGTGGCGTATATGCTTTCTAGTCCTACACCAACCAAGGTGCCTTTGACCTCGCCTAAAAGGGCTTTTTCAAGCGCATTCTCTTGATGCATATTAAATACCCTAAGACGAACCCCTTCCGATTGACAGATGGCGAAAGCCGAGGCATCCATTACTTGTAAACGCTCACTTAAGCAGGTGGCAAAACTAACTTCTTCAAAGCGTCGAGCCGTTTTCACTTTATGTGGATCTGCATCGTAGACGCCATCGACTTGTGTCCCCTTAAGGACCTCATCGACTTCTAGTTCAGCACCACGCAGAGCGGCGGCTGAGTCGGTGGTAAAGAAGGGATTACCAGTTCCACCCGAGAAGATACATACCTCTCCACGATCGAGCGCTTTGACCGCTTCATCTCGACGAAATAGATTCATGACTCGAGGCATTTCAATGGCACAAAAAGCTTGAGTGGGTTGACCCGCACGCTCGAGTGCATCGAGTAAAGCGAGACCATTCATGACCGTAGCCATCATCCCCATTTGGTCTGCACGGGTACGATTCATTCCACTTGCACTGCCTTGCACACCACGAAAAATATTACCGCCACCAACCACGATCGCAACTTGAACGTCTTGTTGACAGGCAGATCTAATTGCGGACACGACCCGGTCCATCATCTCTGCTTGAATCCCAAAGTCGAGATCACCCATGAGCGCCTCTCCAGAGAGTTTAAGGAGAACTCGTCTTGGTCGCTTTAAGGTGCTCAAAAGAACCTCTTAAACGCCAGAAGCAACAGCCGCAACCTCAGCTGCGAAGTCTTCTTCTTTCTTTTCGATGCCTTCGCCAAGCTCAAAACGAACAAAACGACGAATCTTGATGTTCTCTTTAATTGTAGAAGCGACCTCGGTTACATACTCTTGCACGCTTAGCTTGTCATCTTTGACATAATCTTGATTGAGGAGACAGACATCACGGTGCCACTTCTTGATCTTACCGATCATAATCCTCTCGATCATTGCCTCAGGCTTACCCTCAGCGAGTAGTTGTGCGGCATAGATCTCTTTTTGCTTATCGGTAACCTCAGCTGGAATCTCGCTTGAGTCGAGATAAATCGGATTACTTGCAGCGATATGCATAGCAATATTTTTGATCATAGCTTGAAAATCATCACCACGAGCGACAAAGTCAGTCTCGCTATTGACTTCAACCATAGCGCCTACTCGGCCATCATGGATATAAGAATAAACAGCACCTTCAGCAGCGATCTTACCTGCGCGCTTAGCAACGGCAGCGAGGCTCTTTTTTTGTAGGTACTCAACCGCCTTAGTCATGTCTCCATCACTCTCAACGAGCGCTTTTTTACAATCCATGATACCTGCGCCAGTCTTGGCGCGGAGCTCAGATACAAGCTTTGCTGTAATAGCCATTTTTTATCCTCTCTGAAGTTTTAAAGTATAAGATCTAATCGATTAGACTTCGGCAGACTCGGTTGTCTCATTAACTTTGACAACTTCAACATCAAGCCCCATGGCATCGGCTGTCTCTTCTGCTCCGGTTTCGATCCCTTGGAAGTTTTGTCCTTCGATCACAGCCTCTGCAATTCCGTTGGCGAAGAGTTGAATCGCACGAATAGCATCATCATTGCCTGGGACAGGGAAGTCGATATCCTTGGGGTTTGTGTTGGTATCTACGATGGCGATGACAGGAATACCGAGACGCTTTGCTTCTGCAACAGCGATGTGCTCTTTGTTGATGTCAACAACGAAGAGTACCTTTGGTAGCTCTTTCATATCTTTGATACCACCGAGGTTGTTATTGAGCTTATCAAACTCACGAGAAAGCTTGAGAAGCTCTTTCTTATTGAGTGTCGTTGTTTGACGAGCACGAGCGACTTTAGGTTCGAGGATAGCGTGTACTGCGTCTCGATCGATCCCATTCTCGAGTGAAGCACTGGCGAGTTCAACGAGCTTGCTGTACTCAGTATCGCTGAGTTCTGCACCAGAGATACGAGCCAGAACCTTTTGAAGGTCTGCGATGTCATATTCTGACATGAAATCATTGTCTTCGCTGAGAATCGCAGACGTTTTCTTTTGAGCGAGGATCGGTAGGATCATTGGTTCAAGCTCTTGTAGTCGCTTGATTGATTTCTTGACAGTGCTGAAGTTGGTGAGGGTACCACCGAGCCAACGGTGAGTCATATGGAACATGCCACATTTGTCAGCCGCCTCGATTACCATATCTTGAGCTTGTTTCTTGGTTGCAACGAAAAGTACATTACCGCCACGGCTCGCTTCAGTCCGTACAAACTTTTGAGCGCGATCATATAGAGGCAACGTTTTTTGTAGGTCGATGATGTGGATCCCATTACGCTCACCAAAAATGTATTGTGACATTTGTGGGTTCCATCGAGCGGTTTGGTGTCCAAAGTGAACACCGGCTTCAAGCATCTCTTGTAGAGTAATATTTGACATTGTTAGTTCCTTGATGTGACGTTAACTCTCACGTTCATCACGGCGATCTCTCGCCCTAGAGACTAGGGACGTCAAGAGACGCTCAGAGCGTGTGTGCGTTAAATTTTGATAGAGCTCGAACTTCAATGATGAAGAAGAGCGCATTTGCCTTATCAAATCGCTGACCTTCTGACAAGTGCTTTAATCAGAATTGGCGATCGGAGATGTAAGCTTTGCCAACCCCTAAATCTACCCAAAGAATACTTTTATGCTTGGATTTTGACCTAACACTCACCCAAACTCATCTTTTTCGATATGTAGTCGATATGATTAATGGGGGATTTTCAAGAGAGGATGCGCTTCTGAGAGCGATTAAACTGATCGATCAACAGGGTCCAAGAGGGGGGGAGCAACTGTGGGAAACTTTGGCGATATGGTTAACACAGGGACACGGTTTAGTGGTGACTAGTTATACATCTTTCCCGGAATTACCGATTGCGCTTTTGTCACGGGGTGTCGCTCTGCTAAGAAAACATGGCGCACGAGAATATACACGGTGGCTAAGTCGACCATTAATTGTCTTTGGGGATCCCGCACCACATTTAAATCCAGTGGTATCGGTCCCCACTACAATTTTGATCTCACAGGATGATCAAGTTCATGGTGGTGATGGAAAAAATACGCATATCAGTACAGCACTTAAATATTTTCAGGATCAAGGCCAACACTTTGACCAAGCACTATTGATCGATGATGACCCACGAAATATTGAGCTCGCAAAAGAAGCAGGCTATTTAACAATCTTAGCGGTAAGTGAGATCGAAGATGTCGAACACCTTACTCATTTGCAAGCATATGTAAGTCATAGGTAATTATGACAGATTAAGCTTTTAAATGTGCTCTCCAATGCATTATGACGCAGGTGGCAGCGGTGGCGACATTGAGGCTGTCAATAGTGCCAAATAAAGGGATCTCAACAACTAGATCGGCGCCTACTCTTAGCGCATCTGGTAAGCCGGCATCTTCTGAACCAAGGACAAATAAGGGCTGTGGCGGGTAATCAGCGATATGATATGGTTCGCTATCAGGGGTTTGTTGGACCGCCACCATTTGATAACCACGAGTACGTGCAATCATGATTAAAGAGTGTGCGTCGGGTAGCCAATGAATGGGGATCGCATATTCTGCACCACGTGCTGAGGTCAGTGAACCAGAGCGAGCGCCAATCACAAACACTTCTTTGAGACCAGCAGCCTCTGCACTGCGCATAGCGACGCCGAGATTGACATCGAAGCGAGCTTGACAAAGAGCCAAAGCTCCGCTCACTCTCTCTATCTTGGGAATATCATCAAACGACCTAAGTCCATATGGTGGTTGTGCTGAAGGGAGCTTTAACCGTTGGTGATCACCTAAACGACTATGAACTTTTGCAGGACTAAAACACCCATTTATTGAGCGTTTGGCGCACCAAGAGACACTTGAAGATGGGTCTTCTTTGAGCGCATGCAAGAGCGGGGCATCATCAGGTAGTATACGTGCTAATACCGCTCTAATCTCAGGAGAGGAAACCTCTTTTAGCTCATCATAAAGTTGAGGAGAGAGTTGAGGTCGGGTCGAGTTTATAGTGCTTCGTTGTCGCTGCTCTAAAGCGATGAGTAATTGTAAGATTAAAGGAAGGTTTCTTTGTTTGACCGCATTTTCTAATGCAGAACTTAGGTCACCGATGTGATCGTATAATGGTAATAGGTTTAGAGTTACAAGTGTGGGGATATCCACCCAAGTATTGACCTTAGGATATAGATGAGCAAATAGGCGAGTCCATAACCCTAAAAGGTCAGAATCTAACGATTTGAGCATACGATAGGATTCAATGGGGCAATGAGCTCTGAGGTGTGTGATAAACGTATCTCTGAGCGATCGATTACCCTCTTCAAGTTGATCTAGGCGTCTCAATGTCTCGCTTAAAGCGGATTCTATGATTGTTTGTTTGGGGTGTGTGAGAGCGAGGAGTAATAGCCGGTCAGGTGAAGCAGGACAAATCGTAGCACGTTGAGCCTTCTGTAACCCTGAAGAATAGATCATGATGAGAGACTCTTCTCTCTCTCCTCGGATGGTCATTTGGTTAAGGAGACGGGCCGCATGCGCTACACCTTCCTTTAGCCCTTTGACCGACCTATTTTCTTGCGCTTGCCACTGTTGATTTTCGATCTCTTCTAGCCATTTGATGATCACAGGACGAGCTCGATGTGGCTGGAGGTCACTTAATAATCGAGTCGCTCTTCGTCTGGTGGTGTCAAGAGAGGCGCTTAAGGCACGGGTAAGGTCTAGTAATGCTCTAGCACTTCCCGAGCGGATCAAGTCAGCGCGAGCATGATCTCTGACTATGGCAGTTTCTCCATAGAGGATGCGCTCTACCGCCTCTGAACTCATGGCGCTTGTCTCTTTCTAATCTCTTCGCCTAACTTTAATAAACTGACCCACCCTCGTTCCTCAAAATAGAGCCATGCGCTTAACCGTAGGGATTGATCTTCGGAGTCTGCCTTACCGATTCGTACAGTATATAATCCAGAACGCTCTTTAAGTTGTTCAAGTAGAGCAAGATCTCCAAAGGCGTTGGTTGAGCCTGACTGAGGGCCAACGCTAGCGATTTCAACCTGATTATAACCTAAACGGGCCAACTCTTTCAGCGCCCAAGGTAACTCTTTCAGTGCATTGGCTCTGATCTGTGTCTCATAAAATAGCCCGAGACCTTTGTTCTGATCTGTTTCCCTCAGCAGTGATTGAACCAATGGTGCTGGTGGGAGATAGGCTGCTATTTTCGTCTGTATTTGAGGGGCTGTTTGTGTGTTTTGCGCAAGATTAAGTAAGGTCAATAGTTCACTTTTAAGGAACTTAGGAGATCGAGGCGAGTGTAGAGGTGCTGTACTCTTTATGAAATCACAGCTTAAACAAAGCAAGGCGACAAATAGCGGTATACATAGTCTTTGACAGACGATCGGCGGATGATTTGGATATTGGTGCAGAGACATAGATGGCTTAGGCTCCTTTAAGCTCCGAGAGCATACATACCCCATAAAATCTGTGATAGTACATTACATAACGCATGAAAAATAGCAGGGGTTAGCGTATCACTATACGCTCTTCTCATCCATCCAAAGAGGAGGCTAGGGAAGAAGACTGCAAGTCGAGCAGGGTGTGGAATCGTTGCGATATGAGCAAGTGCGAATAACCCACTACATAGGATTGTACTTGTCCAATTAAAGGCCACGCCAAATACGAGTTGATCTCGTCCGACTAAAGAATCAAGACGGGTTTGTAAATAGCCTCGATAGAAAATTTCTTCGGGTAGCCCAACTAAGAAAAGCTGAATAAAAAAGATACTCCATAGCCATTCAAAATGTCGAGTGAGCGGAGGTATTTGATCACTCATATTGTGATATTCACCCCATGAATATCTTTGAAGGGGGAGTACCTTTTGGTCTATCTTCCCTTGCAGATCGAGTTGATAAGCAGGGGATGTGAACAATATATAGCCTTGGCGAGCACCAGATATTTGCCAAAGTCTTTGATCACTTTTAGGAGGTATGACCTTGATGTTACGACTTTTGGAGATGACCTTTGCTTGAGCATCAATTCTAAGTTGTGCGGTGAAGGTGCGTTCATTTGGTTTTAATCGCCACTTAAGTTTAATTCGATCAGAGCTTGCGGAGAGATTAACCTCTCCAGATGATAATGACCGATTTGAAAGACCTCGGACCTGCTCATCCCAACGAGTGAAAGCACGACTTGATGGGTGTACTTCTTGACCATTGAGGCCACGCCAAGCATGATTACCTAGGATAAACAAAGGGAAAATAAGGGCTGAAATCCACAGAGCCTGCTTGGTGCAACGCCAAGCGCGTTGAGATCCTCTCTCGACTATTTTTGGTTTGTCTGCTCGCCCTCCGATACCAAAGAGATGGGGTGATTCACCTCGAGAGAGTAACCACTCGGTGGGTAAAAAAATAAACCCGAGGGCAACAATCAATACACTGATACTCGAAAACAGTGGCCACACATTAGCGAGTTGGTCAACACCTACTGTACCCAAGGTCATAATGAGATAGATGATCCCAAGTTCACGCCATCGTCTTGACCGTTCTGGCCTCTCTAATTCAGCCGTCATTAGCGAATCATCCAAGTAGCAAATGATATGCTCAAGTCTTGTCCATCTCTAGATAGACTTGAGTAAATAAGTTGACCCTCAAGTTCAGATCATTGCCTCGGTGGACCAAGCGGCAAGTTAATTCCTTTTGCCGTTATTAACGTATCGTTAGTGAGGTCAAAAGTCGTCTCTTCACGAGAGGCAAATGCACCACTAAAGATCGCTTGAGCTTCGACTTCAATTTGATCGACTCCTTCATCGGATCGGCTAGGATCATGATGAAAAAGAGCGAGGCGTTTGGCTTCAGAGTCGATCGCTAAGTCAACCGCTTCTTTCCACATACTATGTCCCCACCCTTTACGTGACGGACCGCTCCGTCCATAGTATTCATCTTCCGTATACTGTGCGTCATGAATGAGTAGGTCACACCCTCGACACAGTTCAACGAGTTTACTGTCTAGTCCTTCCCCACCATGCTCTACATCTGTAGCAAAGACCACATTATATCCACCGGCTGATACTCGATAGACAACGACACCATCGGGATGTTTTTGGTCTAAGGCAGTCACCTCAAAACTACCGATTTGATAGGTGGTTTCTACGGTAAAGTCTTTGATTCCTTTGATCCCGCCTAATATATTTAAGGCGACAGGGAAGGTGGGAGGGGTCATCTGTAGAGTGAGGATGTTTTTAAAGTCCCATCCATCTCTAGAGATCCCTCTGACTTGTATATCGGAAGCGGGATGGAAAGCAGGAGAGAAGAAGGGAAGTCCTTGAATGTGATCCCAATGAACATGAGTAAAGGCAAGCGTTGCGTTGAGAGGTTGACCTTCCAAAGTCTCTCCGAATGCTTTCAACCCCGTTCCACCATCAATAATGAAGTATTCACCATTGTATTCAAAAACAATACAAGTTGTGTTTCCCCCATACTTAGAGAAACGCTCTCCGCTCACGGGGATGCTCCCTCTTACGCCCCAAAAATGAACTCGCATGCTCGACTCTCCTCAGTGATTCTCAAGTGTCATGCTACTTGGGCTTCTAGCAACTCTAAAGAGTTCATACTTAGCATGATCTCCTATTGTGTTATGTCTAATCGAGTGACAAACTGCAAGCCTCTTTGAAGATAAGTATTCTTGTATGTCAGAAGAATTACCGACCATGAAACAGTTAAGTATAATTATCATAGGGTTTTATGTAATTCTATTGGCATGTGATCGTGTAACAACAAAATGTAGCCTTACACAAAATTTAATAAAATACAAGGAAGCCTCAAGGATTCGGTTGTACAAAGATCAACAAGTTCTTCATTCAGAAGCTAACTTTATTGATCAAAAAGCATGTAAGATAGGGACTGAGTTCTTCAAAAAAGTAGATATGAATCATCTATCATTGTTGTTCACAATTAAGAGGCAAGCAAAGCGAAATGATCTTAATCGCCGGTTCACCTGTACGGACCGTTGGCTACTTACCAAAACCTCTGATGACGAATATATTTTGTTGATGGGTAGGGTTTGTCCTTCTCAAATCGATTCTGTTGATGATTCTGCTCTAATGAATCCACAAATGGCAGATGGATATATTTGTGTCTCTGATCAATCTCAGAGATGGATAGGTGATATGACGCCCGAATCACTACATTCATTACTTGCACCATCAAACCAAGAGGGTTTTATCAAAGAGCTATCGTCGGTGAGATGGCAAGGCATTGTATGGTCGATGAGTGATGATCGACATTTTAAGTCATGTCAGACAATGCTAGAGGAAAGGTTGATGACAGCTTTACAGAGCGAAAAGGGTCATCGGTCAGGAAAGTCGGTATGTGATATGCTCGAAGATCAGCTAACGGAAGGTAAGATAGGTCACATACCCTTCCTTGAGTTTACTCGAACTTGGCGTCGAGATACGACCTCTGTTACCAATCACTACCAACTCCAAGTGATACCACAGATAATGAGCTACGATGTGAAGCGCGAGAACTTACGTTCGAGAAAGGGGCTTTTAAAATGAACTACGCTGTTACCTTCGAAGGGATTGTGAGCGTCTTCAAAATCAAAATGACCGTTCATCTAATCGTGGTTCCGATGTTGATTTTAATGATGAGCTCGTTTGCAAGTGCAGCCCCTAATACACAACCTGATAGAGTAAAGTTATCTATTGAGAAATACCTATCACCTCACTTATCAAACCCTGAGAGACGTGATCAAAATGAAGGTGTTAAGGTCGGGGAATATCAAGCTGAGATTTGGCGCTATGAAAGCTTTGAGAGAGGAGATTTGGAAAGGAAACTTTGTTTAGCTATGCGCTCATTAATTTTTGGACGTGTACCATCGAACGAAGGTGTAAAGTCGATTTTTAATCGTCATTCATCATTACGCGAGATTTCATTGATTTTTTATCGTTTAGAAACCTCTGTAACCCCAGACCTTGATGGCTACTATAAACAAACGCAACAAACACAGATCACCGCTCGGCTCACTTTACAAAGGGATCGGTTATTTCATCTTAATCTCAAGCTTCTTGATCAGTCTTTAAAGGGATCTCAATGTGTAACAAGAGCGAAAGAGACCCTCAGTGATGTTTGGATCTCTGAAAAAATCTTAGAGCGGAGAGAGTCTCTGAAAATTGCAGAGGTAGAAGTTCGAGCTCGTTTTCCTTTACCTAAGCGTGGGAAAGCGTCTCTGACCGACTAAATCGCATGTTTATGCGGTAATGGTTGTGTTTGCGCTTGTCCACTATGGATACTATCGAGATAGCGCCAGGCTGCTTGGTAAAAGAGTTGAGCTAGGGTTGCACAGTCATGAGATGACAATGCATCGTAGTAAGCACCTCTTTCATGGGAAGCAAGAATGACCGGTGGATAGCCATGCATAATGAGGAATTGGTTGGTCACTAACCGAGCGAGTGTACCGGGCTGCCGACGATAGGGGTAAATATACATAAGTTGGTGATGTAGATGAGCGGCAAATCCGAGGACATCATCGGTACGAACGTCGAATCGCTTACTCTCTTCAAAGAGCATATTCAGTCTTTTAGTGACTTCGCGATGACTACAAATATCGTGATGGTAATCTCTATGTACGGGCGAATTTTTTCTTACTTTCGCACCTTCATTTGGCTCGGTTTGCAGTAAATGTCGATGGAGGGTTTCTAAATGACTTAGGTTGAGATTTAGTTCGCTAGCCTTCGCCCACTTACACACCATATGAATGGCTGACTCATAGCATCTGATATCTTCTAAAAGTGGCCTTAAGTAGCTCGGCATTAGATGGTCTTCACGACGAATCGCCACTTGGATTTCCTCTGGTTTAAAGGTACGTCCTTCTAAAAGGTTATCATGAAAGATCCATGCCATAATGACTCTTTCACTGAGGGCCAAAGTAAATCCCCCATCACATTTATTAGCTTGACGATAGCTTTCTAGTGACTCGATTAATTTTGCACGACTTCTCATTGCTTGGCTCCTTTTATTTAGGTTCACAACATACTAATGCAGAGAACATGCCAAAGCGCATGATCTCTTGCGAATAAACCGAAGTATCGAGCCAAGTTATTAATTATTCAGCATTTATTGTGTATTTCTGAATAATAGGAGTAACTTGATGAAGTCTAGTAAGGTCGGCCTTCTGGGGTCAATAGACCCCATTGGTTTAGATTAGTGTAGGTCAAGTGTGAACATCGGTTTTCACGATCATTCTTTATGGGCGTCTACAATTACTTAAGCGTATAGTCTGTTCGCCAAGCAGGGTAGTCAGGGTCGTTACCCTTAACCACAGCAAAAAACTTTTCAGCGATTGAACGACATGCAGGACCTGGTCGTCCGTTACCGATTTGTCTGTCATCTACCTCTATCACAGGTGTGACTTCAGCAGCCGTACCACATAGGAAAATCTCATCTGCGATGTAAAGTTCATCGCGGGTGAATAGACGCTCATTAATCTCATAGCCCGCACTTCTTGCGATCGTCATCAAGGTGTCTCGAGTAATACCACCGAGAATACTTGAGCCATAAGGAGCGGTATTAATCACGCCTTTTTTGACCATAAATAGGTTCTCTCCTGTGCATTCAGAAACAAAGCCTTGAGTATCGAGCATAATAGCCTCTTGGTACCCGGACTTGAGTGCTTCTCGCTTGGCGATCACTGAATTAACATATTGGCCACAAATTTTGCCCTTCACCATATTGACATTCACGTGTGATCGGTTGAAAGAGCTCACTTTAGCGCGAATTCCATTTTTAAGGCCATCGTCACCTAAGTATGCCCCCCATTGCCATGATACGATCGCCACATGAACAGTGTTGTTAAGGGCACCAAGCCCCATCGCTTCACTACCTAAATAAACAAGCGGACGTAGATACCCACTTTTAAAGCGATTCATTTTGAGAACATCAATACAGGCTTGAGTGATCTCAGCTTGAGAATATGGAATCTCTAAACCAAGAATATGAGCGCTCTCAAAAAGACGTTCAATATGATCATTTAAACGAAAGATATGTGCACTACCATCGGTACGTTGATAAGCTCTAATCCCTTCAAATGCACCATAACCATAATGTAAAGTATGGGTCATTACGGGGACTTTTGCCTGCTCAAACGCAACAAATTTTCCATCCATCCACACATGCTCTGACATAAGACTCATATAGTCACTTCTCCTCATAAACGAAGTCTTTGTTTTAACTAGGGTAATGTCCAACCTTTGAGTTGACCAATCATAAAAGGCAGATTAAATCAAACTAATAAGGTCAGTTGAGCTACGATTAAATTTTTAAGATTACATCTATCTTTTGGAGATAGCTCTTAAGTAAAACGAACGTGATTATTCTCTGTTTGAATAGAAAATTCTATTCTAAGACTCAGAGGAAGCTTTACAAGCCTCT
>Ga0257127_1001825_pt1 | contig 14253 bp, 9 predicted proteins | sample SI060_135mmetaG_FD_190152 | JGI IMG/M metagenome (GOLD analysis project Ga0257127, IMG submission 190152) | Marine microbial communities from Saanich Inlet, British Columbia, Canada - SI060_135m | ecosystem: Environmental > Aquatic > Marine > Inlet | place: Canada: British Columbia | collected... | reverse complement strand
CACGTGCAAGCTTGCTTGCATTAATTACGCTGGAAATGGAGGTAAAACGTGCCGCTCTTTATCCTTTCAATTTTGCTGCAGATTGCGCTGGTGGTTCATATCGTTAGGACAGGACGCAACACAACCTGGATATGGATTGTGGTGATGCTGCCACTTGCAGGATCTGTCGCTTATTTTCTGCTGGAAGTTTTGCCTGACCTGATGAAAAGCGCCACCGGCAGGTCTGTTTCACGGAAGTTATCAAAATCGAGTGACCCCGTTAAAGATTTGAAAGAAGCAATAAGCGACTACTCCGTGACAGATACAATTGAGCGCTCGATGAACCTTGCCGGTGAGTTCCTAAAAAAGGAAATGTACCCGGAAGCCCGTTCGCTCTATGAAAAATGTCTTCATGAGATGCAGGAGAATGATCCTGCATTGATGCATGGACTTGCCCGAGCGGAATTTGGCCTGGAAAAGTATGAAGCAGCCTGTGAGACGTTGGAAAGTTTGATTAAACTTAATCCGGAGTTTAAGAATCCGGATGCACACCTGTTGTACGCGCAAGTGCAGGAGGCGCTTGGCAACGAAGATGCCGCGATGCATGAATTTGAGGTGCTGCATCGCTATTATCCAGGCCCCGAAGCTTCTTATCGATATGCGCTATTGTGTAAGAAACTTGGAAATGCCGAGCTGGCTGCAGAAATTTTTACCGGCATCGTTGGAAACGCAAAAAATGCAAGCAAGCAATATAGTGCAATTCACCGACGTTGGTTGAGATTGGCTGAGTCTGAATTAAAGAACTGAGCAGACGATATCAACATCTGCTTTTTCCGTACGCCAATTGCTAAAAGCCGCTCTGATACACGGTGTACCGAACCAGTTGCCTGGTGTCAGGTACACGAGGCCGGTCTGGTTTATTTCTGCTAATTTTTGTTGGACATCTGATTTACTCCCGCTTGGTCTGAACACCACCACATTCAATTTACAGGGTGTCAAAAGTTCATAGCTGGAAGATTTGGTTATCCAATCCGCCAATAAGCTTGCCTGTTCGCAGTTACGGCGTACCAGATCACGATACCCCTGCCTGCCATAGGCTTTGAGGCTCATCCATATAGGCAGCGCCCTGAACCTTCGTGAGTTCTCAATTCCCCGATCCATCAGTGCCGGCAGTTCATCCGAAACAGCGAGGTAAGGCGCACTGACCGAACAAGTTCGTTGCAGAAGTGTTGGGTGTTTTGTCAAAAAGATGCCGCAATCGTAAGGTACATTCAGCCACTTGTGACCATCACAGGTAATTGAGTCAGCGCCGTTAATTCCATTGGTTAGGGTTTTGTATTTTGGCACTAATCTCGAAAACAGCCCAAACGCCGCATCGACATGGAGCCAGGCATTATGTGCCTTGCAAAGTAGGGTCGTCTGGGTGAGATCATCAAAATCAGTCCCGGTTACGGTGCCTGCGCTGGCGATAACGATCTTACCCGGCGCTCGACTATGCGTCAGCAATTGCTCAAGTGCAGCGACGTCCATTTCTTCGGAACCCGGCAAGCAGGGTACCTCGGTAATCGCGTTGCGACCCATACCGGAAAAGCCGATAACCTTTCTGATGCTAGCATGCGGGCAGGCCGAAAATACTTCGATTTCAGCTTTGCCGATACCGTCGCTAGCGATGTCCATATCTTGTATTTCGCCGGCAAATTGTCTCGCGGTAAGCATACCTAACAGATTGGAGGTGGTCGCTCCACTGGTGAGCACGCCCCCATAGGCAGCATCGAGCTCGAACAGGCTTCTGAGCCATTCAATCACCTGAAGTTCTACTGCGGTGCTGATCGAGTCGCCTGCCACCATCACATTTTGATCTATCGCCGCCGTGAGCCAATCGCCTAACATCGCAGCGGGCGTTACCCCCCCGGTGACAAACCCAAGATATCTAGGACCAACAGAGCCCGATAAACCGGGTGCCAGATGTTTTTTGAACTCGGCAAAAGTTACTTCAGCCCCAAGACCATCAGTCGCCAGGGGTTCATCCAAAGGTCTCGGATGATTGGTTACAGCGACGGATTGCTGATCAACTTGCTTAAGAAAGCTCGCGCTCCATTCGGCAATTAACGTCGAGAGATGCTCGATGCGGTCAAGATCGTCTTCCATCAGTGTCATGCAGGTTCCCCGTTGTCTCGTTTTGACAAGTCTATCAGGCAGTATCCTATTTCTGGACATCCAGTATTTGGCAATGGTTACAAATTACCGCGGCGGGCAAGTCTGAGCTGATTCGCGTCTTGTTCCGTTAGTTTCAGACGTCTAATAATACTATCTAGTTGAGCGGGTTCCCGGGCATACCATGTATAGCCGATAGAGCGTTTGGCGTCTCGACGGCGTTGTTGATTGGTGATCTGGTCTGCCAGTGCAATCGCACTTTCCGGATCCTCTGCTGCGACGAGTCCAACAATGGCTGATAATGCGCGTTGTTGACCCGTGCCGACCGGTAGCGATTCCACCCACTCAACCGCGTCGACCGGGTTGCGCCTATACCAACTACTCGCCAGCTGTGTAACAACAGGCGCCATATTATCTTTATCGAGGTCGTCTTCGAGTTCCTTTATTGCGCCTTGCGGGTCGGTTCTCACCCAGTTTCTCAGTATTGAAGACCGCGCCTGCTGATAGGCATTAGCTTCTTCAAATTGTTCAACCCAGGAAAGCGCAGCTGAGGGCGAAGTTTCACTTTTAAAACTAGCCAGGCTATTGATAAGGGTTGAGCGCAGGTCACTATCGTCTAGCCTACGAACGGTATCTTCCGCCAATTGACTGTCAATACGTGCAAGTGACCGGAGAACGTTTTTTTTAGTTTGTTTGTGCTCGTTCCCCAGCGCGAGTAGCCAGTCAACACCCTGGGTTGGGTAGTTGTTGACAAAACTACGTGCGATACGCGCAAACGCATCGATCTTAAGGTTGTCGCTCAGCGTTTCAGCATAGGTAATTGCTTTTGCGGGATCTTTCGCAACCCAATTTGAAAGTAGGTTGATGATGGCGGAGTTGTCACCGGTTCTGCGTGAAAATTCTTCGATCCGTTCCGTGCTGCTTTCCGGGTCTGCGGAGGCCATCGCGTTTAACACCATGCCTTCGAGCTGCGTGTCTTCTGTGAGCGCGTTACGAACATATGCCAGCGCGTTTTCAGGATCAACCTGTGAAAAAATCATGACGGCTGTCCGGGTTAATCTTTGCCGTTCTGCAGGATTTTGCATCTGGCGGATTCTAGTGAGGGCTGCTTCGGGATCACGACTTGCCCATTGACCCAATGCCTGTTGTAACTGGACCGTCCGTCGATTGCCAGTTTGTAACATTGCTGCTTCGAATAAATCCGACGGTAGCGCTGTTCTCGCTCTTGCCTGCTCAACTAACAGACCCGATCCGGGACCAAGTTTTTGTTCAATTTTTCCAGCCAGGCCGGACCGCGAAAAGATAGGGTCACTCAGCAATCGCGGTCCGATGGCGCGCACAAGGATCTGGTTGTTTAGGCCAACAAAATACTCTGTAGCGGCCTCTGGATCAGTTCGCACCCAGCTGGTAAGAATGTGTCCAACGAGGGATTGCTCATCAAGTCCGGGTTCGCTCGAGACAAAGGCGAGGGCGGCAAGCGGGTCGAGCGCGGTATATTTTTCAAAAAAGATGGCTAAGAGATGGGGATTATAAAAAGGGTCGGTCGATCCAAGACATCGTTTGATGTGCGCTTTCAATTCGATTTCGTCCGAGTCAGCTGCGACGCGATACGCCACGATCAGTTGGTCAAATACCGTGAATTGATCTGCGATGTCGTCAAACGTCCAATCACTCAACCGCATTGCTTTTTTATCCGTCTCCCCTGTGCCGTTCGAAAAACCCCCGGCAGGTTGAATTATTGTCGCGTCCAGAGTCGCTGTATTGTCATCAGTGTTATCGAATTCAGATAATTGGTGACCCCGAAATTCTGTCGAATGATTCGTTAGCTCACTCATTAACAAGTCGCGCAAAAAGTAGCCTGCAAGAAACCCAACAAACAATGCAGTTAGCGTGGGTAATACATATTTCAACATCAAATCTGATCGTCTCCTTTTGTTTTTCCTATAAACGTGTGGGTTGTTCGAAACGGGTTGCCTCGCGCCAGCGCTGCCGTTGTATTAGCTGCCTTAGTATTAGCCGCCTTTGTATTAAGCGATGCAGCTTTGCCGACAGTTCGGGTAAGTCTGTGCGATAAAGCCTGCTGCCTGCATACGCATATCCGTCTAGGCCCATGCCATCCGTTCTGGGCTTACACTCAAGCATCTGTTGCGCAACTTAAGTCGGGTTAGGCTCTCTTTTGGCCTCAAGCTTGTTCAAAATATCCTGGTGTTGCTCTCGCGTAAGGTTGTAGTGGCTGTAGCACCAGACAGAGACGACCGCGAATCCTGATACGATGGGGCCAAACAATAAACCTAGATTAAATAGCGTATCCGGCGGCACATCAGCTGCAGATTTGATGGCCGTACCTGTTGGCCAATTGATTAAATCCAGCGCGACGCCGCCAACGAGTGTGCCGAGGCCCGTTGTTGTTTTGTTGGCGAAAGAAACTGCACCGAAAAAGATTCCTTCTTGTCTCATGCCTGTTTCTAATTCATGCTGATCGACAAGGTCTGCAACCATAGACCCGAAGCTCACCAGTGCCTGAACGACCGTAAAGCCTTGAATAAATCGAAACACTATCAATGTGATCAGCAGCGTATCAGAGCCGTTCTCTGGGAACAGATCCATTAATCGTAAAAGTACCGGTACCACCTGACAGATAGCCCAACCGGATGTGCCTAGTAGCACGCCGGCTTTCTTTCCCCACATGGCGTGCAATCGGCGCGTGACAAAGGTGCCAAAAATGACACCAACTGGTAGCGCGACAACATACTGAAATATCTGAGCCGGTTTAAGCTCCCAGAAATAGGTGTTCATATGGAGATTGAGCGCGGCATCAACGCCAACCATCAAAAATACAACCACGACTCCGAAAAATAGCCATCTGAATGAGCTATTGCTGAGGGCTTGACCAGCCTCACGCATGACGCGTCCGGGGCTGAATTTTTCCGGGACTGCAGGACCGGGCGGCAATAAGGGAATCTGGCGGTGCGTCCCTATGCCCGAAATCCAGATGGTGATCACCATCAGGATTGCAACAGTGAATGCAAATGGTGGGTAGGCTGCCTGATTCAGTTGGCCGTTTGCAAACTCCTCGGTCGACACAAAGAACACGAGAAATGCAAGGGCGACAGATGCAAGGTTGCCGATAGTGCTAAAGCCCTGTCGGAAGCTTACGACGACTGTGCGCTCCTCAAAATTGCTTGTCAGTTCTGCGCCTAGTGCGATATGAGGCACATGATAAAGCGTCATTGCGGCACGGGTGAGCACTGCGAAAGCGGTTAACCAAATAAACAAACCAATCTCTGACAGTTCAGGTGGAACGAACAGGAAATAAAAACAGAAGCCTAACGGGATAGCGGAAGCATACATAAACGGGTGCCGCCGTCCCCATTTCGACTTCCAGTTATCAGAAAGCGAACCGGTGAGAGGATCGGTAACCGCATCGAACAATAATGCGATACCTAAAGCGAGACCACATAAGGTACCTGAAACTTCGAGCACCTGATTGTAGTAGAACAGAACCAGTAAGCCAAAAGCAGTATTTTTAAGACCTTCTGCTGCTTGGCCGATGCCGTATGAAAGTTTGATATCTAAGGGAAGAATACCCTCGGTGGTGTTTAGGGATTTGATTTCTATCGATCCTGTTTCTTTAGCGACCGTCAGATACTACGGTATCTTGATTGAGGATGTAAGCTGATGTTCGCTGATTTGCCGGGAGAACTCATCAGCAAGAATATTGGGCTAAAGTTAACTGGAGACGTCCTGAAATTGAAGCTGAGTCAGCGTGTAATACACACCGCGCAATGCCATCAACTCCTGATGTGTACCCAATTCTTTCACCTTGCCATCTTTTAGCACCAGTACGCGGTCTGCTGTCTCGATCGTCTGCAGGCGATGGGCGATCAGAATGGACGTGCGGCCCTGCATAAGATGCTCTAGCGCTTCCTGAATCAGCTGTTCGGTTTCTGTATCAATCGATGCGGTCGCCTCATCAAGGATCAGAATTTCTGGGTCAGATGCTAGTACGCGGGCAAATGCTAACAGTTGCCTTTGACCCTGTGAGAGGTTCTGGCCACGTTCCACGAGTTCAGTATCATACCCGTCAGGTAAAGCTTCGATAAACTCATGTGCATTAACGCTTTTTGCCGCCGAGATTGCGGCCGCTCGCGTGATGCTTTGGTTCCCCAGCACAATATTCTCAAGTATAGAGCCTGAGAAAATGTGAAAGTCCTGCATCACAACACCGATTCGCCGTCGGACCTCAGTTGAGTGAATCGAATTCAGGTCGTGACCATCAAGAAAAATACGGTCATCAGAAAAGTCGTAAAAACGTCCTAATAATCTGATAAGTGTGCTTTTACCTGAACCTGTCGGGCCAACTATTGCTAGTTTCTCTCCCGGTTTCACGTTAAATGAAACATCTTTCAAGACAGGCTGATTGTCATCATAGCCGAAGGTAAGGTTTCTGAATTCAAGTTTGCCTTTAACCCTGCCTGGCAGTCTAACGGGGGTTTTGGGCTCTCTGATTTGTTCGTGCCAATCCAAGGCTTGAAAAATGCGCTCAGCACTTGCCATTGCTCGAAACAGAATGTTGTATTGCATGCCAAGCACGCGAATAGGGCGGATAAACATGTCAATAAACTGGGTGAACAAGATGACTGAACCCAAGGTGATTGCATCGGACAAAACAGCGCTGCCACCTACCCAGATAATAACGGCTAAGGCCAGGTTCACCATGTTGTCCATAAACGCACCATAACCAGTTTCTAACTGAATCGCATGGACTTCCTGCTTCGAGTTTTTCTCGTTGATGTCACTGTAAACCTGAAGGTTACGTTCTTCTCGGTTGCTTAATTGAACTACCTGCATACCGCTGAGGTTTTCCTGCAGGTTCTGATTCAGCTGCGAAACAGTATTTCTGATTTGCCGGTAAACCTTGCGGGTAGCGAGTCGGAAGAAGTAGGTAATCACACCAAATATTGGAATAGAAAGCAGGAGATAACCGGTGAGCTCAACATCGATTGTCAGCATGAGTGCTAGCGCAAGAAAGAAAGGCACAAATTCGCCAATTAACATGCCTACACCCATCAGCAATTCGAAGAGTGCTTGTACGTCGTTGGTAATACGGGTCATGACACGACCAACGGCAACTTTGTCATAAAACGAAGATGGACGATGTTCCATGTGAGAAAACAGGTCCAAACGCATATCGCGAAGTGCAAACAACACGGTCTTAGCAAAAGTGACCCGGTGCAAATGATAAAGACCGTGACAAGCGATCGTCGTCACGCCATACAAGATGCAAACGGTGACGATGCCTTCAAAGCCAGTGAGATTCATTAGCCATTCGTTGACGCTGTTCATCCCAAAATCAGGCATCAGCGCGTCGGGTGTGCCCAGTATGATGGTGTCGATTGCCACTCTGGTGATAATGACGGGGAGAAAGACCGCCAGCAGTGAAGCCAACACGACCAGTAATATGCTGGTGCAAACGAGCAGCGCATGCGGTTTTACCCAGGCCATAATTCGTTTTAGATATTGAAAGTTCATTGCCTGACCATGGATGTCAGCGTCAAATATCGAGTGATCGAGTTTTTTCTGGGTGGCGTTCATATCTTCGCCTCGTCCGACTCGATTTGATCAAGCATGCCGCCTTTCACTCGTTGGGCCTTCTCCAGGTCCGCATAGAATCCATTGCTCTCCAATAACGCCTGATGGCTACCCATTTCGACAATTTTGCCTTCGTCTAAGACGATAATCCTGTCCGCATGACGTGCCGTTGAAACGCGGTGAGATACCAGCAGGGTTGTCAGATTCCGCCTTACGGACTTTAGCCCTGACAAAATATGTTCTTCAGTTTCGGTATCGACCGCTGAGAAGCAGTCGTCGAGGATGAGCAATGGTGTCATTCTGACAAGGCCCCGAGCGAGCGCGGTCCGCTGTTTTTGACCGCCCGATAAAGTGACGCCACGTTCACCCAGGATCGTTTGCAGACCCTCGGGAAAGTTTTCAATCGTTTCTCTAAGTGCGGCTGCGTCCGCTGATTCCCAAATGTCACTCACGTCCCGATCAGGTCGATCATAGGCAATATTGTCACCGAGAGAATCAGCGAATAGGAAAGGATCCTGAAGTACTAGGCAAACTTGATGACGCAGAAAGTCGAGAGGAAAACCATTGATAGGATGCCCATCGAGCAGAATGTCGCCCTTAACCGGATCGATCAGTCTGACAAAAAGTCGAAGGAGGGTAGACTTACCTGAACCTACCCTGCCAAGAATAGCGATAGTTTCCCCGGGTTCAACATCGAAATTGATGTCTTCAAGTGCGTACTTGTTCTTATCGACATATTGATAATAAAGGTGACGAACGGAGACTTTCCCTGTCAGCTCAGGAAATTCAAGGTTCGCACTGTCTTCGCTTGCGTAGTCCCTAATCTCGGGCTCGTAGTCAAGTACTTCGAACACTCGCTGAGTGCCCGATGCGCCTCGCTGCCACTGGGTGACCATGGAACCGGCTTCTCTCACTGGCCAGAGTAACAATGCTAGGTAGGAGAAAAAAGCAGCGAAGGTTCCAAGCGTGATTTCCCCCGTTGTCACAAGATGGCTGCCGTAACCGAGGATAATGAGGGTCGCGGAGGCGGCCAGAATTGGCATCCAAGCGCTCAGTGCAGAGTTGGTGATAAACAGTGTTTGATTATGTTGTGCAAATTCATCGTTTACGATGCCGAATCGTCGCACCTCGTCTTGTTCCTGTGCCATTGCTTGAACGGTTCGGATGCCGTTCAGGTTTTCCTGCACAAATGTCGATAGGCGAGAGAAGCCCTCCTGAACGATGTGTGATTGTTTGTAGATATGCTTTGAGTATATCCAGGCGACGACTGAGATAACGGGTAATGGCAGAATAACAATCAGTGCAAGTTGAGCAGAGAGGCTGAACATAAAGCCAAGCCCAACAACCGCTGTGAATATAAGTACGCTGGTTAATCTGGTTGTGCCCGCAAGAAATTGCCGAATAAGGGAGACATCGTTAATGGCTCTAGCCATTAAGTCACCGATGCTAAATTTGGCGAAAAATGCCGGTCCTTGTCGCTGCATGTGACCGTAAAGCTGATTTCTAATATCAAACGCGGCATATATGCCAATGCGTCGAATAAGTATTCGACTAATAATCGTGACAACCATTTGGGCGAGGACACAGGCGCAAATAGCAAGCGCAGGGTAGACCAATGTAGCCTGCGCGATGGCGATAGATTCTGGCGAGAGAATATCGCCGGTCTCATTCTCGCTTTGGGCCGCCATAATATTATCGATACCCATTTTCACGTAAAGCGGTATCAACGCCTCAAAGATACGCGCACCTAACAGCCCAAACAGGCCAAAGGAGAAAGCCCAGATATGCTGCTTAATGTACGGCGTGAGTCGTAATAATACTTTCATTATGTTTCTTTAGTTAGGGCTCTTTCACCACGTGACGCTGATGCTTGCACTGCTGCGCAGTGACGATAGAGCGAACATAAACTAGGTTGTTGCAACAAAAAGTCGTCTGATCTAGGCGGGCTGCGTACGAGCAGAGTCCGATTTTTGCAATCGATTCGCGCTTTCAATACAAACTTTAGTTATTATTGTAAAAGTCAGCTTGAAACTCTGATTTGGTGTTTCTCAACCTGACCCTCTGTACTTACAAGAGTGACATCCAATCCTACGGCGAGAGTTAAGAAAAAATCAGAAAAGACTCTGTGTGGTTTGCGGTGTTGAAAGCGCGTAGATAATAACGCGTCTTAGTCAGAATCTCCAGTCGTGTCGTTGGCGGCGCTGTAAACAGAAGCATTGAAGTTGCTGCGGTGCGTTTCAATGAAAACATCAACTTTAATCCGAGCTTCAATGGACATATCCCCTAAATCTACCTCCGTTCGCCAATTTCGAACTGAAACCGGCTCTTTGTTGCATTTGGCATGGCCTCTGCTCGCAGCGCAACTCGCGCAGATGGGCATGGGTGTCGTCGATACGATCATGGCCGGACGCGTCGGCGCTGACGACCTTGCTGGAGTCTCGCTGGGTGGGTCGGTTATGTGGCCGGTGATGATGTTGATTACTGGCGTTCTGCAGGCAGTCACTCCCTCTGTGTCGCAGTTGCGTGGTGCAAACAAATATAACGAGATCGGCGAAGTTATCAGGCAGGCACTGTATATGGCCGCTGTGGGGGCTGTTCTTATCGTACTGGTTCTCGTCAACATAGCGCCGTTTTATACGCTGCTGGAAGTTGACCCTGACGCCGTTAAAATTTCTGTTGCTTATCTCAAGATTACGGCTATAGGTATGCCTGCCGTGATGGGCTACTTTGTCCTCCGCTTTCTTTGTGAGGGTATGGGGTATACCCGCCCGGCTATGTTGATAGCGGTATCCGCATTATTGCTGAAAATTCCACTCAACCTGGTGTTTATCCACGGCTATTTAGGCGCACCGGCGATGGGTGGTGTCGGGTGCGGCGTCGCAACAGCGATAGTGATGTGGTTTGAGTTTTTTGTGATTTGCCTGGTTGCCTGCGGCAAACGTTTTGATATCGTTGGCTGGCAAAAGACGTGGTCGGCACCTGAGCTATCTCGCATTGTGGCGTTATTAAAAATTGGTGCACCTATTGGGGCAACGATGTTTTTCGAAATGGGTATGTTCTCTTTTATCACTATCCTGCTTGGCAGATTTGGCTCTGAGATAATTGCCGCGCATACCATTGCGATGAACCTTGGCGGCCTCACTTTTATGTTTCCCCTAGCCTTGGGCATGGCAACAACTATTCGAGTTGGGTTCCATGTTGGGTCTGGAGATTTAGCTGCTGCCCAACTAACAAGCAAAGTGGCTATTTCTCTGACCATTGCTGCTGCTGCACTGCTTGCGGTATTTGTGGTGAGCTTTCGCGCGCAGGTTGCCGGCCTTTACTCAAGTGAAGCTCAGGTGCTCGCGCTGGCAACGTCACTGATGGCCTTCGTGGCTGTTTACCAGCTTTTTGACAATGTGCAGGCGACCGTTCTGGGTGCTCTGCGGGGTTACAAAGATACGCAAGTGCCGATGATGATCACCTTGGTAGGATATTGGCTGGTCGGCATACCCGTGGGTTGTGTACTAGGGTTCGGATGGATTCGCGAACCCATGGGGGTCTACGGTTTCTGGGTGGCGCTGGTCGTTTCGCTTGCGGTAGTAGCGATCGGTGTTTGCGCTCGACTTGTCTGGTTGAGTCAAAACCCAAACAGGATCCATCGACTATCTGCCTGACGATGGGCGCTTAGGGCTTGTGATTTTGGCCCCAGTCATAGACGAGATTAGCGACACACGCGGTGACTTTTTTTGCCGTTGGTATATGCAGAAATTCGTTGGGACCGTGTGCATTTGAATGAGGACCCAGCACTCCCGTTACCACAAATTGCGCCTGTGGTAGTTTGTTTGCCAGAAACTCCATGAAGGGGATGCTGCCACCACACCCCATGGCGATCGCAGGTGCATCGAAATAGGCTTGTGATGCTGACTGTAGTGATTGCTCCAAAACTGGTGTGGTCTCCGGTGCATGCCAACCCGGGTTAGGGGTTTCGAGCTCGAAGCTGACGGCTGTTTTGTAAGGGGAATTTTCCGTTAACAACTTTGTGAGTTCGGTTTTTGCCTGCATCGCGTCGGTGGTCGGCGGTAATCTCAGCGCTATTTTCGCCGTGGTATGCGGCCGCAATACGTTGCCAGCATTGGCCAGGTCAGGTATTCCGTCCATGCCGGTCACCTCCATCGAGGCTAGCCAGGTGTTGTTGAGAATCAGCTCAGTGGCATCTTCCGATATAGGGCCGCTTTCACCAGCATAGGTGTACATTGTTTTTAACTCGTCACCAAGCACTTCACCAGCTTTCTCTGCTTCCCTGCGCCGGGTATCGGGAATCTGTTCATTAAGAAATGAAGGCAGTATCTCGCCCGTGTTTTCATCTTCCACCCTAGAGATTAATTGCCGCAGCAATCGGAAGCTTGAACCGACGATGCCGCCTGCGGCGCCAGAATGCGCGCCTTGTTCAAGTACTTGAACCTTAAGTTCGCCAATTAACATGCCGCGAAGCGATGTGGTAATCCACAGTTGATCGTAATTTCCGCAGGTTGAGTCAAGTGCAATAACAAGGCCCGGCGTGCCTATATCCTCTGAAAGTTGTTCCATATAAACAGGCAGATCGGGGCTGCCACTTTCTTCCGAGGCCTCAATAAGTATGACAATCCGCGGAATCTCTACCTGCTGTGCAATTAGACTCTTGAGCGCAGAGATCGCTGAATAGATTGCATAACCATCGTCTGCGCCGCCGCGGCCATAAAGTTTGTCTGTTTTTCTCACTGGCAACCAAGGTTCGAGATCTTCATACCAGCCGGAAAACTCCGGTTGTTTGTCGATATGACCATAAATTAAAACGGTCTCGTTAATATCACCGGGATATTCCAGTAGCAGGGTGGGGGTTCTACCGGGAAGTTCATGCAGCGTGAGACTCAGACCTGGTACCTGTTGCGATTCTACCCAGCGGGTGACATGGGCGATTGCATCGTCCATATAGCCGTTGGATTTCCAGTTCGGATCGAACATAGGAGATTTATTCGGGATACGTATGTATTCGGAGAGGCTCTCGATGATTTGTTCTTCCCAGAACTTTTCTGTTGATTGCCAGATTTGTTCGTTGTTGATGCTCAAGATTTATCCTCATTACCGGGTATTGATTGGGTCGGGTCAGTACGCGCTTGACCGGACTCATCGTTAAATTCACCATCGATGATGGTTGTGTTTTGCTGGGAGGGATTTTCGTTTGTGCGATGAAACGTGCTGTCAAAAGTACCGTCACTGGTGTGAAACATTGAGGCACCATTTTTCATGGTAAACACCCGACTAATCATCCATCTTGCGAAAGGCCGGCGTAACACTGGTATCAGGCAGACAAAACCAAAAGCATCAGTCACAAAACCAGGCGTTAACAGCAGTGCACCACCAACAATAAGCATGATACCTTCGAGCAACTCGGTTTCAGGCAGCTGGCCTGTGGCCATTTTCTCCTGAACCCGTCGCAGTGTTGCCAAGCCCTCGAGTTTTAATAGCCAAATTCCCACGGTCGCTGTCAACACAACCATCGCGATCGTCGGAATTGCACCAATCAGGCCACCGACCTTGATGAGAATAATCATTTCAAGGATAGGCACGGCAACAAACATCAAAAATAATAAACGCATGCGAACATGTTAACAGTCGGCGCCACCAAAATCTTACCCAGAGCCGTTTCTGTGATAGATTTATACGGACGAACGAATCTGCTTTTGCGATGGAAATGTGCGATGGAAATGAAAACAATCAAGTATGAAGTCAGCGAAAAAATCGCGACGATAACGCTCGCAAGACCCGCAAGAATGAACGCCTGGACTGGCAGAATGCATACTGAATATCGCTGGGCGTTGTTGCAGGCTGATAACGATCCTGAGGTCAGAGCGATCATTTTGACAGGTGAAGGTCGCGGTTTCTGCGTCGGGGCAGACAGTCAGGCGCTCGAAGGGCATGTCGCCAGAGGAGAATATGATCCAGGTACGCCGGAGGAGATCCCTGAGCCAGGTTTTGGCGTCAGGTCCGAGTTCAATGCAAATTTTGCCTATCACTTTGGTTTATCGAAACCTATTGTGGTTGCGATTAATGGTGCCATTGCTGGTGTAGGACTGGTTTTAGCATGCTACTGTGACATCCGGTTTGCAGCGCCCGGTGTCAAAATGACGACCGCCCACGGTAAGTTGAATTTACCCGCTGAGTATGGGCTTTCTTGGTTGCTACCGCGGCAAATAGGTCTACCTCGGGCAAACGATCTGCTATTGACCAGTCGGGTGTTCTTGAGTGAAGAAGCAGAACAACTTGGATTGATTAACCGAGTTATTGAAGCAGAGTCACTCCTAAGCGAAACCCGCGCCTATGTGAAGTCAATGATTGATACGGTCTCCCCTGGATCATTAAAAGCAAGCAGGCGGCAGATCTATTCTGACCAGCATCGCAGTGTTGATCAAGCTGTGGCAGAGAGTGAAACGCTGTTACAGGCGATGATGAAACAAAATGATTACCAGGAGGGCGTTGCTGCCTTTCTTGAGAAACGACATCCTGTTT
>Ga0257127_1001812_pt1 | contig 14343 bp, 7 predicted proteins | sample SI060_135mmetaG_FD_190152 | JGI IMG/M metagenome (GOLD analysis project Ga0257127, IMG submission 190152) | Marine microbial communities from Saanich Inlet, British Columbia, Canada - SI060_135m | ecosystem: Environmental > Aquatic > Marine > Inlet | place: Canada: British Columbia | collected... | reverse complement strand
ATATTTTATTTTTCTTTATTTTTCTTTATTTTTCTTTATTTTTCTTTATTTTTCTTTATTTTTCTTTATTCTAATAATTTTAGGTGCCGATAACATATTTTTTAATTCATCTAGTTCTTTTAACCACATATTTTCGATACTCGTGCCTTTTAGAATAGCTAATTCTTTATTTTTATTATCGCGATCTTTCAATATTCTTTCCACATTTTCTTCGCTTACACTATCCATAGACATTTTTACTAAATATTTGTATTCCATATCATCGTCCATTTTATCATATTGTTTCTGTTCTAACATTGACAAAATTTCGGTCTTCTTCTTTTTACGCAAATCAATGGATCCTTCTAGTATTTCTTGAATATAATTTGCTTTGTTTGACAATACTTTCAATTCTTTTTCTAGAGCATTTATCATGTATGATTTGCGTTTTTGATAATATTCTAGGCGAACTGGATAGTAACTATCTACAATCGATTTTTCATTTTCAAATTTCATTAATTTCTGTTCGTCATTAAACAAATGCATATTATTTGTGCTTAGACTTGTGTACAATTTCAAGGTCTTTTCAAAATTATTGTAGTCATTTGTAGTTTCTACTTTTTCATCTATGGACTCGCTAAATGTAATTTCAATATCTACTTTTGTATCTGTACTCATATCATTGTAGTCTTTTACGATAGCTTTTTGCTTCTTTGGTTTGCCATTTTTATCCTTATCCACGTCCATTAAATTTTCAATATGTTGTTTAAAATCATCAGTCCAATATCCAATAGGCAATTCGGTAACACGCACCTTTTTATCGTTTATTTTTTCATATACACCTTTTACTATATATTTTTTTTCGTCTATTTTTTTACACGTTCCCATAAATCCTTTGTAAGATGGTTCAAACTCTAAACCATTATACTCAACGCTCATATTTTTCAATTTGAATTTCAAATAATTAATGAGTTGATCTACTGAATAAGACAATATATCTGTACTAAAACCAGTACCAATACCTTTGCCCCCATTTACCAAAATCATGGGAATAATCGGCACATAATACATCGGTTCTACCGGTGACCCATCATCTTCTAAATATTCTAATACAGGATCGTCCTCTTTTCTATAAATAAATCGCGTAATTGGATTTAGTTGTGTAAATATATATCTTTCACTAGCCGAATCTTTTCCACCTTGAAGACGAGTACCAAACTGACCGTTTGGTAAAAGTAGGTTCATATTGTTACTACCCACATAGTCTTGCGCCATACCAACAATAGCTGCATTTAAACTAGCTTCACCATGATGATATCCAGATTGTTCCGATACATACCCAGTAAATTGGGCGACTTTTATTTCACTTTGTAAATTCTTTTTGAAAGCACTAAATAGAATCTTTCTTAAACTGATTTTTAGCCCATCCATCATATTCGGAATGGAACGTTCACAGTCATATTTTGAAAAGTGAATCAATTCTTTGTTGACAAAATCACTATAACTAACAGTACTATTATTTGTATCTAAGTAACTATTTCGGTCGTAATTAGATAACCATTCTTTTCTCTCTTCTGAACGTTTTTTATTAAACACCATATCTACAATATTATCACTCGGCGTTCCTTCGTGTTTAAAGTACACTATTTTCTTATTTGCGAAATATTCCTTAAATTCTTTGCCAGTACTTGTACCTAATCCCTTGTAGTATTTCACATTCCATCCAGATGTGTCGTTTTCATCCTTCCATTTATTATACTCACCTTCATTGTAAAACAACAATTCATTTCCATTTTTCTTTGCTTTTAAAATCGGAGTATTCATGAACCCAATGAAATTATCTAACACTGATAAAGAATTCCACTGATCTTGGAATAAATTAAGACCCAAACCTTTAATATGAGAGCCATCTAGATCCTGATCGGTCATAAATAACACTGATTTGTATCGCAAGGTGCTTCCAACAATTTCTTCTGTGTATTTTTTCCCGGCTTCAAGACCTAATATTTGCTTGATTTCTACAATTTCCTTGTTTTCACTAATCCGTTTCAATTGCTCGCCTCTAGTGTTGAATATTTTTCCCTTCATTGGATAAACTCCAATAATGTTTCTATCGTCTTTTGATAGACCTGACACGATACCAGCCTTTGCTGAATCTCCCTCGCATAAAATTAGAGTACACATATTTGATTTCACCGTTCCAGCATAATTAGCATCGATTAATTTTGGAATGCCACGAATACTTTTGCTCTTTGTACCATCTGTTTTTTTAGCAGCTTTATTTTCTTTTACTTCTGTTAGAGCACATGCAGCATTCATAACGCCCATTTTTGCAATTTTTTCAATAAATCCATCACTTACATTACACGCTGATCCAAATTTAGTAATAGCTGTCCCCAGCTCGTCTTTTGTTTGGCTATTAAACGATGGATTTTCAATATCACATCTCAAAAACAACATTAATTGTTCTTTGATAGTTGTAGGTTTCACATCTACCTTCTTTTTATTTTTAATATACGTACATAATTTTCTAATAATTTGATTCATAATATATTCTACGTGCTTGCCTCCTTTAGAAGTATAGATACCATTTACAAAACTGATTTGTTGGAATTCGTCTTTAGGTGCTAGACAAACAGCATATTCCCATCGATCATTAGATTTTTCATAAATACGCTTAGTGTCTATTTTAGATCCAATATAAAGATCAATATATTGCTCTAAATTTTTACAAGGAATCAATTGTCCGTTATATTTCACCCGGATGTTTTTATCGGTTACTGCAGATACATCATACACGCGTTTCTTAAATAATGCAATTAGATCGGTAGATAAGCCATTGATTCCAAGACGCTGGTAATCTGGTTTAAAAGATACACGGGTATATGGCTTGTTTTTACACTTAGTAATAGATGGTTTGCAAATTTCTGTAAGATTGTTTTTAAATTCTTGGATGTATTTTAGACCTCTAGTATGATCTACTGTTTCTACCTTACCCCACGTAGACCAAATGAGAACCAATTTAAATCCAAATCCATTTTTTCCTCCGACAATCTTTTCTTTTTTCTTTTCGTCGTAATTTGTTGATGTTCGAAGGTGTCCGAAAATCATTTCAGGAATCCATATTTTATATTCGGGGTGTTCTGCTACGTCAATACCGTTTCCATCATTATACATATGAATAGTACCATCATCATCAATACTAATGTCAATATTTGAAACTGGTAATGCATTTGCAACATTGTCTTTTACTGCTTGTGCTTGACGAATGACATGATCACGACAGTTTACAATACCTTCATCAAATAATTTATATAATCCAGGGATGAATTGGATATTTTTAGAAACGATTTTATCGTCATTGAAAACATAATCTTCATGATCTGTATTTTCAATAGAACCTATATACGTGTCTGGTTTTTTTAAAATATGTTCTCTATCAGTTAATTTTTGATATTTAGAAAGATTCATTTGCGAAGCCATTTTGTCAATATTATTGAGTTAATTTTTATTATTTAAATCGTTTCAATTTTATTAGATATTTTTACCGATTTTCACCGATTTTCACCGATTTTCACCGATTTTCACCGATTTTCACCGATTTTTACTTTTACTTTTACTTGTAAATAAACTATCTACAAATATTTATTTACAAATAATTAGTGTATATATTATATATATCCATTATAATGGCATTTGTGGCAAATAACTCAAATATAAAAGAAGCTATTAATAATGCAAAAAATAATAGTTGGATTTATAGTAATAGTCATATAAGCGAATGGAACGTATCACAAGTCACTGATATGAGTAATTTATTTAGTGGTTTAACAACATTTAATGAGGATATAAGCAATTGGAATACATCTAACGTGACCAACATGTCTTATATGTTTTATTTTTGTCATGTATTCAATAGTGATATAGGAAACTGGAATACATCCAAGGTTACGAATATGAAAACCATGTTTCAAGCAGCTAATGCATTCAATCATAATGTAGATACAAAACAAGTTATAGTCGATGGCAATACATACTATGCATGGAATGTTTCTAATGTAACTGATATAGCATACATATTTCATAGTGCAAGTGTATTTAATCAACCACTCAATAACTGGAATGTATCTAATGTTACAACTATGGAAGGTGCATTTGCTGGTGCTTTCTATAATTATTTTAACCAACCATTAAATAATTGGAATACAAGCAAGGTTGAAAATATGAGGGATATGTTTAAAAATAACAAATCGTTCGATCAAAATATACGCGGATGGATAGTAAAACAAGGTACCGATTTAAATAATATGTTTGAAGATGCCACAGAAATGATTAGTCGGTATAGCGGTAAAATGGGTCTAATCACACCTCCTACACCAACCAACGATTTTTTTAATCAAATATACACACCAAATTTAAACAATTCGGAATATTATGGCAATCAAGATTCGATTTATATAGCAGTTTTAGAATGGATGACGTATGCTTATCAAGATGGTCCATACGTAATAAATACTATTATTACTGGTAATAGTAGTACAACTCTATATACTAATCCATCATCTGCTACATTTGATTTTTCTCTGAGTACTTCAAATTATGTAACAAATATAACAGTCGAGTCTGATTGGTTTAATAAACGGCCATCAAAATTAGAACTTTTTAGTCTTGATTCGGGTACCGATGAAAAAATAGGTGAAGCAGAAATTTTAGTGCGCTATGATAAAGTGTGTGGTACAAATGGAAACGAGTTATGTGATGCTACTAATAATACTATTAGTAAGCTTGTTTTCAAAGTAAATACTACAACAAAATCTACAAACTTTCGCATCAAATTAAGTAATAGTTTAGATCATACTAGTAATGAATTTGAAGTTGGTCCTATAGTTGTTGAATATGGTACACCTAATATTAAAGCTAAATACGGCGAAATGAATACTTGGAATACACAATATGTTACTACTATGCAGGGTCTTTTTCAATGGAATAATACTGAAAAATATCAATATGTGGGTAATAGTAGTTATAATACAGATGTTGCGATTAAAACAAACTTTAAAAATTTCAACGAGAATATAAGCAATTGGGATACGTCTAACGTTACCAATATGTCTTCTATGTTTAATTATTGTGAAGTATTTAACGTTGATATAGGAAAATGGAATACATCTAAAGTCACAAATATGAAATATATGTTTTCAAGTGCAAGGAAATTTAATCAGAACGTAGATACGAAACAAGTTACTGTCAATGGTAATACATACTATGCATGGAATGTTTCTAATGTTACTGATATGGGATATATATTTTATGGTACATACGTATTTAACCAACCACTCAATAATTGGAATGTGTCTAATGTCACAAATATGGAAGTAGCATTTGGAGGAGTTTTATATGATTTTAACCAACCATTAAATAATTGGAATGTAACTAAAGTGATAAATATGAGAAGCATGTTTGACAATAACTATTCGTTTGATCAGAATATACGTGGATGGACCGTTAGATCGGATACAAATCTAAACAATATGTTTCATGCTGCGACAAAAATGATTAATACATATGGTCCAAATGGCGCAAACATAAGTAGTTTTGGAAAAGAAATTACAGGATATACACCATCATCTTCTTTTTTTAATTTTACATTTGTAGTAATATCTAAACAGCAATTACAAAAGCTAATAAAATATTGGATTGAGATTCAAAGCGTCAGCGATTCTACTGCGAAAATAGAAGAGTTTCATAACAAATATGGTTTTATTGGCTCTTGGAATGTTGAATTGGTTACAGACATGAGTAACTTATTTGAAAATATGACAACTTTTAATGAGTATATAAGTAATTGGAATGTATCTAATGTCACTAGTATGGAATATATGTTTTACGGCGCGTCATCTTTCAATCAAGATATAGGAAACTGGAATGTAGTAAATGTTACATCTATGAAAAGTATGTTTGAACGTGCTATATCATTTAATAAAAATATTAGTAATTGGAATACAATTAATTTAATAAATGCAGCTAGCATGTTTGCAAATGCAACGAACTATAATAATGAAGGCAATAATATATCATTTGTTGTTAATAATGTAACAAATATGAATTCCATGTTTATGAATTGTAAATCTTTATCAGTTGACTCCTTTAAAGAATGGAATACTAATAAAGTAGAAAATATGGATAATATGTTTTATAACTGTGAAAACTTCAATGGAGAACTAAATACAATAATTGAAAATGATTCAAATAATAATGTAATAACACATTGGTCGGTAGCTAATGTTACATCTATGAAAAGTATGTTTTATAATGCTAAAACATTTAATCAATCAATAAATAATTGGGATACTTCAAAAATAGTGAATATGGAATACATGTTTTCTGGAGCTGAACTATTTAATCAGTCAATAAATACACATACTAATGCATCCAATAAAACTTATTGGAATGTTGCAAATGTAACAAATATGCATGGTATGTTTTCAAATGCATTATCATTTAATCATTCGTTGAATAATTGGAATGTTTCAAATGTAACTAATATGAGTAATTTATTTAATTCTGCAATAGCATACAACTGGTCTATGGATAAATGGAACACAGAAAACGTTAAAACTATGGTAGGAATGTTTTTTAACGCGTATTCTTTTAACGCAAATATAAATAATTGGAACACGGCGAATGTAATAAGTATGGCATATATGTTTGGTTCTAATAACGAACGATTAAATGTGTCTAATAATGGAAATGGATTCATTTCAGTAATAGATCCTGTTATGACATTTAATAAAGATATATCTAGCAAAGGTGTCAGAAATAATGATAATACTTTTTATATGGCATGGGATACAGCTGCTGTTACGAATATGTCATATATGTTTAAAAATAGTAGTCTGTTTAATCAAAATATAAGAAATTGGCAAATAGATGAAACTGCTAATTTACATAACATGTTTTATTTTGATGTTTTACCAGTTACTGCTTCAGAAACATTTAATGAAGAATTAACATATTATAATACTAATTATAGTAATGGTAATAGTGCAAATATTATAACTACAGAAAAAGGTAATTTTGTAGTAACACCCAATTACCGTTTTTTTAACGGCCAATTTTTTCCATACACACTAACATATCCTCCTGAAACAAATAGTAATAATACGAATTTAAATATCAATTTAACAAACTACAATACAAACTATTCAAACATAGACCAAATAAAATCATTATTAGCAAATACGAATAATAAAATAAATGTATCATTTAATATTATACCTGTAACTACACCAATAGGGAATAATCCAGATCCAATTATACAATATATTCAATCAAATGGTAGTCTATATGTAAATAATATAAATCCAATCAACCAAATACAATATTACACAATTAGTATTGGTATAGATGTAACTGAAAATAATGTAAATTATAGCAGTTTTACGAATGCATCAAATGTACCATTCATTGCATATGGCGCATATAGTCAAACTATTTTATTAAATGTTAATACATTTGAAATCGCAAAATCAATTTGTAATAATGTAAAAAATTGTAATATAACAAAACAAATAAATAATGAGCTAGTTCAAATTACAGATAATACGGTAGCAGGTCGAATGAGTATGTTAGTAAAAACGCAAAAGTTTACCAGAAATGCTTCTTATGTCAAGAAAAATGTACCGGTGAATAGGTTCGGACAACGTCCTGGCGGACCATCTGGTTTCGGAAAACCTCTGCAAAATAGTTTTTAAATTTATTGGCGTAATAATATTTAGTGATTTATTTCGTTTTTTTTCTCTCTAATCTGTATAATGGTAAAAAGACATCAAAAAGGTCCTGATGGTAACTACCACATTGGTAGCCATAATTATGAAAAATTAGAAGGGTCTAGAGCCCAGGTATGGCATGGAACTGCATACAAAACACCAGGTGGTCTTAAAAAAGACGAGTTAAAAATGCATCGCGGAAGAATCGTTTCTAAAAAAAAGAGTGAATTAGCTAAAACACAAAAACATCTTTCAGGACATCTTCAACCTAAGGGAAGTGGAAAGTTTGGAACTGTAAAGAAATCCAAAAAAGGGACTAGAAAGACCAGAAAATCTAGAAAGTAGACGACTTGTTTTAGTAGACTAAATAAAGAATTTCTATTCTACATTAATTGGTATATAATAATATGAATGTCATATTATTATAAATAGTTTATATTTAGATAATCAAGATATACTTAAGATATTTTATATTTAGCACTTTTTACATAATAACTATGTATGTATATTCAAAATAGCACATTACCTGTAACTAGTTCTTGTATAATCATTCCTAGAGAGGCAATCATAGCTAATCGTCCGTTATGTAATAAGTCAATATTTTCACCATCGGATAAATCCCCATATAATGAAAATCCTAGATCACCTGGTTGATAACCATCTTTTAGTTCAAATGCATTTGTAGATGGATTTTTCCACCCTCTATACATAGATCCAAATTCACTAATAAATGTAAGAGCTACAATACCAATTTGTATAGAACTTGATAGTTCATCAAAACCATGAATGGATGGTTTATGTGTAATTTGCTCTACAATAGGAAATGTCATTGCTGTAACCATTCCTAAACGTCCATGTTTTAATTCTGCTTCTCTATAAAAAAACAACGACCTATCGTCGTTTGCCAGATTCAATGGATCAAAATGTTCTATTGGTTTTGTAGAACCAACAATAACAGGACTTTTGTCAAAGTTGCCAAAATTATTCAAAGAAAACGCACCACACAATAAAGGAAGTAACAGTAATTGAAAAAACATTATAATACTATTCATAATATTTCTTTTAAGTAGTAATAATTATAAAATAAGTAAAAATACATGCCTTCATTATTGTAGTTGATGTTGATGTTGATGTTGATGTTGATGTTGATGTTGATGTTGATGTTGATGTTGATGTTGATGTTGATGTTGATGTTTAACATAATTATACTATTTATCTAATGTGAAAATTGATATATCAATGTTTATTTGTTACGTATAAAAGTGTGAAGCATGCGACAAATGTCAATAAGTATATAATAATTACTTCAATGTATTTGTATAGTGTAAATTCTTTCACCATAAAATTATTTTCGTAATAATAACCTCTTTTTTCGTAATATTCGCGTACACCAATACCTGAAATAACAACTGTTCCTTTCATTCCATTCCAAAATGCGATTTCTTCTGCTTTCTTCAATAATTTTTTACCAAACCCACTGTGTTGTACTGAATTTTTCATATACTTTGAATGCACTTTTTGCACGCTACCATATACATGTAATTCGCGGATTAATCCTTTGTTTTCTAATGTATCAATGTATACAATTTCATTTTTATCATATTTGTCTGGAATACGCAGTCTAGTAAAACCATAGATTGCCTTATTATCGTAAGTTTCATAGGAAATAAAATATTCGGTACCATTTGTTCCTCGATATTTTCTAACAAATAATTCAGCATCATCAATAGTATATTCTGGATGGCGTTCTATTTCACGATAGCGAATATCCATGCTATATAATTTTTCGCTTCCGATTTTCTCATTAATAATTTGTCGCATATTTCCACATTTGATGCCGCCTGAAATATATGTGTCAGGAATATCTCGAATTACACGAGGCAGTCGTATCCACGGAGGACATTCTGTCATAGCATATTGTAACACTTTTGTAATAAGTTCTTTATTTTCACCATATGGTTTGTAACTTCCATCTTTATGCCATTGTTCAATTTTCGTCCATGGTACTACTTCACATGGATATACTTTGATTTGGTCTGGTTGAAATTTATCACTAGTATATACTTCATCAAACATAGCAATGTCTTTTTCAGGCGTAGAATAAGGCAAATCTGGCATTAAATGAATATCTATTTTAAAACAATTATTTTTACACACTTCAATTGCTTCCATCACTTTTTCAATTGTATGTCCTCTGTTGATTTTTTTAAGAATAAAGTTATCTGTTTGTTGAACTCCTAATTGAATGCGTGTTACACCCCATGTTAATAAGGTTTGAATCCATGGTATACCATCTTCATCTTTTTCTAATACAGCATCGGGACGGGTTTCAATACAAATACCAATAATACGACATTTTGATTTTTTATTCAAATGTATTTCTAGTTCTAAGCTTTTAACAGGTCGTTTCACTTCGTCAAAATATGTATTTACACAGTAAATAAATTGGGTAAAATAATTTTTCAAATATTTCTTTGGGTATTCTGTAAATGTCCCCCCTTCCAAAATAAATTCAATCTTATCGCATTTGTGTCCGCAAACCATGAGTCCATCTAGGCGATTTTTCGTTTGTAAATAAGGATCAAATTTATTACGATTTGCTCTCTGTACTGCGGGTTCTTTTGACAAATAGCTTCGTGGTTGAGGAGTCCAGTTGTTACCTTCATGTGCCGGTTCATTCGGGCAGTAGAAACAGTCATGTTTACAACTGAAATCTTGTCCGTCTGGCGTAGGAGAAGTTAAAATAGTGACTTGGTTAATCCCAGAAATATCGTTAGCTGGTTTTTTCATTAATAATACACATACCAATGAGTTTTCCAATATCTTTTCTTGTTGAATAAACTTTCGGTAATAATATAACAAAACTGGCTTTTTTATTTGCAATTTATATTTATGCATGTAAGTTTGTATTTCTCTAGTCACTTTATTTCTCAATGAAACAATCGCTTGTTTGTGATTATAATCCTTGTTTTTTATAAGGTAATAATAATTATCTTCCGACCAATTAATTAAGTAATCTAACAATTGCAACAATATTTTTTCGTCATAATTGAAATCTACATCTTCGTTTTGCGATTTGATAATATCTTCTAGATCAGTAATCATATCAATTGTAAAATAAATAGCCTATAGATGTTGTGTTAGTAGTATCTGTATACTTTATTATATTTCAATAAATTATTTAATAGTAATAACTAAAATTAAATAATTTCAATTTTATTATGTATTTACATAGCTATAATTTACATAGCTATAATTTACATAGCTATAATTTACATAGCTATAATTTACATAGCTATAATTTACATATTCAAATAGATATATTATCAAACGATTTTACAGCTACAAAGTCATTAACTACATATAGCTGTGACTCTTCTTTTATAAATCGTTCAAAATATTGCTTACTTACGATGAATTTGTTTTTGCTTTTATTTTTATTTTTGCAGTATGCTTGATATAATTCGTTTATAGGTATTTCATCTACGTTTGAATTATCGCCGTCGTCTAATTTATCATCATGATCTTCGCATGTATTTATATTATCACTTTCAGCATGTTTATCTTTTTTATTAGGATTATTTGCGTTATTTAATATTTTTTTATATTTGTGAAGCGTTGTTATAATATCATCTTTTTTATTCCATAATTTGCATTTAATATTCAGTAAATATTTATCTTCTTCTATAAATGTATCTGTATAGTAATGCTTAATTAAATCCAAAGTTGTTTTTTCACTAATATTTGTTTTACTATGTGATGCAAACATAGTACATAATTCGTCAATCTCTAATTCCTCATTTTCATCTTCATCTATATTTAATATGATCTCTTCGTTCCAAAAATTTATGAACTTGCTAACGATTGGTAATAATTTACTAGTGCAATCTAAAAACATATCTCTTTCTTGATCGTATTTCATTTTCTCAATTAACTTTGCTTTCAAAACATTTGTGAAAAAAATATTGGGAATTTTTTCAGTGTCAATGAAATGTTTCCATAAATACTGTAAATTTTTCCACGTAATAGAACAATCTTCACTTTTCTCAGTAGTAGTATTAATAAATATATCAACGATACTGTCTTCTGTATTGTTTTTTAAATAATACGTATAGGTTTTTAATGCATCGTCTTTACAATTTTCTGATAAAAATGTATCGGCATTTTCATAACGATTAGAATAATAAGCAGCTACACAAAATAAATCTAGTGCATTATCTTGTTTAAAATAATCATTCCAATTATCTATATTGTTGTATTCGGGTAAATTTATTATTCTGCATTCTTCTAACTTATGTTCGTAGTATTTAAATTTAAATATATTCCATAAAGTAGGACTGCCAAAAAGTATACATGCCAAATTATTAATTTCTTTTAAAAATGGCTTTATTTTAGGATTTAAAATATAGATTAAGTTACTTTTTTTTAGTAATATATCACCTATTATTGTTAAAAAATATTTGGCTTGCTCTTTATTATAGCATATAGAAGGACATAGACGATTTAATACATTTTGAATTGTTTTTGACTCAGGTATACAAGTAAATATATCACGTTCTTTAATTTTTTTCAATATAGTAATTTTAATCTTATGCTTCCACGCAGAAAGATTTTGGTTTTCACTAATAGTGGTTAATATTATATGTTGTACGTCATCTTCTTTAACCAATGAATATTTGTTGTCTTTATATTCGAAAAATAATTCGCTTGTAGTATGATAATATATTTTATTATTGTGCAAAAATTTTTGAATAAATTGATCTGAGCCTTTTTCTAGTTTTTGTTTTCTTTCATTTTTTTCAATTAGCGTATTATTTGTTTGTTCTAGTGTATCTGGTAATGTTTCAACAATTTGTTTAAATTTACAAAATATATCTTCATTATTTTCATATTTATCATACAATGAATTGACAATGTTTATTAATTCTGTTTTAGACATACTACTAATAATATAATGAATAAAGTTTATATTGGTTTACTATATATTAATAATTACATAATATATTGTATTGTATTTATTGTCTGTGATATTTACTAACTAACATTTATTGGGTAGTATTTTTACTTACTATTATCGTATTTTCATTCAGATGAATATTATAATTTTTAAATAATGTTAATTTAATTTTGCCTATCATTTTCTCTCTAATACATTGCGATAAATACTCAACAGACCGTTGCTTTATATTATCAACGTGTAATTTGTAACAAATCTTACGCATAATTATTTTTAAAATATAGGGTTCTTCAAGTTCTTTGTTGTTTTCTAGTGGTATTGTAACAATTTCCTCATTTTCGAAGCTAATTGTTTTGTATATACGATCAATCATATATTTTTCTAGTATATTATTGATCGTATCGCTTTCTTCGCCTATTTTTAATAAACTGTTTTTATAATTAATAGAATAACAATCTTCACAAGCAGGAAATATATTTCGCCTCATTTTTCCTCTACAACTCCAATCGGGAGTTGTATCTAAGAAGTATGGAATTTGAAACGTATCTGCAAAATCTAATATAACGTCTTTATAATAACTCAGCATAGGTCTATGCACGTCAACTCCTAGTATATTATTCTTTTCTTTTATTACAGTTAAATCAGTAATCTCTCGCCCACCTCGCATTAAATTGTTAAATATATTTTCACAAATATCATCTTTATGATGTGCAAGCATAACACCATCACTATTAAACTTAATACACATATCTTGGTAATAATTATAGCGAATTATTCGCGTTTCTTTTTCGTAAATGTTTCGTTTAATATCACCTCTTTTAAACATTATATCTTTACAATCTATTACAATTCCTTTTTCTTGGCAATATTCTTTTAGAAAATTTCTCTCCATAACACTTTCTTCTCTATTATTATAATTTAAATGGCAACAGTAGAGAGAAATATCATTTAAATTACTCATAGTTTCCTCGTAATTTTTGATATAATTAACTATTTCCAATAATACCATGGAGTCTACACCACCACTTAACGAAATCAAAATATTTTTCATATTATTTTGTACGATGAATTCCAATACAGTTTTGTATATACTGGTATTTTTTATACTATGTATATCCATATCGTTAATAGTTGGAATAAACTCTAATATTTCTTTGTAATTATTTACTATTTCATTCATAGTCGAGATTAAATATTATTTATATCAATAAATGTGATTTATTATATTCAATTTTACTATATTTTCTCTCTGTATAATAGTTACCATGAATAAACATAATTTTTAAAAAAGTACTGTACCGAAAAGATATATTCCATCTTGCTTATCTAGACGTGATAAAAGTAAACAGAGAGAAATGCTAAAAAAATCAAGAAAACAATATAAAAAAGGAAAGTATTTTACACGTAAAAAAATCCATTCTTTCAAAAACAAAGAAAGTCAACATATAAAAAATGTTCGTAAAATTTACAAACTAGATAAAGTGGTTCCTTCTAAGGAATTAGCAAAAAAAACTGGATGCGTGAGACCCCAAGTCAAACAAACCGTATTCAAAACAAGAGACGCAAATTCAGCAATCAACATAATGAACTTAACAAAGTGCTGGATTGATAGGCAAGAACGCCCTGTGTGTTTTCAAA
>Ga0257127_1001808_pt1 | contig 14359 bp, 8 predicted proteins | sample SI060_135mmetaG_FD_190152 | JGI IMG/M metagenome (GOLD analysis project Ga0257127, IMG submission 190152) | Marine microbial communities from Saanich Inlet, British Columbia, Canada - SI060_135m | ecosystem: Environmental > Aquatic > Marine > Inlet | place: Canada: British Columbia | collected... | reverse complement strand
TATCGAGATGTTCTATAATCCAAAACGAAAGCATGGCAAGAATGGGATGCTGTCACCCATAGACTTCGAACGACAGCAAAACATGAAACTACGAAGTGTCTAGAAAATCAGGGGCGCATCACCGTAGGGTTTGCTGGCACAGCCCTGAATTAGCTCTAAATTGTGATCATTAAAGTTCATTTTGTCCAGCGGGATGGGTTTGCTTGCGGCCAGAATACGCAGAACGGCGTCTTCGTTGCCCCCCACTGTAGGACAGGTCGCGACCCGATATTCAATTTCCTTTTTGCCGTATTTCATTTTGATTTTTCCATCCTGGGGCAAACGTCTTTCGGCAATATCCAACTTGGACATGATTTTGATTCTGGAGATGAAAGCTTGCTTGTAAATGGAAGGAATTTCCTCATAAACGGTACAGGTACCATCTTTTCGATAACGGACCACTATAGTTTCTTTGCCAATGCCTGGCTCAATATGAATATCTGAAACGCCCTGGTCATAAGCATCGATCAAAACTTTGTTGACCAATCGCACAATGGTACTGTCTGTTTCGCTGATGGCATTGGCCCCGTCATCTTCCTCCTGGTCTACCTCCACATCACCCTGTTCATCTTTGAGTGTGCTTAACAGGGTAGACATTCCTTCAATCGTGGTTTCCGATGAATCTGCGGCAGAGAAATCTTCTCCCAAAGAGGAATTTAAAAAGTCTATGATATCGACTTTCAATCCGATCTTATATTCGATCTCCTTTTTGGGGAAGATTTGGCGGATGTTCTGGTTTCGATCCGGGTTCAAAGGGTCATTGATCAGTAAGGTAACTTTGTCGCCCTCTTTTTGAATGGGAATCCAGTAATTTTTAGTTAAAAAATTCCGGTTTAATCCAACCATCATTTCTGCTGGCAGGATCACCGTATCACTGTAAGGGAAATAGGGGAGCCCGTAAAAAGTTTCCAGGGATTTTCCCAGGTCCTTTCTTTGTAGTTTAAAATCGACCATTAATATTGCTTCTACGTCAATCTGGGTTTTTCTTGCTTTGGCTGTGGCCTGAGTCAATTCTTCTTCGGTGATAATCCCATTTTGTATTAAAAAACTAAATTTGGTTGGCTTGGATGGAACGTATTTTTCCTGATTATGAAAAGCCAAGGCCAGGGTTTCGGAAATAATGGTAGCGCTCTTTTCATCCTGAGCCGTAAACTTCTCGCCATTTAATTTGTTAACCAGTTGCAGGACTCCCATGAGTTTTCCTGCATGAAGCATGGGATACCCCAAAACAGATTTAGTAACGCTTCCGGATTTTTTGTCCCACGAGCTGTCGAATTTGAGGTCGGGATGGTAACTTTGCAGGGCCTGCTCGTTATAGACATCGGTGATATTTACGCTTTTTTGATGCATGCCAACCCAGCCGGCGATGCTTACGGGGGAAAGAGGAACCCGGATTTCGTTTATTTCTTCACCCGACTTGATCTTGGAAAAAATTTCATTTTTTGGTCCATCAACGGCATAGATGGTGATGGCTTGCGCCTCAAACAGCTTTAAAATGGATTCCTTGAGTTCGATAAGTATTTCATCAATGTTTTTTGCCGAATGGATAGCTTGGGAAATACGGTGGAGGTTTTCCTCCGGCGAAAGAATCTCAATGACAGGAAGCGGTTCCTTGTCATACTCTTCTTCTATTTTTGCTAAAACTTTTCCTATTATGGGTGAAATTTCCCGGGCCAATCTAAAATCTGACTCGGTAAAAGCTTCTCCACTCTTTTCGCGGATTACTTCCATCACGCCGATTAATTTTTTGTTGTGGGGCACAGGAAGCACCATAATTGCCTGGGTCTTGATACCCAGAGGGGTGTCCAGAGTGGAGCCTTTTGATAGTTGAGGGTGAAGGTTGGACAGGTCTTCTTCTGCATAAGCATCGGCCAGGTTTATGGGCTTGCCCACCCCCGCAACATACCCTGCAAGACTACTCGTTGAAATATCTACCCTGATTTCTGATTCAAGGTTTTCTATCGCGTTACGAGAAAATAGTTGCCGGTTTTCCCTGTCCAGAGCAAAAAGGGTGATTGCTTCACACTGCCAAGCTTCCTTGAGCTCATGGATCACATCTGGAACCACTGCGGCGATATCATGGGTTGTTTGAGCCTGGGCCAGGATGGACTTGAGTTTGGCACCATTTTCTGAAACGGGACTGGCTAGAGTACTTTGAACACTATCCATTGTTTTTTGGTTGAAAAGGTTTAAAGATATTATCTTTTACACAGGTCAAACTATGCACACTGCAAGGACTTGTTTTAAATCACAGTCGCCCTTGAATATTTTATAAATACCGTCTTGTTTCAATGATGTCATACCATCTTTGCTGGCTTGCTTTCGCAGGTCTTCAACTAATGTGTTTTGCATGACCATACGCTTGATATCATCCGTGCCATCCAGACATTCATGCAATCCGGTTCGCCCGGCATAACCGGTGTCACTACAAGCGGCACAACCTACGGGTTTTTTAAGAGTTAATTCATCGGTATATTCAATTCCCAATTTAGGGAAATCATCTTTCCCATATTGGTGGACCAGTGTGTCAAACTCCTTCTGCGTGGGATGATAATCCTCTTTGCATTTTTTGCACAGTGTTCTTACCAGCCTTTGCGCGACAATAAGGAGCAGGGCATCGGCAAAGTTAAGCGGGTTCATCCCCATATCCAAAAGCCGGGTAATGGTTTCCGGCGCAGAGTTTGTATGCAGGGTGCTGAAGACCAAGTGGCCGGTGAGAGAAGCTTCCAATCCAATGGCACAGGTTTCCGCGTCACGCATTTCACCGACCATGATGACATCCGGGTCACCGCGTAGAAAAGATTTCATGGCGCGGGCAAAGTCGAGCCCAATTTTATTTAACATTTGAACCTGCCGAAGTCCGTCCTGTGTGATCTCCACAGGATCTTCAGCCGTCCAGATTTTTCTTTCCGGTTTATTGATGTAACCCAGGCAGGAATGCAGGGTTGTGGTTTTTCCGGAACCTGTGGGGCCCACAACCAAAATCAACCCATAGGGCTTGGCGGATTTATCCTTGATGAGTTCCAGGTTTCTCTCAGAGAAATTCATTTTATCCAGCGGGATGGGTTTGCTCGCGGCCAGAATACGTAGAACGGCATCTTCGTTGCCCCCGACAGTCGGGCAGGTTGCGACTCGGTATTCGATTTCTTTTTTGCCGTACTTCATTTTAATTTTTCCATCCTGGGGCAAGCGTCTTTCTGCAATATCCAGCTTGGACATAATTTTGATGCGGGAAAGCATCGCCTGTTTGTATAAATAGGGGATATCCTGATAAATAGAGCAAGCTCCGTCCTTCCGGAACCTTACTCTCACCGGTTTTTTACCCGTTCCCGGTTCAAGATGAATATCAGAAACCCCTTGATCGTAGGCATCCGTTAAAATTTTGTTTACCAGGCGGACGATAGTGCTGTCTGTTTCGCTAATGGCATTGACTTCTTCATCCTCCTGCGATGAATCGGTAACCTCTCCGCCTTCACCTTCCAGCGCATCTAAAAGGCTGGACATTTCTTCAGTTTGAATTTCATCTGCGGCACCTGATTTCGCCTCATCCTCGGTCATTGCCGCAAGCAGAAATTCCCGTATATCAATCTTCAATCCCACCTTCAGTTCCAGTTTCTTTTTAGGGAAGATCATTTGAATGTTCTGGATTCGAACCTTGTTGGCTGGGTCGTCTGTTAAAATGACTGCGCTGGTTTCATCGTTTTGCAGGGGGACCCAATGATTTTTTGCCAGGTAAGTCTTGTTGAGTCCTGAAAAGTTGGATTCGGGAAGAACAATAGAATCGCTGAAACCTTGATAGGAAACGCTGTAATAAAGTTCAAGAGACTTTCCCATATCTTTTCGTGTTAGTTTTAAATCGCTCAAAAGAACTGTTTCAACGTCTATTCGGTTTTTGCGTGCCTTGGAGATGGCCTCATTCAATTCATCCTGGGAAATGATTCCGCTTTCGACCAAGAAACCGAATTTTGTACGTTTTTGGCGGTTGATTTTCTGCTGGTTGAAAAAGGCAAGAGCCAGGGTCTGGGCAATATTGTTGGCGTTACGTTCATCGAAGCTATTAAACCGGTCGCCATGTTTTTTGTTTACCAATTGCATGACACCCATCAGGTGTTCGCCTTGAAGCAGGGGGTAAACCAGCATGGATTTGGTGCGAAGCCCGGTTTTCTTGTCCCACGAGCTGTCGAACCTGAGATCAGGGTGAAAACTCTTGAGCTCCTCCGGGTTGTAAACATCACCGATGTTTGCTGGCTTTTTTGTCAGGGCAACGCATCCAGAAATACTTTTTTCAGAAATCGGGACCCTGATCTCATTTACTTGATTACCGGATTTAATTTTAGAATAAATTTCATTGCGAATTTCATCTACCGCATAAATGGTGATCAACCCTGAATCAAACAGTTGCAGGATTGGTCGTTGAAGATCAAGAAGAATCTCGTCGATGGTTCCAGCAGAATGGATCGCATGTGCTGTGTCCTGTATTTTGGACTCGATATCTTCCACTTCCAGCTTGGCCAGGGCATGCCCAAGAGTTGTTGATAACTCTTTAGCCTGGCGGACATAACCGTCACTAAAAATTTCGCCGGATTCGTGGTTCAGGCACTCCAACACTCCCATTAATCTTTTGTTGTAGGGAAGGGCTACTACCAGGGCTGATTTAGTTCTGAAATTAATTTTTTCATCCCAGGCTTTATCAAGCGTCAAATCGGGATGATATTTTTTCAATTCCTTTACATCGTAGGCATCAGCTACATTAAGTGTCTTGCCTGTTGCGGCGACAAACCCTGCAAGGCTCTTGGTGGATATATCCAGTCGAATCTCATCAAGTCCTTCAGCTCTAAAATTTCTTGAGTAGATCTGTCTTTTATTCCGGTCAATCGCATACACAGAAACTGCCTTGCAGTCGAACAAGGCCTTAAGCTCATCCGTAAGCGAAAACAGAACCTGCCCCATGCTCTGGCCGGATAAAATTTTATTGATGATAGGACGGGTTTGGTCACCAGATCTTTTTCTGCGCTCACCACCATTGCTCTGGTTTTTATCTGCGGCACGTGAGTTACGGGTGGAGTTGAGAGCGTCTGTATCAGTATTTGAATCCTCAGAAAACTCTGGTCTGTTGGCTTCCGCAACGAACCCCTCTGAGGGTGGTTTTTCAGCAGGGTAGCCTTTTTTTTTCGATTTGGAAAAAATGGACATGTGACCACGAAAAATTTAAAGAAGTGTACTGATTATCCTACTACCAAGGCCAAAAAAACTCAAGCTGAATCAGTAAAGAGTATGTCCAAAAACTATTGAAAACATTGCATTTACTTTTGAGGGGCGTTCGTTTGAGGAGGGGCGAGTGAAAAAAATGGGCCGGTGGTTTAAAGCTTAAAAACAGCTGAAGAAAACAAACTACACGTCCAGATCCTGAACGAACACGGCTTTTTCTTTTATGAACTGGAAGCGTGATTCCGCATTTTTGCCCATTAACTGGGAAACGGTTCTGCTGGCCTGCTCGGCAGAACTCAGCGCCACCCGAATCAGGGAACGGGATTTTTTGCTCATGGTGGTTTCCTTCAAATCCGAGGCGGGCATCTCTCCGAGCCCCTTAAAACGGCCTATTTCGTGAGAAGTGCCGTTTAATCCTTTGATGATTTTATCTTTTTCCTCATCGCTTAACGCGTAAAATATTTTTTTGCCAGCATCAATGCGATATAAAGGCGGTTGGGCGATGAAGAGGTGGCCCTTTTCTATGATTTCCGGAAGGCATCGATAGAAAAAGGTGAGAAGCAGGGTGCAAATATGGGCTCCATCAACATCCGCGTCAGTCATGATGATAATTTTCCCGTACCGAAGTTTGTTGTAGTCGAATTTGCTTTCAATGCCCGTTCCACAGGCAGAAATGAGGTTTTGAATTTCAGTGTTGGCCAGAGTCTTGGCCATGGTTGCGGTTTCAACATTGAGTATTTTCCCGCGAATGGGAAGGATCGCCTGGGTTTTTCGGTCCCTCGCCTGTTTACTGGAACCGCCTGCGGAGTCTCCTTCGCAAATAAAGAGTTCGGCCTGGTCCTTATCTGTTGTGGCACAGTCTGCAAGTTTTCCTGGCAGGTTGAGCCGGTGCGAGATATTGGTTTTTCGTTGAACTGCTTCCTTGGCCTGACGTGAAGCGATGCGGGCCTGGGCAGAAAGGATGACGCGGTCGGCAAGGGTGTTTCCCAGGGTCTGGTTTTCATTTAAATAATGCTCGAGGGTATGTTTGACCACCGCCTCGACTTGAGAGGTGATTTCCGAATTCAGTCGCCCCTTGGTTTGCCCTTGAAACTCGACTTCTCCTTGCAGATAAATATTGATAATGGCAATCAGGCCCTCCCGGACATCATCGCCGGTAACTCCCGGTATGTCTTTGGGAAGCAGTTTACGCCTGTCGATATAGGCCCGGATTGCTTTGGTTATGCCGTTGCGAAATCCGTTTTCATGGGTGCCCCCGTCAATCGTCCGGATGGAATTGGCGAAGGAAAGAATCTGCGTGTCTGTATTTGGGGTCCAGAAAAACGCGGCCTCCAACTTTAAAAGCTTGTCTTCTTTTTCTACGTAAAAGGGCTCGTCCATCAGAGTAGCCTTTTTACCAACAATCTTTTTGATGTAGTCCTGAATCCCACCCGGGTAGTGAAATGTGTGGGTATTTCTATTTTCATTGACGATTATTTTAAGGCCTTTGTTGAGAAAGGCCTTGGATTCTGCCCGTTCTAAAATAAGTTTGGGATTGAATTCTGTTTTCGGGAAAATTTTACCGTCCGGTTTGAAATAAACCGTGGTGCCATAAATCCGGACGGGTTTCCCTTTTTTTAGTTTGGCAGTGGGCTTGCCCCTGGAATAAGTCTGGGTCCATTCAAACCCGTCTCGACGAGAGGTTGCAATAAGTTTTTCTGATAAAGCACACACCACAGCCATCCCGACCCCATGCAGGCCACCGGATACTTTGTAGTTATCCTGGCTAAACTTCCCGCCTGAGTGCAGGGTGGTAAACAGGATTTCCATAGCACTCTTTTTAGTCTTGCGAAACAAGTCGACAGGAATTCCTCGTCCATTATCCTTGATGGTGACGCCATGATCTTTATCCAGGGTCACTTCTATGGTGTCGCAATGCTCGTTGAGTGCTTCGTCCACGCAGTTGTCCAGAATTTCCCAAAGCAAATGATGCAGGCCCGTGGAAGATGTGGAGCCGATATACATTCCCGGACGTTTGCGAACCGGGTCGAGTCCTTCCAGAACCTGGATGTCTTCAGCATTATATTTTGACATGATGTTTATTTTATTTTAAGAATGGTTTTGCGTTTGGAAACGATAACACCCTGGCTCCCGCGGTTGCAAAGGCGGACGCTTTTTACGGTGATTACTTTATCCTTTCCAGAGTCGAACACAAGTGTAACTTTATCCTTCAGGTTTACCAGTTTAAATCCGGCCAAACGGCTTTCCCCGGGTTTCATAAGGATGACCCCTTTGCCCGACCCGGTCAGTTGGGTTATTTGCTCTGTGGCGATGACCACTGCCTTGCCTTTTTCTGTGGCCAGAAAAACATGTTTGTGCGTTACCGGGACGAAACCGATCATGCTGTCATCATTTTTCAAGCTCATGATTTTCCTTCCTGAACGAGTGGTCTCGCCCAGATTGGATAACGGAAAACGAAAACCAAAGCCATTGGCACTGACGACCAGAAACTCAGCATCGTTTCCTTCGGATTTCTTCCCTTTTTTATCACTCTTGAGGAAGCCCATTGAGGTCTGGCCTGTAGGTTGCGCCGGGGTATTCGAGCCTTCATCTGGAGCGGGTAGCGTAAGCATGCCGACCACCTTTTCCCCATCACCAAACTTGAACAAGCTTTGAATGGGTTCACCAAATCCGCTTCTTGTATAAGGCAGGTTGTAGACCTTAGATATATAGACGACACCAAATGAGGTGAAAATAGCAACCAGGTTGCGCGTATTGGTTTGCAGGATATCGAGCAGTTGATCGTTTTCCTTAAATTTAAGTGTGGAAGGGTCGCCCATGTTTTTTAATTTTCGTACCCACCCGTTCTGGCTGAGAATGATATGTGCATCCTCATGCTCGATAAAATCTTCCTCGTTGTACTCAATGCTTTCGATGGTTTTCATCTGGGTGCGGCGTTTGTCTGAATGCTTTTTCTTGATTTCTTCGAGCTCTTCCCGTACCTCGGCCCAGATTTTTTTGGATGATGCGAGAATGGACTTGATTCTCTTTTGTTCCTGGAGCTTTTCTTTTTGCTCTTGCAGAATCTTTTCCATTTCCATAGCGACCAGTCGATAGAGTGGGATTTCCAGGACCGAACTGGTCTGCTCGTCATCAATCTTGAAATGTTTTTGCAGTTTTTCGTGGGCTTCCTTGCGGGACTTGGAAGACCGTATCAGCCTTAAGGCTTTGTCCAGATCGTTAAATATTATCGCGAACCCAGCAAGGAAGTGCAGACGCTTTTCGATAAGAACCAATTCGTAATTCAACCGGCGCGTGATCACCTGTTTGCGAAAGTCCAGGAAGTGTTGGCAAATTTCTAAAAGAGATAGGCGTTCGGGTTCCCCGTTTGGTTTGAGGCAGTTGAAATTGAGTTGAAAATTGCTTTCCAGATCCGTGTGCTTGAAAAGATAGCTCATCAATTTGTTCTCATCGGCAGTGCTTTTGAACTCAAGAACCACGCGAATATTTTCATCACTCTCATCCCGTACATCGGTCAGAGGAGGAAGCTTCTTGGCGATGATGATCTCAGCGATTTTCTCGATCAACCGGGCCTTGTTGACGCTATAAGGGATCTCTGTGAGAATGATCTGTTTTTTGCCTCGTGGAAGGGACTCCACTTTCCATCGTCCCCTGATTTTTACTGCACCCAAACCGGACTCATAAGCTTTGCGCAACTCCTGTTTGCTATTAAGAATGATTCCTGCAGTGGGGAAATCGGGACCCTTTATGTATTTCATCAGGTTCGCCACTGTCTGCTTGGGGGAGTCGATCAACGAAATTAAAGCGGACATGACTTCTTCCAGATTATGACTGGGAAAAGAACAGGCCATTCCCACCGCAATGCCAGACGAGCCGTTAACCAGCAAATTGGGAATGCGGGAAGGTAACACCACCGGCTCTTTCAGGGTGTTATCGTAATTGGCGCGAAAATCAACCGTATCTTTTTTAAGGTCGCTTAATACATAGGAAGTGATGGGGGTCAAACGACCTTCGGTATATCGGTAGGCGGCTGGGGAGTCCCCGTCCAGAGAACCAAAATTTCCCTTTCCGTCAACGAGGGGATAACGCATGGAGAAATCCTGTGCCATACGTACCATCGATTCATAGGTGGATGAATCTCCATGCGGGTGGTACTTACCGAGCACCTCGCCGATGATCTTGGCGGATTTAACATGTTTGCTTGCGGCATTCATTCCCATATTTTCCATGGCAAACAGAATCCTGCGATGGATGGGTTTCAAACCATCGCGCACATCCGGAAGAGACCGGGAGACGATGGTTGAAAGTGCGTATGTCAGAAATCTCTTTTCGAGTTCGTCTTGTAAGTCGGAAGTTTTTTCCTGCCCCATAGGGAGTAGTACCGGGTTGTTGTTTTAAGAAAAGATGAGTTGTCCAGCTTGACGTTTGGGGTCTGCGGTCTTATCTAGTTGCCAGGTCAGGAATCTTTGATCCTGATTGAGAGGTTTTTGGTTTGTGAAGCAAATTCAATTATTTATGGCCTCTTTTTCATTCAAGCCTTTTATTTTCATCACTTAACAAGTGTCCACATATTGTGGGCCTAAATTATTTATATACAATATGCGGAATTATAAAGCAAGTAGAATCAAGGGTTAACAAAGACCTTGCCGTTCAAGTCCTGGAATTTCTAAAACGATTATTTTCAGGGGCTTGAAATCTTTTTTATGGAGACGCCATCCTATTAGCATTACAGATTGGGTGATTTTTTAGTTCTAAGGAGTTATTTATGTCCGAGTTGCAAGAGAAAATAATGAGTGCGCTGAAGACGGTCCAAGATCCTGACCTGCATAAAGATATCGTCAGCCTTGGCTTCATCAAGAATTTGAATATAGAAGGCGGGAGCGTCAAGTTCGATGTTGAACTGACCACACCTGCCTGTCCAGTGAAAGAACAGTTGCGCACGGAATGTGAAACAAAAGTCAAAGCCATTGACGGAGTTGAACAGGTCGATGTGAACATGACCGCGGTTGTCAGGTCCACTGAACACGCACAACCGGTTTTGCCCGGAGTAAAAAATATTGTTGCCGTGGCAAGCGGGAAGGGCGGTGTAGGGAAATCTACAGTCAGCACCAATCTGGCGATTGCGTTATCCCTAACCGGGGCCCGTGTTGGTTTGATGGATGCGGATATTTATGGTCCCAGCATACCGCAGATGATGGGTATTCCCATCTCTTCACCGAAAGTGGGATCAGAAAACAAATTTTTTCCGCATGAAAAACACGGATTGAAGGTAGTTTCCGCCGCGTTTTTAACTAAACAAGGGCAACCGCTGATGCTTCGTGGACCCATGCTGGGCGGTATCATCCAGCAGTTCCTGCAAAACGTCGAGTGGGGCGAGTTGGATTATCTGATCATCGACCTGCCTCCAGGGACCGGCGATGTGCAGTTGACTCTGACCCAGAAGGCACCGCTTTCCGGCGCAGTGGTCGTGACCACGCCGCAGGAGGTCAGCCTGATCGATGCGGACAAGGGTGTCAAGATGTTCCAGCAGGTTAAAGTTCCGTTGCTCGGTATTGTGGAGAACATGAGCTATTTTGTTTGCGATGGTTGCGATAAAAAGCATCACATCTTCAGGCAAGGTGGCGGAAAAACCCTGGCCGAAAATTTCAAAATTCCACTTTTGGGGGAAGTACCTATTATTCCCGCGATCGCGGAAGCGGGAGACAATGGCATTCCCGTGGTCATGTCTGATCCGGAATCTCCTGCTGGCAAAGCATACAAAGAACTGGCCGGGCAGGTGGCGGCGCAACTGAGTATCAACCAGGCTAATAGCGGTGAAAAAGTCTCGGCTGATTTTGAGTTGGCATGGTCCACTGAGAAAGAGGCTAACTAGCATGACTGCGCCTGCACCTAAAAGTATTAAACAGGTTGACGAGTTGACCCTGGGCATTGCCTGGAACGATGGGCACGACTCGACTTATTCGGTTAAAAATCTGCGGGAAAACTGCCCGTGCGCGAATTGCATTGATGAATGGAGCGGCAAAAAGTTGATTGCGCCTGGCTCCATTACCATTGATATCCGCCCACAAAACCTGAAGGCAGTTGGACTTTATGCCATTCAGTTTTATTGGAATGATGGGCACGATACCGGACTTTACACGCACGAACTGCTACGGCAACTTTGTGAATGTTCGGTCTGTAAAAGTGCTGAAAATTAGGCCATAACTCGTTGTTTTTTGTGACCTGATTGAGACATTACCGAAACACAATTGCAACAGGGATCGGCCATACTAAGACTGGATGAAAGTCCCTCTGCTGTTACCTCCCCCCCGTTCAAAAAACGGCGGAGGGATTTTCATCCGGCACCCACTACGTGGGAGGAGAATAGCAATAACTTATTAAGCCGAGGTAACTTTTTGCCAGCTAAAAAGAGCCGCGGCTAGTTGGCCCCACGCCCAGTGGCGGTGTCAGCCAGCTTAAAAGATTTTTGCCGGTTATCAGAACGGTTACATTCATACGAAAGAGCGCTTGAGAATACAGGCTTAGGTGCTCCAACCCGAAACGGGAGTAGCGGTCAAGCTACTCCCGTTTTTTTATTCCTGCGCCGGGCCACCAAGGTAAAATCCCTTTTCCAATATTCCAAATAGCCTCCACCATTTTTCCACTCTTGTAAACTGTTACAACTTTGTCACTTATTGTGTTTTTGCCCAAATGGCCTTTTTAGGGGGTTGTCCGAAAATATGTTAGGCATTATACTTACCGGGCTCAATTTTCGACTTTCCTATCCCCCTGCCTTGGCAGGCTAAGCACTTCATATAAGTATCAAAATTTTGGTTTTTAAAATTAGCTAAATAGCTTACGGGAGAAAAGTTATGCGACGCCTGCCTTTATCCGTTTCCATATTTACAGTTCTGCTCTTTATCTTCAGTCTTACAGGTAATGTCTTAATTGCTGACCCTCTCTTCACCTCTGTTGCCTTCGCAAAAGACAAGGACAAAGATAATGACAAAGGTAAGAAGAAAGGGATTCGGCATATTGTCACTACCCTGCAACAGCAAATCTTGGATCTCCAGTCACAGTTAGATAGTATTCAACTCATAGAGGGGCCAACAGGTCCCACAGGCGCAACGGGAGCACAAGGTCCGCAGGGTCCGGGAGGGAATGACGGTTCTGATGGTGCTAATGGGGCTGATGGCGCAACCGGACCGCAAGGGGATACAGGTTCTCAAGGTCCAGCAGGTAACGATGGCGCAGACAGCATGGTTGCCGGTCCTCCAGGATCACAGGGTGACACGGGTCCTCAGGGCGATATTGGTTTTCAGGGACCGCAGGGTGATACCGGCCCAGCGGGTCCGGCAGGTACGCCGAAAGTGCATTATGTAACCGGTCATAGTGCCGATGACCCTACAGACAATGGTTTTCTCTCAGGAAGAATTTTAACTTTTATCAAGGAAAACAATACTTCCAGTTTAATGATTACTTACTCAGATAATTTTAGGGCTTATAATCCAAGGATAGGTGTTGCCCAGGGATTATGGCAAGTCTATTTGGATGGAAACGCTACCACTGTAAAAGCAACCCTACATTCAAATAGAAATTTAAACTCCAACGTAGCCGCCAACAATATTCATCGTCACGGAACATTGGTTGGCTTTCTTGAAAATATACCTAGCGGTTCACATACAATTAAGATCGCAGCTGTTCCTTTGAGTGGTCCTCCAGATGATTTGCATACAGGATGGAATGGGAGCACCTTTTCTCTGGTGGTGCAGGAGCTTGACTAGAAGTTAAAAGATAACGAACCAACATAGCCCACCCCTCGCTATTCGGCGAGGGGTGGGCAAGCATTCAATGTTTTATTCAATTTATAAGGACTTTCAACCTAGGGGAGAAAAGTCATGTTACCTGTTCTTAAACGATCAGTTTTAATTTTTGGAATCACCTTTCTGTTCCTGTTCGTGCAACTGGGAGCAGGGCTAGTGATAAATGATTCTGCTTTTACAAGCATTGCGTTTGCGCAGAAGAAAAAAGATAAGGATAAAGATGACGACAAAGGTAAGAAAAAAGGGATTCGGCACAGGGTTGACGCTTTGGAAATACAAACCACCGATCTGCAAAACCAGATTGATACAATTGAATTGTTAGAGGGACCGAAAGGCGATACCGGACCACAAGGACCGCAGGGTGATACGGGTCCAGCAGGTGCTGATGGCGCAGTGGGTGCCACAGGCGCAACAGGTCCTGCTGGTCCTCAAGGTGACACAGGCCTTCAAGGTGTAGCGGGTGCAACCGGACCGCAGGGAGACACAGGTCGAGCAGGTGCTGATGGTGTTGATGGTACAAATGGTATAGATGGTGATGATGATTGGGTGGATGGCGTTTACATCACCAAGGTTTTCCCCGAAGAATCAAATGGTTCATGTGTGCCTGGTGAAATCCGAGTTGAGGGCGTTAATCTTGGCTCAGCGGGAGATGCAGGACATATGGTTTGGGTTGGGGGTGTGCTGTCTACCTCGGGTGCGGGTAGTAGTTCTCAGGGTTTTCTATGTGTAAATCCTGACCTCGCAACGCCCCCTGGCGGGTATGTAGTTAGAATCAAAAATACCATGGGAATTACTGAATTTGATTTTGGAGTCGTATCCAACACGATTTCAGGTCATCAGTTGGTGCAAAGTTCTTTTTCAATCCCTGCTAGCTCCAACACAAATTCTGGCGGTACTGTCGTAAACTGCCCTCCTAATAAAAAGATTTTAGGTGGGGGTTATATTTCCACACATGGTTTATTAGTTTATAGAAATATGCCTCGATTTGGAGTACCGCAAGGGTGGGAAGTGGTAGTAAGTTATACTGGCAATGGAAGCCCAGGGATAAACATAACGGCTCATGCAATTTGTGCCGACTAGGACGAAACAAAGTCTCTAACACCATAGCCCATCCCTCGCTATTCGGCGGGGGGTGGGCAGTAATTTAAATTTACAATTCTATTAATGACTTTAATCGAGGAGAAAAAGTCATGTTACCTGTTCTTAAACGATCAGTTTTAATTTTTGGAATCACCTTTCTGTTCCTGTTCGTGCAACTGGGAGCAGGGCTAGTGATAAATGATTCTGCTTTTACAAGCATTGCGTTTGCG
>Ga0257127_1001805_pt1 | contig 14363 bp, 10 predicted proteins | sample SI060_135mmetaG_FD_190152 | JGI IMG/M metagenome (GOLD analysis project Ga0257127, IMG submission 190152) | Marine microbial communities from Saanich Inlet, British Columbia, Canada - SI060_135m | ecosystem: Environmental > Aquatic > Marine > Inlet | place: Canada: British Columbia | collected... | reverse complement strand
GTGTATATGCGGCTCCATATCCAAGAAGTGCCCACACTTCCATCTCTCCAAACCTTTGTCCTCCTGACTGTGCTTTTCCTCCAAGTGGCTGCTGTGTAATAAGTGAGTATGGACCTATTGAACGCATGTGTATCTTGTCTTCCACCATGTGATGAAGTTTTAAGATATACATGTATCCTACAGACACATCCTGATCAAACAGCTCACCTGTTCTACCATCGTGAAGTGGCATCTTTCCGTCCTCATTGAAGCCAGCTTCTTTAAGCTCAGCTTTTATCTCTCCTTCATTAGCACCTGCAAAAGAAGGAACTATAGCTTGGTAATTAAGAGTTTTTGCTGCAAGCCCTAAGTGAAGCTCCAAGATCTGCCCCAAGTTCATTCTAGATGGCACACCAAGAGGTGTTAGGATAACATCCACTGGCTCTCCGTCCTCTGTATATGGCATATCTTCTTCAGGAAGTATTGTTGAGATAACACCTTTGTTACCGTGTCGTCCCGCAAGCTTGTCTCCTACTGAAACATTTCGCATTTGGGCCACTGTAATATGAATTCGCTTTATAACACCTGATTCAAGGTTATCTCCGTTTTCTCGTGTAAATACTTTTACACCAATAACTCTTCCCTTCTTACCACCCTCTAAACGAAGTGACGTATCTTTTACATCTTTTGCTTTTTCTCCGAAGATAGAACGTAGAAGTCTTTCTTCTGGTGTAAGTTGTGATTCACCCTTTGGTGTTACTTTACCTACTAGGATGTCGCCTGTTCTTACTTCAGCTCCGATTCTAATAATACCGTCTTCATCTAAGTTTTTAAGTTTACCTTCTCCTACATTTGGAATGTCGTGAGTAGTTACCTCAGGACCTAACTTTGTGTCTCGTACATTGACTTCAAATTCATCTATTCTAATAGATGTAAATTTACTATCTTTTACAAGTCTTTTAGATAAAATAATCGCATCTTCGTAGTTTGATCCAAACCAAGGGATAAAAGCAACTCGTACGTTTTGCCCAAGAGCTATCTGACCACCGTCTGTTGATGATGTGTCTGCTAGTAGGTCTCCCTTTTTAACCTTTGCTCCAAGCTCCACTGCTGGTCGCTGATGAAATACTGAAAATGCATTTGTCTTCTGGAAATTAACAAGAGGATATTCATTCTTCTCTCCTTTAGAACTTTCTACTACAATTTTCCTAGCATCTAATCCTGTTACAATACCGTCTGTTTTTGAGATCACTACACGCCCAGTATCACGTACGATATCCTTTTCAATACCTGTTGCAACCAAAGGAACTTCAGGAACTATAGAAGGAGTAGCTTGTTTCTGCATGTTTGATGCCATAAGTGCACGTCCTGCATTATTGTGCTCTAGGAATGGAATCGTTGAAGTAGCAGCAGAAAATGCCTGATTTGTAGCAACGTCAATGAAATGTACGTCTTCTCTCTTTACAAGATCAGGTTCACCACCCACTCTAACCTCTACAGATTCTGCTGTTATATTTTTATTTTCATCATATGCTGTTGCGGCATGTGCGATGTTGTACTGCTCTTCTTCGTGCGCATTAAAATAAACTATTTCATCTGTAATCTTTCCATCAACAACTTTTGCATATGGTGTTTCTATCATTCCATATTCATTGATACGTGCATACGTTGCAAGCCTTAGAATAAGACCGATGTTAGGACCCTCAGGTGTGTGAATAGGACAAAGTCGCCCATAGTGTGATGGGTGTACGTCTCGTACTTCTACGCCCGCTCGCTTTCTGTCTAGACCTCCAGGACCTAAAGCTGAAAGAGTTCGTAGGTCTTCAAGTTCTTCTAGGACGTTTTGCTGACCCATGAACTTAGATAATTGAGAAGTTGTGAAGAATTCTTTTACGCTTGCTTGAAGTGGACGTGGGTTTATAAACTGAACTGGAAGCGTAGTGTCAGAATCTACAGTGGACATTCTGTCTTGAATATTTCTTTTCATTCGTGACATACCTACTCTAACCTTTTGCTGAAGCATTTCTCCAACGTATCGTACACGTCTAAAGCCAAGGTGGTCTATGTCGTCTGCTTCTGCTCTTGGTGTGTTGTTTAGCTCTACAATGTGGTTAACGATAGTTACAATGTCATCAAGCGATATTGACCTTCTGTCCATCTCACCTGAAGATAGCGCTTTATTAAACCTTTGATTAAAACGATGTCGTCCTACTGGAGAAAGATCGTATCTTTCTGTACTAAAGATTGAGTCTATAAACTCTTTTGCATGTGCGGGTGTTGCTGGGTCTCCGTCTCTTAGCTTTTTATGTATTTCAATATATGCTTCCTCTACTGTCTTTGCAGGGCTTAATTCAATAGCTTTAGTTATCATTTCTTTTGCATGCTTATTGTTTGCAAAAAGAGAGATCATATCTCTGTCAAAATGTGCTCCTAAGATACGCAAAAGTGACGTAACTGGGAATTTTCTTTTTCTGTCTATTTTTATATATACTACACCATCTGCTTCTGACTCTATCTCTATCCATGCTCCTCGTGCTGGGATTATCTTTGCTCCAAAGTGTATCTTTCCTTTAAGTTCTTGTGAGGTAAAGAATATACCAAAAGAACGAGCAAGTTGTGACACAACCACTCGTTCTATTCCGTTTATAATAAATGTCCCATGATCTGTCATCATAGGGAAATCAGTAAGGAAGATCTCTTGCTCCTTCTCGCTTCCTGTTGTTTTGTTTATAAGCTTTACAGTAGCGCGCAGAGGTGCGTCATACGAAAGCATGTTCTCTTTTGCATAATGTTCGCCAAATTTTGGCTTATCTATTTCAAAACTAACAAGCTGAAGCTCAAACTTTTTACCAGAATAGTCATTGATTGGAGAAATCTCTTTAAAGATTTCTTTTAGTCCGTCGCTTATAATCCATTGGAATGAATCCAACTGTGGTTTTATAAGATTTGGAAGTGGTACAAGAGGCTTCTTGAAACGCCCAAAGTGCTTTTGTTCTCTTTGTTTAGATGCAGTTTTTTTAGTATCCATATAATAGGCAATAAACCAGCACAACAAAGACCTCACCTTGTCGTATCGGCTATTTAATTAAAAAATATTTAACTATTTGCTCCTGTAAGCCAAGATAGAAATAATTAAAAAAGACTTATAATACCCCTCTACTCCCCTATAAAATATTGAAAAGCATCAAAAACACAATCAGATTCAGTAGTTTTATATAACCAAGAGAGTATACAGGAATGGCGGTTTAGAGTCAAGAGGGTTATCCACAGGGGGGATAAAAAGCAAAACCCCACACCAGCAAGTGCTAGGGGGGTTCGTGAGATCTCTAAGAGACTTTTAGTTACCAATTGAAGTAAAATCTAATAGTCAGTAAGAGACAAAATTGTTTGCGAAAAGAGCTTTTGGTTACCCGTCCTAAAATCAATGGTAACATATCGTAAAAGTGCTTTTCTATTTCCGTCCGACAATAATAAGGTACTATTTGTTCAATGGTCGATTTATAGGAGACTATAATTGTATCTACCTAATGTCCGCTCGACAAATGAACTGTTTTCGTCACCCGTTATATTTGTGACTTAGTTACCAATCTCTATCGTGTACCAGTAACCTATCTATATATTAGCATAGTGAGGATTTTGTGCAAGGGGTTATCCACAGGCGCCGAGGAGGAATTTCGATCCTTACAGGATCAGTACTTGCGCCGAGGAGGATTCGGTCACAAGTTGCTAAGTATTTGCGCCGAGGAGGAATTTCGATCTCTACGAGATCAGTACACCTTTCGTATCGTACTCGCTTCGCTCCGTGCGATATACTCAAGGTTTTCGAATCAAGATTCGGTCACGAATCACTAAATATTTTATTTCGTACCTCATAAAATACTAAGTGTTCTCGACCCCGCCTCATAAATGTGCTACTAGCACATTTCTTCCGGCTTTCGAATCCTCCGAGGTAAGCAACAATAAAAAACACCCTAGAATAAAACTAGGGTGTTTTTTATTGTTGTGCGCCGAGGAGGATTCGAACCTCCGTAGACCGAAGTCGATTGGTTTACAGCCAATTGCATTTGACCACTCTGCCACCGACGCAATGGTACTATGCTACCATTTTATCTGAATTTTTTGAAGCTTTAATATTACTCTTAACACTCTTTCTTTTCTTTTTTACATCAAAAGTAAACTCTTTGTCTTTAAAGCCAACTTCTATTGCCCCACCATCAACAAGCTCGCGTGAGATGATAGCTGACGCAACTTTCGTAAGTATTTTATTCTGTATCAAACGCTTAAGTGGTCGCGCACCGTACTGTGGGTTATAACCCTCTTTAGCAATATACTCAAGCGCTGCTGGCAATATGTTCAGCGTAATCCCCTTTGCAGCAAGCCTGTCTTCCACGGTCTTAACCTGAATCTTAACTATTTCTTTTATAGCCTCTGGTGTCAAAATATTAAACAATATCATCTCATCTAACCTGTTTAGGAACTCTGGTCTAAAGTAATCTTTCAGACTACCCATTACCCTACCTTTTGCATCTTCATATTGAGTATTTTTCTCTTCCTTCTTCACTGTTGTAAACCCGATATTTGTCATCTTGTCTATATGTTCTGAACCAATGTTTGAAGTAAGTATTATTACCGTGTTTTTAAAGTTAATTTTTCTTCCCTTTGCATCTGTAAGGTGTCCGTTATCTAAGACCTGAAGAAGTATGTTAAACACTTCAGGGTGCGCCTTTTCTATCTCATCAAAAAGTAGTACTGAGTAAGGCCTATGGCGTACAGTCTCAGTCAGCGAACCTGCATCTTCATGTCCTACATAACCTGGGGGCGCACCTATTATCTTAGATACAGAATGCTTCTCCATATACTCTGACATGTCCACTCGTATTAGAGACTTCTCGTCATCAAACATAAACTCAGTCAGAACTTTTGTAAGTTCTGTCTTACCCACTCCAGTTGGACCTAAGAATAAGAATGAGCCTATTGGTCGGTTAGGATCTGCTACTCCTGCACGTGAGCGCTTCACTGCGTCTGCAATTTTCTTAACTCCCTCGTCTTGTCCTACAATCTTTTCTTTAAGAGTTTCTTCCATTCTTCCTAACTTTTCAGCTTCTTCTTCAAGCATTCTGTTAACTGGGACATTAGTCCAACGAGAAACCACATCAGCAATGTCTGTCTCTGTGATCTCTTCTTTTAGAATCCTACGTGAACGCTGTAGCTTCTTAAGTCGTTTTGTTTTTGTTTCAAATTCTTTTTCTAGAGAGGGAAGTCGGCCGTATCTTATTTCTGCTGCCTTTGTAAGATCAGCTTGAGCTTCAGCTTGCTCTGCCTCTATACGAAGTGTCTCAAGTTCTTTCTTGATTTCTTTTATTTCACTAAGTGTTTCCTTTTCATTATTCCATTTAAGCTCTATTTCTTTCGTCTTCTCTTTCAGATCGGCTATGTCTTTATCAACTTTTTTAATACGCACTTTTGCTTGTGCACTACCAGAACCACCTAAGTCTTTCTTAAGTGCTTCTTTTTCTATCTCTAGTCGCATTATTCTTCTGTGTGCTTCTTCCAAGACAGGTGGCTTGTTCTCAAGTGAGATGCGCAACGATGACGCAGCTTCGTCTATAAGATCTACTGCTTTGTCTGGTAAAAATCTGTCAGTAATATAACGACTTGAAAGACTTACAGCAGACACTATAGCGTCGTCTGTAATCCGAATACCGTGGTAAAGCTCGTACTTCTCACGAAGACCGCGAAGTATCGCAATAGCGTCTTCAAGTGAAGGCTCAAGTACATGTACTGGCTGGAACCTTCGTGTAAGCGCTGGGTCTCGCTCAATATGCTTTTGATATTCTTTCAAAGTTGTGGCACCAATTGCCCGTAAATCACCACGAGCGAGAGCAGGTTTTAACATGTTTGAAGCATCCATAGAACCTTCAGCAGCACCCGCCCCTACAATAGTATGTATTTCGTCTATAAAAAGTATTACTTCCCCTTCTGCTTTTTCAACCTCTTTCATTATGCTTTTTAGTCTTTCTTCAAACTCCCCTCTGTATTTTGTCCCAGCAAGTAAAAGCCCTACGTCGAGCGACATAAGTTCTTTATTCTTTAGAGATTCAGGAATATCGTTTGTCGCCATCCTTTGTGCAAGCCCTTCTGCAATAGCTGTCTTTCCTACACCCGCCTCTCCTATTAGAATCGGATTGTTTTTTGTTCTTCGTGAAAGTATTTGTATTACACGTGTGATCTCAGTGTCGCGCCCTATTACAGGGTCAAGTTTATTCTCTTTTGCCATGTCTGTGAGGTTTCTTGTGTATTTTGCAAGTGCACGAAACCGTTTTGGCTGCTGAGCTTCTGATACTTTACTATGCTTAAGCTCTTGTAGAACTTGCGTTACTGAATTTTTATCAAGTTTAAAACGCGCCATTATTTCTCGTGCTTGAGATTGGTAATCAAATATTGCTATGAAAAGATGCTCTGTAGAAACAAACTGATCTCCAAAGTGAGATGCTACTTTACTTGAACCTTCAAGTACTTGTGCAAGCTCTGGAGTAAGATAAAGCTGATATGAAGGAGAAAGCACAGACGCACCCTCTGGTGCTTCTAGCTCGTCTAACAATGTGTCTGTGAGCAACATTGTGTCTACATCTAGTTTTTCTAAAATAGAAAAAACCATACTCTCCTCTTGTAAAACGAGAGCTGTAAGTAGATGGAGTGGATTCACATGGTTTTGTCCGCGTTCTACGGCTATCTCATGCGCTTTGCGAATCCCTTCCTTTGCTTTTGTTGTAAAATTATTGAATTGAGGCATAATTTTAGCTTTTTAAATTTTAATTTATTCTACTTCTTCTTCGGTGTCTTGGACTTTGTCTTGAGCTTTTATGATTTTAGAAATTACTGATTGTATACCAGTTATTGGCGTAAACAATGCTGTTTTACCTATAAGTGAGTCTTCTGTAGAGATACCGACAACTTCACCAAAGATATCAACAAGAGGGCTTCCGACAGTTACATCTATATCTGCAATACTTGTTTTTATGGTTGAAAGTACTTTAATAGTCTCTATTTCTTGCACTTCTTCAGTAACATCTGTTTCAGTGTTTGTATTTTCTACCACAATATCTTTTTCAATAAGCCCTGCGATTATTCCTATGGCTACGTCAGTTCGTTCTTCTCCTGTTAGAGATAGTACCGTCTGACCAAGCTTGAATGAATTAGATTTTGAGAATGTAGCTGACGGGAATGTTTTTCCTTCTTTCTCTGACAAATCTATCGATAAGAATGCTAATGATGCGGGCTCTTCTGTTTCTATGGTCTGTGTATCAAAAGCTTCACCGTCTGCTGTCTCAACTATATACATAGAACCGTCTTCTATTACAGAAAGGTCTGTTGTTATTATCCCACCACGAGATACTATAACACCTAATCCTGAAAACGATCTCTTGGTTCCACCTTCAAGTGTTTCGTATATACGCACTACGTTCTTAGAGTTCCTATTAATGGAGTCTGTTATAAGGTCTTCTTCTTTAACTACAACTGTAGTTTCTTTTGTTATAACACTAGCGCCTTGTTTTGACTCATCTGGTACTACACGCTCTACAGTTCTCTCAACGACACGGTTAAGTGTTTGAACCATTGCAGGTGGTGCTTGATCCATAAGAGTTACGGTCACGATACCTGTGGCAATAGACGTAACAAAACTCACAAGAAGTGTGAGAAGTACGATTTGCATTTTTGTCAGCTTTTCAATCTCCATATTATTAATATAAGTATAACGAACTAAATGAACTCAATCAAGGAATGTCATGCATACATTTATACAACACCGACTTCCCTATCAAGGTTCTTTTACAATAGCACGGATATTTGTATATGTCAAAATTACTTTGAATATTTTTTGACTGCTTCAGATAGAGTTTTAACAACATAATCTATATCTTTCTTTGTCGTATCTTTCCCCAAAGAAAACCTTAGTGAATTTTTAGAACGTTCTTTACTATATCCTAATGCTTGTATTACATATGAACCTTCGTCTTCATCACTTGTCTTACATGCACTTCTTGTAGCACACGCAATACCTTTATTATCTAAAATAAGTACAAGAAATTCCCCTTCTATATTTGGAATATAAATATTTACATTATTAGCTACTCTTTCTTCTCTACTTCCATTTAATTTTACTTCTGGGATTTTATTATTTAGTTCTTCTATAAAATAATCTCTAAGCTCTGCAACTCTCCTTGTCTCATTCTCTCTATTCTTCTCCGCAAGCTCAAGCGCTTTTGTAAACCCGACAATAAGCGGAACATTTTCTGTACCTGCTCTTATACCACCTTCTTGGTTTCTTCCTTTTACAATAGAGCTAATTTTTACACCTTTCTTAACATACAAACACCCAACACCCTTTGGCCCATACATCTTCTGTCCGCCGAGTGTCATCATATCTACTCCAAGCTTTAAAGTATTTAACGATAGATATAATGGCGCTTGTGATGCATCGGTGTGGAATAATATATTTGAGTTATATTCTTTTTTCTTACTTCTTACAGCTTTTGCTATCTCACTTACAGGCTGTATCGTCCCTATTTCATTGTTCACATACATTATAGACACTAGTATTGTGTTTTCTCTTATAGCATCTCTTACGTCTTTTGGATTCACCACTCCACTTTCGTCTACTCCTACATATGTAACATCAAGCCCTTGCTTCTCCAAAGCTTTAAATACTTCCAGAACAGATGGATGTTCTATTGTAGATGTAACTGCATGTGAGTTTTTAATATCGTCTATACTACCTACAATAGCCAAGCTGTTGGACTCAGTACCACCTGATGTAAATATTATCTCCTCACTTCTAGCATTTAAAACATCTGCCACGCTCTTACGTGCACTATCAAGCACTTCTTTTGCCTTCACACCTTCTTCGTGGATAGAGTTTGCATTACCAAAATCCTCGGCAAAATACGGCATCATAACTTTAAGCACATCTGCATCAACTGGAGTAGATGCTGCATAGTCCATATATATTCTTTTGTCCTTTTTATTGTTCCAAAACATAATTATTTGTATTGTAGCGTGTGTATTAGTTTTTTGCAAAAAACTCATTTTAATTGTATAATACAAGCTTATGTATTATCTATATGCCTTTTGATATTTCTTCAATCTCAATTCAAATGTATTTAATATATGCGCTTGGCGCTATTTTGATTTTTCTTGTAATCTGGATTATGCAGCTTGAAAGAAAGGTCAGAAACTTCACAAGAGGAAAGAACGGCAAAAGCCTTGAAGACTCAATGGTAATGCTAAAGAAAGGACAAGACGACCTTATAGGCTTCCGAAAAAATATGGAAGACTACCTTAGAGAAGTAGAGAAACGCTTAAGAAGGAGTACTCAAAGCATAGAGACCATTCGCTTCAACCCTTTCAAAGGAAGTGGTTCTGGAGGCAATCAGAGCTTTGCAACAGCATTCCTAGATGAGAACGGAGACGGACTAGTAATGTCTAGCCTTTACGCAAGAGACAGAGTAAGTATCTTCTCAAAGCAGATAAAGAAATTTAAATCAGAAGTGGAGCTTTCAGAAGAGGAAAAGAAAGCGGTAGATGATGCAAAAAAGAAACTGGAGTTAAAGTAGGTATGATAATCAACTATTATGACAAAAGAAAAGTCAGACAAAAAAATACAGAGATCCCCCGTTATTGTTGTAATGGGACATATCGACCATGGTAAGTCGGCGCTTCTTGACTATATTCGAAAAACAAAGATCGTTGAGAGTGAGTCTGGAGGTATTACTCAACACATCTCTGCATATGAACTTACACACAAAGACAGAAAAATTACATTCTTAGATACACCAGGGCATGAAGCATTTAAAAAGATGCGCTCACGTGGTGCTGAAGTTGCGGACATTGCAATTTTAGTAGTATCAGCAGAGGAAGGTGTAAAAGCTCAAACTCTTGAAGCACTGAAATGCATACGTGAAAGTAAAACTCCTTTTATCGTCGCTATCAATAAGATAGACAAGCCAGCGGCAAATGTTGAGAAAATCAAAACTAATTTATCAGAGAATGAAATCTACCTAGAAGGATTAGGAGGTGACGTACCATTTGTACCAGTATCTGCTAAAACAGGCGAGGGTATTCCTGAGCTTCTAGACATGATGCTTTTAGTAGCAGACCTTGAAGAGCTTTCAGGCGACACTACGAAGAATGCAGAAGGTATAGTGATAGAATCCAACCTTGACCAAAAGAAAGGTATTTCTGCATCACTTGTGATAAAAGACGGTACACTTAAATCTGGAATGTTTGTAGTAGCAGGCGACAGTATGTCCCCAGTGCGAATAATGGAAGATTTTCAAGGATTGCCAATCAAGGAAGCCAGCTTCTCTTCTCCGATAAGAATAGTTGGCTTTAGCAAAGTGCCACAAGTTGGAGCAAAGTTCTCTACATTTGATAAAAAGAAAGATGCAGAGAAAGCCACAGCAGAAACAAATAAAGAAGTTGGTAATAATGAAAATGTTGGTAATGATAAAAACCTTATAGAGCTACCTATCGTACTTGTTGCAGACGTACTTGGTACACTTGATGCAATAGAGCATGAATTTGAAAAACTTAAGAACGATAGTGTTGAAATACGAATAATCAAAAAGGGTGTCGGGTGTATATCAGAAGATGATATAAAGACAGCTAGTGGAAATGAGAATACTCTTGTTGTCGGATTCAATACGAAGATTGACGGGCCTGCACAAAGCCTTGCGAATAGACTTGAAATCGAAATAAAGACATTTGATATTATTTATAAAATAACAGAATGGCTAGAAGAAGTAATAAAAGAAAGAACCCCTAAAGTAGAGGTGGAAGAAAAGACAGGTGAAGCTAAAATCTTAAGGATATTTAGCAAGACAAAAGACAAACAAGTATTAGGAGGGAGAGTGCTTGAAGGAGAGATCGCTCTCAGAGGAAACGTGAACATACTACGAAGAGGTGAGAATATTGGCAAAGGAGTAATCGTAAACTTACAACAAAGTAAAGCAAATATAAAACATGTGTCAGAGGGTGAATTTGGCGCACAGATACAGACCAAAACAGAGATATCCGAAGGAGACACAATTGAGGGCTTTGTAGTTAAAACAAAATAGGATATTATGTCACTTAGAACAGAAAGAGTTTCAGAACTTGTAAAAAAGCTTGCCGCAGAGTTCCTTTCTAGAGAGGCGGATAAATCTTCTATCATTACAGTTACAAGAGCAAATATTTCAGATGACCTAAAAAATGCCACTATATTTTTTAGTGTATATCCGGAAGCAAGTGAGGACGCAGCACTTAACTTTGCAAAGAGAAAACGAAGTGAACTTAAAAAACATGTAAAGTCAAAACTGCGAATGAAACGAATTCCATTCTTTGATTTTGAGATTGATTACGGAGAGAAAAACAGACAACGGATTGACGAACTTTCAAATAAATAATAATGGCCTGGTCGCCAAGTGGTAAGGCAGCGGTTTGCAAAACCTCTATACGCGAGTTCGATTCTCGCCCAGGCCTCAAGGTGTTAAAATAACACAAACATACACCCATGCCGGGGTGGCGGAACTGGTATACGCGCACGACTTAAAATCGTGTCTCGAAAGGGATGCGGGTTCGATCCCCGCCCTCGGCACAATTTATTGGCACACAATTAAAAAACAGCACTTTTGAGTGCTGTTTTTTAATTGTGTCCGCTTGTAACTGCCTTTGCTCGAACCTATTTCGAGTCAAAGTCCTATTAACGCGCCGCGCGCGTGGTATCTTCAATCTCAATACTACGCCCCACGTCCGTAGTAACCCCAATCGCCCCAACGCCTTCACTTCGCTCCGCCGTAACCAAAACAAAAAAATTTCTTTACTTATTTCGTCGTTTTCTGCCCCCGTTTTTGTTTTTTTAAAAAAGGAAAAGATTTTTTTGTTTTGGTTCTCTGTTCGTACCTCACAGAGTTGGTGCTCACGACAACGAAAATAAAAGAAGTCGTCTTAATGAGTATATTCAGTATAGTGGTAATTACAGGTTTTTTCAACGTACCCTAGGCATTCGCCTCGGGCATTACCGCTAAGGCTACTCGTGCCTTGATACTTGGTGTGTGCGATGTTTGCTTCGCAAACCGCACACCTCTTTATGGTGAGAGGAAGGAATCCTCTCCCCAGCTTCGTGACTCCTCCTCGCAGTTGTGATGTATAATATTCAATATCGTTCAGATTTCCTTTTAACTTAACCTTCGCAGTTCGCTTTATCGTGCCTACGGAGTCCGCCACTCGCCAACCCCTCACCTCGTTTTCAATACAGATTATGTGGTATCGCTAGACTCTGTAGCTTGTAAAACGACGGCACTCATCTTTATCATTAACGCCCTAGCGGTAATGCCCTCGGACGACGACGCTTTCTATATACACTTGTCCCTCCCTCCCATACGCGTGTAAAAAGCTCCCAAATTGTGTGAAAACGGACGCAAAGCTTCGCTTTGCGTCGTTCAGAGCATTGCTTAAACGCTCCAAATGGTGTATTTGGAGCGTTTAGATTAGAAAGTGTGGTTTTGCTATATTTTAGTGTAAAAAACTGATTTTCCAGTGTTTCCGACTTGTTTTATACGATTTTCTTGTTCCAAAGTGTTTAGATAACGAAAAGCTGAAACTCTTGATGTTCGGAGTAGTTTTTGAATGTCTTTGTTTGTGATTTGAGGATTTGTGTTAAAAAGTGTCATTATTTTGTCTAATTTCTTGCTTTTTCGTTCTTGGATTTTAGCTCGTGCTTTATTTAACAATTTTTGGATTATATTTGGATCAGTTTTGTAGACAATTTTTTCTATGATTTTAGTTTGAGGTAGTGGAGTTGTTTTTATTTCCTTTTTTGGCGTTTCAACTGGTGGAGGTGTGATTTCTTGAGCAGGTTGTTGAATTTGTGGTTCAATTTCGGGTTCAGTTTCAACTTTTTCTTCATTTTCAGAAATAACTTCAGTTGGTGTGTCTATTTTGTTTTCAATCTCTGGCGAGGCAGTTTCGACGATTTGATTTTCCGTTTGTGTATTAACTTCTTGTTTAGAGACATCTTTAGTTTTGTTTTCTTCGAGCATGTTTATATTATAACTTGTTTTTATACTTTAGTATAAAAACAAAAAAAGACCCATTGGGTCTTTTCCACATATGTTCAAATATTTTACATTTTAAATATGTGTAATTGCTTCGGCGATATATTTCTGATATATATCAGACCAAGCAGATTGAGGATTTTTTTCAATCATCTTTTCAAAGTACTCTTTAATCTCTTGCCAAGTATCGAAGACCGTCTTTGGTATAAAAGTCGTGCAAGTTATCTCACACGCCCTGTCTCCAAGGATGTCTTTGACGATAAAGCCTCTTTCAGATCTAGACACCTTAGTCAAAAACTTTTGGTTGCTGTCAAGCGCTTCGCATAATACGAGATTATTTTTCAATTTAGGAAACTCACATTTCTGAAATTCAGAGACGGGCATTTCTAAAGGTCTTTCTAATTCCCTCATTGTATTTCTCCTTTTCTTAATTAAGATTTAATTTATATGAAAATCTCTCAACTCAAAGAACTATGTTAATATAGTAGCATATACACCACATTTGTCAAGAGTTCTTAGGATAGGTTCAACAAGTAAGTGCAACACCACCTATTTAAAGCTCTGTTTCATATAGAACTGTGCAAGGTTTTATGGGAATGTATAGTATTTAGGTCAAATCTACCTCAATTTTAGGGGAATAGGGCTATTTTAGGATGTAATATACTCCTTTGCCAGAAGTTCCAATTTGTTCAATTTTCTGCTCTTTTTCTAACTCATTTAGATATTTAGACGCTGTTTGGTCAGAAACATCAAGAAGTTTTTCAATATCGTTACAGGTTATACCTTTTTTGATGTCGGCTACATTGCAAGCTTTCAATTCTTTATCGTGGACAGCTTCAGTATTCATTAGGTTTAAAATCTTTTGTTTTCGGCTTTCTGTTCGTTCACTCAATGCTTCATGCGCTTCGGCGCGCATCTCACTCATTTCTTCCGCTTGCTTTGGTGTGAATGTTTTGGTGGTTTTGCTTTTGATATAAAATCCAAGAGCAATTCCAATGATAAAAAATAATATTGATGTCATATGTTTATTATATCAAAATATAGGTAGATATTAATTTTTCTATTTTCTCAACTAATTCTCTCGCAAGTTCTTTGGTGAAATTATCAGGATTTTCAACTTTCCAGAAAGTTACTTTTTGACTGTTGGGTAAGTAATCTGGACTTTCCTCAACTTCCGCCATTGATATTATTTTGTCCGCCCAGTTTATAAGTTCGGGAGTAATCGGTTTACAGATATTTTCAGAGATATCAAAACCTTTTTCTTTCATTACTTCAATTAAGTTGGTTAGA
>Ga0257127_1001768_pt1 | contig 14530 bp, 13 predicted proteins | sample SI060_135mmetaG_FD_190152 | JGI IMG/M metagenome (GOLD analysis project Ga0257127, IMG submission 190152) | Marine microbial communities from Saanich Inlet, British Columbia, Canada - SI060_135m | ecosystem: Environmental > Aquatic > Marine > Inlet | place: Canada: British Columbia | collected... | reverse complement strand
AATTAATTTGATTTAAACTAATTTAAAGAAATGGTGATGTAAACTGCTATACATGGATCATATTCTTACCATAAACAATAAGAAAGTGAAAGAATTTTATGATGAACATAAAAATCTTAAATTTGAAGATATGAATATTCTTTTTGTAGGCATTCTTGAAACAATATTACGTAATACAAACCCATCATTGGACGCGAACATAGCTTCTTTGTTATTAGATAATATGAAATCTCTACAAACTAATATGAATAGTATTAACGAGAACTTAACAAAAAATCAAGGTGATGTTGCTACAATGTTTACTATGAAATTTATTGATTTTAAAAAAGAGTATATTGAGGATATGAAATTAATTCTCTCATCTAATGCCTCCGACAAGGTCGCTCCTCTGATAAAAGAGTATAACGATTCATTATTGGATAAAACCAGAATAATGGTAGGCGAGGTGATTCCTAGGAATCAAGATATTCTTCATAAGTCGATTGATGCATCTTTACAACAACTTCAAAATAGTATAAATAAAGATACTAATATTATGATGAAATCAACAATAACATCCGATACGCTTACTAAGTTCTCCGCATCACTCGATGATAAATTTGCAACTACTTTAATGAATTCTCAAAATATTCTTAATAGTATAATTACATCTACAGAGCAAAGAATCGATAGTCGACTTAGTGAAATCAAAAATATTTCTACAATTAATAGTTCATCACAAGCATCTTTATGCAATAATATTAATGATCTACTCAAAAAGATGGAGAATTCATCTTCTAAGGGGAAAATCTCTGAAAATATTTTATTTAATGTTCTCCATACTTTGTACCCAACCGCACAAATTGATTCTGTAGGAACAACCAAAGAAACGGGAGACATAATATTGAGAAGAAAAAATAAGCATCCTATATTGTTTGAAAATAAAAATTATGATCGTAATGTTGGACAAGAAGAAGTACGTAAGTTTTTACGCGACATTGAGATACAAAAATGTTCGGGTATTATGTTGGCACAACATTTTGGTATAACAAATAAAAATAATTATGAAATAGATATTCATGATAATAATGTTCTCGTTTATTTACATAATGTAGAATATGACGCAGATAAAATCAAAGCGGCAGTTGACATCATTGATCATTTTAAATATTGTTTAGATGATCTAGAATCTGGAACGGGAGAACAAATTACTATAGATAAAGAATTTTTAGATACTATTAATAAAGAATACCAAAATTTTACAAATAATAAACTTGTACATATCAAAAGCATTAAAGATTATCAACAAAAATTAATTTCACAAGTTGACGACATAAAATTGCCAAGTTTAGAACATTACTTATCAAGAATGTATGCGTCTACGGCTACCAAGGATCTAACTTGTGAATATTGTAATTATGTTGCAAAAAACCTCAGAGCGCTCACCGCTCATCATAGAGGGTGTACATTAAAAAAACAAAATGAACAAGAGCGTAGAGATAAAATAACACAAAATTTGCAAAATACTATCCAATATAACCCTAACAAAATATAGGGAGATCAGTGAAAAACTTCAATTTATTCAATAGTTGATTTACATCATCAACATCATTTAACTATTTTAGAAAATGATGTTGATATCAATACAGTAGCTCTCAATGCCTCTTGCAGAAATCCGACATTTAGATATGTAATAATCTCATACATAATATATATAAGTAATATGGAGTATTCGATTGTTTTTCGTGATTTTTTCGTAGGCGGATCCATTGTTGGTATGTTCTCGTATATAACACACAGATATGGTAGAAACAATGACGATATTATTAAAATAACTGCGTTTATGTGGGGTATTCCGCTAATATATTTCTATTTACTCTTCATTGTTTGGAATAAAAACCTTCAAAATGTCCAAAATTTTACCAATCACGCAATATTCGGGGCATTGATCACCTTGTTTGCTATGCTATTAACAACATACATATATAAAATTGGTAAATATCCTACCATTTTGGTGAACTTTCTTATTGTTTTAATATCTGTTTATGTATATTTGAAACATAGATTGTATAAAATGTTTTAATTTTTGAAGAAAAAGTCCATTGAGATTTTCAAAAAAGGACAAAAATAAATGTCCTTTTTTAAAAATTATAATGAACTCTTTTCGGAAAATTTTAACATTTTTTCATTTAAAGCTTTATGCTTTAATACCCATATTTATTTTTTTATAACCACTGCATAAAAAAATAAATATTTTATTTCAAAAACAATTTAGGCATTTTTCTTGTTTCATTATAATGAAACAAAATGAAACAATAAAAATGCCCAAAAAAATAAAAATATTTTATTGTGAATGTTGCAACTTTTCAAGCAGCAAAAAAAGTAATTATATCACACATATGACCACACCGAAACATATGAATGCTTCACGTGAAACTGCGATGAAATTGAGTAAACTGAAAAATAACAGCTGCATATGTGATATATGTAATATATATTTTAATAGCAGAACAAGTTTATGGAGACATAAGAAAAAATGCCAAGAAAACGGCAAACAAAACGGAGAACATAACAATTCTTCTGAATTAATTGAAATTATTAAACAAAATACTGATTTTAAAGAACTCATTTTGGAACAAAATAAATTAATTCACGAGCAAAGTAAATCCATATTAGAGTTATCTTCGAAAAATGTGAATACAACGGTCAATAATTGCATCAATAACAATCAAAAATTTAATTTGAATTTCTTTTTGAATACAACTTGTAAAGATGCAATGAACATGTCGGATTTTATTGAAAATTTAGAAATAGATTTAGATGATATTGAGAACATTGGTAAAAATGGATATGTAAACGGAATGGTGGATATGATCGTTGCACGTATTAAAGATTTAGATATTACACAACGTCCATTGCACTGCACGGATTTAAAGCGCGAAACAATGTACATTAAAGATAATAACGAATGGTCAAAAGATACGGATAATGAAAAATTACATAATATGATTAATTATGTCGCAGAAAGAAATTATGCAATTATGCCAAAATGGAGAGAGAAAAACCCCGAATGTTTGAATCTAAAAAACCCCAAATTCGATTTTTGTATAGTTATGATGCAAAATGTATTAGGAGATATCGGCGATGGGCAAATTAAATTAGATAATAAAGTAATCAAAAGATTGTCAAAACACATTTTTCTGGATAAAAATGCCAAAAATTGAATCTAATTAACGGGAATAGCTGACCGTAGAAAATAATCACATCATATATACTATGGAAACCGAATGCCATATTTGCACCGAAGACTATAATCGGTATAATCATAAAAAAATAACCTGTCTATATTGTTCATTTGAAGCGTGTATTGATTGCTGTAAACATTTCATTTTGAACAAACAGTTATCCGTATGCATGAATCCGGAAAAAAATGATAATAATGAATTGAAATGCAATAAGATTTGGCCGAGAAAATTTATCGTTGAAAATTTTCCTAAAAAATGGGTGGATACCGTGTGGCGGCAAATGAATGAGGCGGTGGTATTTGAAAGAGAAAGAGCATTACTTCCCGGTACCGTTCCTGCTTTAGAAATGCAAAGAAAAACCGATAAAGTAAGTTATGCGATCAAGACTGTTGATAAAAAACTGCGCGAATTAAATCAACAAAAGCTGATTTTATCTCGCGAATTACACGACATAAAATTCAATAATAACGCAGAGACAGAGAGATCGTATAGGGGGCGTCCTTGCGGAGATGAGGACTGCAGAGGATATGTTAGTTCGCAGTGGAAATGTGGCGTGTGTGATATGTGGTCGTGCCCTGATTGTCATATTCTAAAAGGATTGCATCGCGACACACCGCACGAATGCAATCCAGACGATGTTGCTACTGCAACCTTGTTAAATAAAGACACAAAACCTTGTCCGAGTTGTTCAACCCCTATATACAAAATCATGGGGTGTGATCAAATGTGGTGCACGCAATGCCATACTGGCTTTTCTTGGAAAACGGGAAGGATTGAAAATAAAATCCATAATCCTCATTTCTTTGAATGGCAGCGACAAAACGCTAACGGAACCGCCCCCCGAACCGTTGGTGATGTAGAATGCGGAAGAGATTTGGGCGATTCGCGCGCGCTTCTTTCAATTCGTAAATTATTGCGAACCTCGTGTGGTGGACTAGATATAACCGAAAAGAACATAGAACGAGTAGTTCGCTTGACTATACATCTTGAACATTCACAGGGTGTTCGGTTTCGGACCGATCGTCTTGTTAATAATCAAGATTTACGCATTCGATATTTAGACAAATCTCTTACAAAAAAACAGTTCAAAAGCAACATACTGCGACGGGATAAGGCATATGAAAAGAAACAAGATATATACAATGTAATACAACTTCAAGTCCAAAGCATCACCGATATTATATACCGGTTAGAAAACGATCTGGTAGGCATTGACCGAACATCGTCTATCGGTCTCTTGTCGCTGAAACAACATACGTCCGATATATGTAATAACTATATGATAGAAATTGAGAATGTGACTACATACTGTAATAAGTTGTTTGAAGAACACGCTGAAACATATGCCTGTAAAAAATATATGTTCGATTATCAAATTGACCGTGATATCGGTTCAAGAAGATACAACCTGATGGTTTGAATTATTTTGTCAATCAATAGTATATGAAACATTTTCATTTTGAGAAAATAATTTATCATTTTAAAAACACAAAAATATTTGTATTGTTTGTATTGATTGTTATTTTTTCTATTTTTTATTTGGGTCTAGACGATTCTCATTTTAGTGGCGTAAATTTTATAAAAGAAACCATTAAAGAAGAGGTCATTAAAAAAGAAATAGGAAAAAAAATTAAAAATGTGAATAGTGTACCCATTAATGATAATAACATATTGGAAGGTTTTTATCTTACTGATAACACTAACAAAGTGAAAATAGATAAACAATTAGACAAGGCGACTAAAGAAATTGAAAAAAATACTACTGAACAAGAAATTACAACCGATAAAATAGAAACACCTCCATATCAACTAGTGTTCGATCGGGTATATTTCTCAGCCATTACGTCGAGCTTGCTTGGATACGGTGATATATATCCGGTATCTAATGTTTGTAAACTAATAACTATGATTCAATCTGTATTAACAGTATCGCTCATCATTCTTTAATAATGATAATATTTGTAATTATCATTATCTATCTAAAATTGGTATACTACCGAATCCATTTTTAACATACCGTTCAACGATATATCTTTCTCTACATATAACCCTTTTTTGATGTTTACAACTCCATTTACTGTGAGGGGATATGGATGAGTCGATGTACCTGCCAACTGCGTTCCAGTGCCACTACTTGATACGTACATGCCAGTGTCGTTGATTTGCCAATTTGAACCAATATTAAAAGGATGAACAGAATTACTATCTGTTCTAATAAATGTATATGTGCTGCCTCTATGTAGAGTTAAATTTGAGTCGGTGTTTAGACTGGCTCCTCCAGATGTTTCACTAAATATATAATAAGGTGTACTAAATGCATCATCTGCACCTCTTACGTAATATATTTTATTGTCTTCTTCTGTGGAATCGCTTATGTCAAAAGTACCGATCATCGAGGAATGATTCATACAAAAATATTTTAAATCAGTTAAAAACAACGGCACTGTAAATTGAATCGATTCGTCAATCAATAATAAAGAGCTGGCCGTAAATGAGATAGGCTCTGTTCCAACTGAAACATGATGATTTACATAAATGTTCGCGTTTGTAGATATATCGCCTTCTACCTGTATTCCGCCCGTTCTATTCAAAATGTCGCCTCCACTTACATCTAAAAATCCTTGTATGTATGTTTGACGAAAATTATTTGCTTCTACCGTTTCTGGCCAAGACATTCTATATATTTTGTAGATATTTAAAAATTTAGATATCTATAATTATATCTGATATTTTCTAGATATAATTATAGCTCCCTCCGTGGATTGAACACGGGACCTTTACATTACAAGTGTAATGCTCTACCACTAAGCTAAAGGAGCAAGTAGACGGTCGCCTACAGATAGAACATCGTTATCTCTTTATTTTATTTTATTTGTATATCTTATATGGACAATTCTATACAAATCGCGAGTCTTGATTCTAGCAAAATATTACCGACAACCGATTTTTTTTCAGTTAAAAAAAGTAGAACAAAAAATGTACGCTCCCGCAAAAAAACAACAACCAGAAAAAAAAACTGTCCTAAGGGCAAACGTCGGAATCCTAATACTAAACGATGCCGTATAAAATGCAAAAAAGGATTTAGACGCAATACCACAACACACCGTTGTAAAAAAATGCGTATGGCCGCCTCTGTTAAAAAGGCATAATTTATGTATGATTCTTCATAAAGTCTCTATATGAGATATTGTTATGGTATAAATTTGTAAAATAAGAACTGCAATATAATTCTCTATATCGTCTTTGTAAAAATAAAATATGCAAATCGTTAGCTGCAAATAGTCGCATTTTACGATGACGCGACGTGCGCAACAGGTACCACGCGATAGAATTCGACTCCATTTTTTTTGTTAATTTATAAATTGCATACAATCCTACACTATGCATCAATTCATTCATACAATCGGTGTAGTTGTTTATAAAATCTCTATTTCTCACCTTTAGATCACATATAATTTGATTATAACATTTTTGTTTGTTATCATCAAATGAGTAAATATAATCAACTATTTCAATGGGCAGCATCGAAAACATTTTTGAACTTTACAATCTGAAAATAAGTAAACTATTTTCGTCAATTTTTTGCATAATTCAAAATATATGTTTCACAATCACCAATAAATTTGTCGTCGTGTTTGGGAATATTTACATTATAACGACTACTAAGTAATATTTTCATAATTTTATTTAAATGTTCTTCGTTGACATTTAATCGTAATAGTTCTCCCGTTTTAACATTAAACAGTTTAAATACCTTTTTACATTTTTTGGGATCATCTTTATATTTCATTCTCCATAACCAGGCGTAAATAACTAACTGCAACAAATGATCAGTCGTTAATTGGGTACAACACTTGAACTCCCAGACAATGTCGTCGGTTATCATATCTACGCGCGCATCGAACCTAAAATATTTATCTTTCACTATATCTTTTGTGAATTCATCTATATATTTATGGCCCAAATCATCGGAAGAATCCAATATATTTTTTTCTATTTCTGGACATTCATTTATACAATCTGAACTTACTATTTTTTTGAATCTTACTTTGCACGCGTCAATGATATCATCAGATAACCAATTATATTCATCTTCGTTTATCTGTTGCAATTTAAAATATAAAGATTCCTGTATTGCCTGCACGATATTCGCCATAAATAAGTAATCGCTTATGGAATTTAACTCATCGGGCAACTTGTCGATCATAGATTGCAAAAATACTTTATTGCGATCTTTGATATTGTCAGCGTTTAATTCAATCAACTCATATAATACGCTGTCTTTTGTTTTATTTATCTCAGTACCTAGCCATATCGAACGTATAAAATCATAGTAAATACACGGGATGGCAATTCCGTTCAAATCGCTAATTTCTTCAAAGAAACCTTTCTTAGTTTGAATGATCGACGGCATCTCTATTGAGTAGGTTTCTTCCTCTTCGGTAATGAATATTTTTTCGATTATACTACAAATCTCTTGGTATGCATCGTCAGGTATAAATTTCAATACGTCAGTGGGTGTTGTTTTGATAACACTTTGTTCAATACCGTCGTCCCCGACGGTAAAAAAGGTCTTATGCTGCCCACGAAAATGTATATATGGTTTTTCCTTCATATCGACGTGCGACATTTTTATGAAATCTATTGGACGATCATCTGGGCGAGTGTCGGTTTCTACCACATACAATCCATTTTGTGCACGTGTACACGCTACATAAATTGTATTTGGACAAACGTCTATCTGTAAATTTCTACCATAATATTTGAAATACGAATGGTCAAACCCCATTACAAAAACATATTTCCGTTGTCTCCCCTTGACGCTGTGAAAAGTAGAAAACACCACTTTTCCTTCTATGACACGTTGGTCAATGTCATTGTTTTCAAACATCGGCACATGGCACGGCACATTCTTTTCCACCAACATATTTTCTAATCTACGTATATTACTATTTTCTCCTTTTACAGAAGGGCCTAATACAAAAATATCACTAGCATTGATACCTAACTCAAAAAGACGAATTATCTCAGCATAAATAATTTTTTCTGTATTGTATCGCGTATTTCGTATATATTGTACGGGAACGTCGTCCCTGCAAGAATTCATTCTTTCTTCCCCCAACAAAACATTGTTCACGAAATGGCGTATTTGGTTTGTGATTCGATAAGACATCTTCATTGTACACATTTCAAATATTTGTGTGTTTAACAACGGATGATTCTTCCATATCAAATCTGCGAATGTTAAATAACGGATGTCTGAACCTTTAAATTCATATAACCCTTGCATATAATCTCCCAATACTAACAATTGCACCGGACAGCCCATATCAAATATAAATTTACACATCAATTGGAAATATAAATATGTCATATCTTGTGATTCATCTAATACTAATATATCGAGTTTAGGTATTGGACGGATGGGAGAAATGTCGTTTACGAGTATTTTCCGGATTTCATTGTCTATGTACGCATTATTATTATAATAACATACCGCTAAGCTATGGTAAGTATGTACCTGCAGGTTGGTTATTTTTTGATTTTCTATCTTTTCGCGCACTTCAAACTTCAATGACTTATTGTATGTCATTTGAAGAATCTCTTTATTAGACAATTCGGTTGCAATCGATAATATAAGAGTTGTTTTACCAGTACCAGCAACCGCATCCACAATTACATTACTTCCACTCTTTACCTTATTTAATATTACCTCTTGCTCACAACTCAACCTCATGTTCTATTGATTTTTTTAAACAAAGCTATATTGATTCATAGATTTGTTTATATATTGTTTTTGTAAATACTATTCTACCATCGACCTTTGTTTGTTTTGGTATGCTTCCTCCGTGTACGATTTGATAAAGAAACAAATCGCTTATTAAATCGAATGGCTCTTAATAATCTCATTTGTTTGTTTGCTTTTTCTTTCGTTGTACATTTTGCAAAAACACGCCTTGTTGTTGGCTTATATACCTTATAACAATTTTTTCCTCTCACTTTTCTTGTTTTGTACGGCATATAATATATATAATTAATAATATTATAAATCGTATAACATCTTCAATTTCAAACATAAAGAATAATTCGAATTATTCATTTGCAATACCCGACCCTGCTCATCTAATAGTCTTATTCTTAATCTTTGAATATCCACTGGTCCAAAATATAAACGTGGATCTGACACAATTTCAAAATTCGTATCGGTCAACAAATTTGCTCTAGATCCTTTGATGGAAATTCGTGCAAATATATCCGTGCTCATGATTGACTGATTAAATACGCTGATAAAATTAGAATTGGAATTATTATTGAAATCATCTACCGCTAAATATAAATATTTTGTTGCGGGTTCTATAATTGTTTCTGCATTATAAAAATTATCACTAATGTATTTTGGTTTTGTGAACCCTAAATTCCAACCTAGTTTACTATATACGTTAGTATTGTCTTGTTCCCCCTGTTTATTCAATGAAAAGTTCAATATTATCTCGACTATATCAAGTTCACTGTTTATACGAGGACCAAAAGACACTCTCCTGCTACCCGACCCGTTTTCATTTATATCTAACATAAAATGTAAATATGCAAATGGGTTTATAGGGTCTTCGTCGGCAGACAACTCATTTATTTCATCTATAGATAAAGGGAGCATAGTGTCTGAATGAAAAAAATTTCCCAATCCATCCATTAAACATTTATTAAAAGCGTCTATCTTTGTATTCACGAGCATATGGTTTAATGTTTCGATCAAATCGCTTTCGGTATAGTTCCCATCTGGGACAACCAATACCATACTTGCCTTTTTATCTTCATTAATTACGTTTTTCTGTTTAAAAAATACTGATATATGCATATAGTTATTACCGTAATTTTCAGATATACCGTAAAAGGACACGGGCATTTCTATTGCAGTTAATTCCATCGAAACAACTTTGTTAAATCGACTTGGTAATTGAATTGTAATGTCAGAGCTATTTGTATTATGTAAATTGGTTCTAAATCGTGTGTCAATATTTAGACATTTTGAAATAATTCGTGTATCCAATTGGTTCAGATTACCGGGCAAGAATTCGCCCGGTTGGGTGTATATGAACTGTTTAGTCGGACGATTAATTAAATTTTCTTCTTTAGCGTGTGGCACTTTGAATACAGGGTTATTGATATGATCTAGTTTATAGTCTTTTGGTATCGTGGTTGGTGCATTACTTTCTTTCTCTTTTTGCAAAAAATTTATTAACAGTTTTTTTGCTGAATCCAAAAAATAAATTAAATCTCTTTGAAAGCGTTTGTTTATGTGTCCACTTTTTAATAACTGTTCTCTTATTTGCGTTTCTTTGAGTTCTATTTCACTTACAGAATATTTGTGAGGTAATTTGAAAAATGATTCCAAATCATTGACACTATAATTATTTATGTCTAAATCTAATTGATCCATACTTATAGTATAGCAATAAGTTTACACCCTTGGTAATGTAAAACGCCGTTTCTTCAATATATTTATTCATAATATATAAAACATCGAGTAATAATGCCCAGAATGTGAATTTTAGACCAATGCGTTAAATATAATATTACGAATTTTTTCTTTTCACACTATTAATTATAGAAGATGTCATCAAGCGATTATACGAATTTAAGAAGATTAAGACACGTATACTACCCAGCATTGACTGCACGCCACAGCCATAATGATGTCCCTCACGTATTGAATATGACTCCGGTACGTCCCTGTTATACGGAGCCACCGTGTATGATGCCTCCTAATTATTATGACTGTCCACCCCCCCCACCCCCGTATTGTTATTATCCCACCTATCATCCACCCGCTCATACACCCGCTCATACACCCGCTCATACACCCGCTCATACACCCGATCATACACCCGTTCATACACCCGTTCATACACCCGTTCATACACCCGTTCATACACCCGTTCATACACCCATTCATTCACATCCGCATGTTCAACCACACGTTCATACCGGCGAGACAGCTACCAGCGAGTCCACTACCGCGACTTGCGGTACAATGACTACCTGCTGCAACAACGCAACACAACATCATCATCATTACACTACGACGACGACCACCGCGGATAACCATCAAGATACACCTGTGGATAACCATTCTTGTACCCCTGTGGATACCGGTGTAAGCGACACTACTATAACGACGATAACTATCAAAAAATATTATATTCAACCACAATTGAATGCAAGTATTATTTTTACTGTGGGTAAAAATTTACAATTTGCTGCGGAGTTTAAAGTGATATGTTCTTCAGATTCAGCTCCTTCCAATTATTTCGAAGGAATAATTCATAGTTATGATCCAACGACTGGTGAAATTACGTTATATCAATTACAAAGTATTAATGGCGTATTTGATACTTCAAATAAATACCGCGTAACTATTGTCCCTGGATATCAAGAAGTTGATAGACTGAAAGATAAATTAGAACGACTATATTTAGAAGTTTTCAAAATTAACATAGGAGAAGGTAACACAAATATAATTTCATATGGGGCTTTCGGCGAAGAAGGAGTGATAAGTCAAACCTCTGATTATTTTAATTATTTTTTCAATGAAGAGATTACGATTGATAATGATTATGAATTAACGGCAGGATTTATTAGTAAAAAAATCGATACTCTATATGAATATTTCTTCAACAGCAGTTCAACTGCACTGAACATTAACAATAACGATGTCGCAATAGAAACTTTAACAGATAAAATAGTTCAATTGAACCTATATTTTTTTGGAATATCAGGTTTAGTTGAAAATATGACGAACTGAGTCGATGTATTATTGTAGATACAATCTCACTGCGTTTTTGATTATGCGAACCTTCGTTAAAACAATAATTTAGTCGTATCCGCCATAATTACGTGTGCGTGTAAGATACAAACGTACATTTTAGCAAAACTATAGATACAGAATCATAATTTAATATATATATAAAAATCTATATTAAATATATATATTAGAATGAGCAAAAGACCTATTTCAAATCTCGCAATTGCGTCCACTGGATATTTGAAAATCGGAGATATCGCACTTGATGAAAGTAAGTTATCTACTTTGATAGACCTCTCTGGAAATGGTACACAAGGGCAGGCAGGTGCTACAGGTGCACAAGGACCTGCAGGTACTACCGGTGCACAAGGACCTGCAGGTACTACCGGTGCACAAGGACCTGCAGGTACACAAGGTATCCAAGGCCCTACTGGGCCTGCTGGATCTGGAGGTAGTGCCGCCGGAGCTACTGGTGCCGCCGGAGCTACTGGTGCCGCTGGTGCCGCCGGATCTAATGGTGCCGCCGGATCTAATGGTACCGCCGGACCTACTGGTCCCAGCGGTGCTCAAGGTATTCAAGGAGCACAGGGTACTCAAGGCATTCAAGGTACGGCAGGCAATGCTGGTGTACAAGGTATTCAAGGTGTGCAAGGAGCGACTGGTGCACAAGGTACTTCCGGTATCGATGGTACCCAAGGTACTCAAGGTGTAGCCGGGGCACAAGGAGCCCAAGGCCCTACTGGCCCGGACGGTGCTGATGGTACCGATGGTGCTGCTGGTGCTGATGGTGCCCAAGGTCCTGCTGGCGAAGCATTCAAAGTCGACGAATTCAATGTAGATTTAACTGATGTTAAAATGTTAGCAATTCAAAATACGTCAACTGCGTCAGCCAATGATTTTTATGTTTTTGTTGTTGATATTGATAACCGCAGTGATAAAAATTCTTTTTCATTAAATGGTGATGTTTCCAAATATGTAATTGCATACAATGGAACAAATTTCGTTTCTTATGGTCAATTCACGGGGTTAACCGGACCTACTGGTCCTGCCGGGTCTGGTGGTGACGGGTCTGGGGCTACTGGACCGACTGGTGCTGACGGGGCTGTCGGGCCTACCGGTGCTCAAGGTATTCAAGGTATTCAAGGTACAGACGGCGCTCAAGGTGTTCAAGGTGCTGCTGGTGCAGCAGGTGCTGCCGGAGCTGCTGGTACCGCTGGTGCCCAAGGTGCACAAGGTACTGATGGTGTCAATGGTGTTCAAGGTGCTCAAGGTCTAACCGGTGAACAGGGAATTCAAGGATCTACCGGTCCCGCTGGCGCACAAGGCGCACAAGGTCTAACCGGTGATCAAGGTGATCAAGGTCTAACTGGTGAACAGGGAATTCAAGGACCTACCGGTACTGCTGGTGCACAAGGTATTGGTATCCAAGGACCTACTGGTGAACAAGGTCCTGATGGTGGCCCTACTGGTCCTGCTGGCGCACAAGGAATCCAAGGAGCTGCTGGTCTCAGCGGAGCCAACGGAGCCAGCGGAGCTAATGGTGCTGCTGGTGCACAAGGCGCTGCCGGTCCTACTGGTCCTGCTGGTGCCAATGGAGCCGCTGGTACCAGCGGTATTAATGGTTCTCCCGGTGCACAAGGAATCGAAGGCCCTACTGGTCCCCAAGGTCCTGCCGGAGCTGACGGAACTGGAGGAAGTGGGAGTGGTTCCACTGGGCCTACGGGTCCTGCTGGCACTGCTGGTGCCGATGGTGCTGCTGGTGCTGCAGGTACTGATGGCGATGTAGGACCTACTGGCCCGGCCGGAACTGGAGGAAGTGGGAGTGGTTCCACTGGGCCTACGGGTCCTGCTGGCACTGCTGGTGCCGATGGTGCTGCTGGTGCTGCAGGTACTGATGGCGCTGTAGGACCTACTGGCCCGGCCGGAACTGGAGGAAGTGGCAGTAGCGGGCCCGGACAATTACCTTCTGATTATCTAGATATGACTTCTGTTATGTTGCATAGTAATAACGATATTTATGACACTAATGGCAATGTAATAAGAACATTATCAGACAGACCAACGGATGGTACGATGTATTATGCACGTGATAGTAGTAACCGTGGTTATTTGTATATATATGTCGTAAATAAGGAGTATAATGCTAATCAACAAGCTAACGATGACTCGTTAACTGGTTTGTTAGGGTTTTACTCGGTACCTGCAGTTCCTCCCGCATATTGGAATAGAACAACAACCACTGCGGTAGAAATGTGGGATGGCACTGGTAATAGCACTACTCTTCCATCATTTACATATTATTAAATATGCGTTATTATAAATAATAATTTATTTTTATACAATAAAATAAATTATTAATATATATAAATGACAGACGCTAGTTTTAATAATATAAATGCTTCGGGGTATTTAGATGTTGGAAGTACTTTAGATGTGGTTGGAGGTACAACGCTGGCAGCTTTAACCACAAGTGGCACAATTACTGCAAATGGTACTATATTAG
>Ga0257127_1001746_pt1 | contig 14671 bp, 15 predicted proteins | sample SI060_135mmetaG_FD_190152 | JGI IMG/M metagenome (GOLD analysis project Ga0257127, IMG submission 190152) | Marine microbial communities from Saanich Inlet, British Columbia, Canada - SI060_135m | ecosystem: Environmental > Aquatic > Marine > Inlet | place: Canada: British Columbia | collected... | reverse complement strand
TTTATTTTCCAAAAAGTATTTAACAGCAGTAATCTTATAATCTTCGCTTTTATGTGAGGGCATTCAATATATATATTATGAATAAATATATTGAAAAAACGGCGTTTTAAATCTTCAAGGGTGTAAATAAAAATACGCGAAATGCGTATTTTTATTTAGTTTGTTCACATATTGTGAATGTTTATATTAACGATTTTTCATTTTATCAGGAGTGTATGTGTTCGCCATCATGTGTTGAAACTTCAAACTCTAGTTCTTTTTCTAGTTGAATATTTTCATTTTTATTTTTCACAATGGTAGTTGCATACGATCCACATGGTCCACAGTGATCTTCGTTCGAATAGTCTGCAATCAAACCTGTGTTTTTCTTATCGCATATATACCATCTGCCAAGAGGAACTGGGGCACGTCCCTTAAATGCCGAATAAATAACATCTTTGAGGTGTGTTAGTGTAATTCTTGAAGGAGGTCGAATCATGATTATTGTTTGTTATATGTAATAGTTATAGATAAGAAACGATCAATTTATTTAGTAATAAACTTGGCGTTTGGTGTATTACTCTATTTTTGGATTAGTAGCATACAATATTTCTTTTTACATTCACTACAATCTGGATTATCCTGATAACTTATATACTTACAATGTTTACAATGGTATTCGTTATATAGCACATCACTTTCGCTTTCTTCCTGTTCGCTTACAGAACTATACTCATATTCAGTTTCCTCATCACATGCACTACCGCATAGATATTGTCCACAACCTTTCATTTGAACTACATCATCACTTTTTCCACAAAGACTACACCCTGCTTCTTGATTATTTGGTTCTTCTTGTACGAATAAAATATCTCCAACTCCATCATCATTAAAATACCCATCACATAGGCAACACTTTTTCCACTGATCCTCTTGATAAGTCTCTTCAGTATCTTCGCCGATTTCCCAATCAGGTGGATATTGTTCACAGTCCATATTTACACAGAGATGAATGGGTTCTTCTTTATCTTTATCCGTTACCATTTTCAAGTATTCGCGTCCATTCTCGCCATTTTTCCACTTTTCAAAACAATCCGTGCATCGATCTGGTTGACCCAGATCTCTATAAATATCTACTTCCTCCTTTGATATTCCAAGATGTTCAAAGCAGTTTATATCTTTTACATTACAATCGTCGCATTCAAATGCATTGGCATCTTCCTCTTCCTCTTCCCCACTTTCATCAGCATTGTCTTCATCTTTATCAAGTTCTACGCCGCCAACTATACTATATAGTGTATCGTCTACATCCCAATCATGTTCATCAACTAGGTCTGCATCATCATAAGGAGTTTCATTATCAACATCTTCATACACGTCCAGATTAATTTGTTTCTGTAGTTCTTCATCATATTTATCAATATTAAGAACCTCTGCATCATACTCAACTAGATTATCGGTGCTTGCAGCACACGTGCAGTATTCGTTTAGATTAACTTCATTCAGTTTAATAATTTCTTTTGATTCTGAAATAGTCAGGTCCACTTCAAACTCGCCATATCTCCATATTTTCGTAACCTTCAAAGATACTCTGGTATCACCATACATTTTCGTATACATAATGTCTTCATACACTGACTTTTTATATGAAGGCGTTACTAAATAACATTTTGTTTGTTCCTGGTCTCCATCTTCATTAAATGCTGACATTGTATTGGTAAGTAGCTAGTCTATTAAGTAATTTATATAATAGAACAGTTGGGGGTAGAGTTTCAATTTAAGATTTAAAATCCTGGGTTATCTGTAAACACTTTGGGAGCCCCTCCTGTGAGAGTAGTTTTCTCCGAGACGCTATTTGACAAGTTTTCTAGATCAAGCTGATCATATAAAAAGGAACCTGCCATAATACTTACAAACATCAAAGCTGATGTGCGAAATGTAGTGCGAGGGCAGTACTCTTCCTTCTTAATGATCTTTTTATCTATGTAATGAATTAACGCATAAACAATACATGAACATGTTGCCAATATCAAGGTGTTCATTTATTGTAAACTGGCATATAAGTTTTACATATCTAACGCGATTAGGCTAATATCTCAACATCCATCAATGGGTCTAGGTCAAGAGAAAGAGACGGTATTTCAATATCATGAACATCTAAACTGTCTAGCGATATCGGATCGCCTAGTATTTTAATTTTGTCTTCTTCGTCGTCGTCGTCCTCCTCTTCTTGCTTTCTTGTTTCATTTCTAACCTTACTGATTTCCTCAAGTCTTTCTACATCTTTCGGAGCACTTATCGTGTACTCATTTTTATCTGTATCTACGGCAGTGTCAACATCATTAAATGATAAGGTCGATGGCGATTTCTCAATTTCGGTATTGTCAATATTCAACGGTTCTTCGGTTTCAACCTTGATATTTTCATTTTCTTCGTTTGTTGTCACATCTGATCCACCGTCTTGCGGTTCGTCGGTATTTACTGGGTCTGGCGTAATATCCTCCTCCTTAATTTCTTCTTGAATATCCTCCTCTGTTGTCTCGTCTAGATAGCACTTGAGTATTGTTTGGACAGGAATACTTTCCCTCACAGTGTTGAGTATGCATTCCTGTGTGATAGTCTCAAGCTCGCGGTTGTTTTTTTGTTTTTGAAGAGGAGATATTTGGCTATCAAATAAATACACATTTCTATAGAACTGTCTAGCGGTGTTAATGTAAACCTTATGTATGAAATCGTTAATTCCCATAATATCCATATCTACCTTCTTGGCTTTTTGACCAACTCTGACGGATGTCAATATCTTTAGTTGTATAACATGAACACATGTGATGAGATCTTCTAAATATGGGCATCCACTTTTGTCAATAATTCTCTTTGTTTCCGCATCGACTATCTCGTTACTCCACTTTGGTATTCTGGAAATAAAGTTCTGAAAGGTCATTAGATATTTTTCCATTTCGTCGTTATTTTTACACAGTTTAATAGATTCGTCGAGTATAGATCTAAATCCCTCGATAACATGGGGTGTCAGAATTGTGATAAGCCTTGCTCCCCACTCGTTTTTTGATTCATGAAGACCGCTGGGTGTAAAATCATCCATTTACATAACTATCATATTTTCTAAATCGTCATTTGAACACAAAAGAAACATATCTATTAAAAGACATATTGCAAGTTTTTCGTTTCTATAATCTTTTTTTGCTTGTCCAAAGTGAAACAGAACTTGATGGTGATAGTGTTTTGAAATATTAAATGGTGTCTTTCCTTTAAAATATTCGATAACATCCAGTGATGTAAATCCCTTATCATAAAGAGTTTCGGAACATTCACAGATTGTTTTTACATCTATGTCATCCTTTAGTTTGTTTATTATTCGTTTCACTGCCGATAATTTGTTATTCGTTCTTTCCTTAAACATCGCCGTTCCTTGAATGTTGTATTTGTATAAGTTTATATGTTCTCCGTCAATCACTGGAGATGGAACATATATTTCACAAAATCTAGACAGTATAGGACGTAATAGCTTGTATTTATCTTCTACAACAATGAAAAATCTTGTCGTATGACTAAATACTTCAATGCATCTTCTTAATGCAGACTGTGCATCTATTGTAAGTTTATCTGCGTTTGTTAAAATGATACTTTTAAATAAGCTTCCATTTTGTGTGTTTATGTGTGTTTTTGCAAAATGTTTTAAATCTTCACGAATAAACTTGATACCTTTTCCCTGTGCACAATTTACATATAATATATAGTCTTTCATCATATTCGTATCATTTTGATAAATAATGTCTACGAACTTTCTTAACAGCGTTCTTTTTCCAGATCCAGGGGATCCATGAAATATGATATTTGGTATGCTTTTGTTATCGTAAAACCCTGTTAATTTCTCTATTATATCTTCGTGTATAGTTATCATTGTTCTAATAATAGTTATTGTTGTATTGTATATCTATATTGATTACAGGACAACATATATGTAAGTTTTATCCGCGGTTACCATAGTCCCCAAGTTCATTCTCGTGGTCATTATTCATCTCAGCCATGATAAGATCCTTTTCTTCTTTGGTGAGTTCTTTCTTAGGAGGGGTTTCCGTTGCATTACTTGATTTGAACCATTCCAAAAAGCCTCCTCCTCTCATGCGAGCACGACGAGTGACGCGTTTTCTTGATTTTTTTTTCTTTCCATGAGATCTCTTAGATGTTTTCTTTTTAGGTTGATGTTTGCTCTTCTTACCCTTTTTCGATCTAGATCTTTTTCTGGTCTTCTTTCCACCTTTGGAAAGGGTTGCAGTTTCCATCCAATTACCAAATGAAGGAGGTTTAGTTTTAGGTTTTTTATCGGTGTCTTTTTCTGTGGTGTCTTTTTCTGTGGTGGATTTTCTCGCGGGCGTTCCTGTGGGATTTGTGATGCAATCATCAAAACTCATTGGAGGAGTTCCAGGCCTGGAATCAACTTCCATCGACATCTTATATAGTACATCTAGCTAATTATTTACACAGTGTAGGATCTGTTTCGGTATAGTAAGTTGTTTTGATATTGTTTAATAATTTCTATGAAGATTATCCGCATATAGTAATACAAGTTTGTTCTACATATGGAGCATGTGTCTGATGTATTTATTTTCAACATTACACCATCTAATATAGAGTAAATCCGAGTGTATATTTGCATACGTAATAAATCATTTGCATCGGTTTCCCTCCACAGAGCTTCTCTAAATATATCAGTATAAGACATGAAATAGTATGGACTATGAATTACAAATATGGGGGATATTTTTGCAAGATTTTCACTTAATGTGTGAAGAAGTTTTCGCAAGGTGAACATATTTCCGCGACATAAGTGTTGAATATATGAACAGACAGAACCAAATGAATAATATTGTAGCATCGAAACAAACTGAACATCTGGTGCACAGTAAGAATAAATGATGTCGACTATGCATTCTGGAAGAGAATACAAATTGAGTATTTTTCCCATTTGAAACTGTTATCAGAAAAATAAAGTAATCTAGTTTATATACCAGTATTTAAAAATCTTGAGAAAAGTATAGTGTTATTACACATTTCTATTGTAATGTGTAATATTGTGTATAATAAATTAAACGCTGTTAATGGTATTCGCATTAATCTCAACTGCGTCGTCTAGATCTAACGGTAGCAAAAACGTAGTGCTGTTAATATATTGAATTATGTATTGGATAAAGCGTTTATTGAAATCAAATGTTTTAACACATGCGTCGTAAATATTGTTAATGTAAATACTCATTTCGATATATATAGTATTTGAATAATTATGATACATTAATTATGTCTATTAAACGAACTAAATGATTAACGAAGTGCAGTAGAGTTTAAGGATTGTGTGTATGGATTTTTTCTGAAAGCGTTCAGTAAGTCTGGCTGCATTCTCTCTATCTCTACATTTGGGTTTGACTGTGAAGGTTCGATCATTTTTCCATATAACTCTTTTGACATAGATTGTTGAGGCATATTTGATGGAGCCCACATACGGTTATTGGATCTATCGTTGTCTCTCTTGGCACTATTTACGTTAATACTTGAGTTGAACAGTTGCATGTTTCCATTATTGGTTCTCCCTTGTATAGTCTGCTCTTTCTTTTCATTGTTTGTTTGGTTATAATTCGACATAGAACTCGTTTGGCCATACTTGGTCGACGATCCGCCTGCATTTCCAGTAAATGGTAAAGTGGTTGTATCACGTTGATTTTCTATACTTTGTTGTTGAGTTACTAGGTAAGCATCGGATCCTTGATTTTGCATATATGTATTGGGAGAGTGTATAGTAGTTTCCTTTACAGTTGTGGGCGTTACGTCATCTGGGTTAAATACTTGTTCCCTCTCTACGGTGGAACCTGCGTTTCCATATACACGCATATTGTTGATGACTTCTTGTTTTTTTGTTGGATTTAACATTTGGGTGATTGGAGCAATTACTGCACCAATAGCGTTAGTAAATCCAGATCCGTATGAAGTTCCTGCCCTGTTATTAATATCGCGATTATTGGTGTATTTTTGATAACTCTTTTTCACACCTTGAGTATTAAATCCTGCAGTGGGTCCTTGTAGATTTGTAATGGGGGTGGTGTTTAGTTGCTGACGATGGGTGGGTTCAAAAGTTCCCTTTACATAATTTGCACTCTTGTTTGAAGCGACTGCAACACCCGTATATGACTCCGAGTGCATTCTTGCAGTGTCATGCACTTCTTGAGTTGGTCGAGAAGTTTGTGCCTTGACTTCGCTGGTTGTTTTTAACCATCTATCTTCTGATTGTGCATAAAATGTATCGGGTTTATGTTGTTCCATTTTTCCCATCATGCCAATGTTTTTTACAGATGACGATGCGGGGCCTTGATGATTGTCCAGGTTGTATTCTAATTTTGGGTTGGTTGCTACACGCAGATCATCTACACTTTTGGGCATATATGCCTCTCTTGCCTCCATTCCTGCGTTAAGTCCTCCGACGCCCTGTGAGCTATATCCTGCGTTAAGTCCAGGGGCAACCATTTCACTTTCAAACGGTTTCATGTTGTTAAACTTGAGACTTGGATTAGATCGAGACTGAAAGAAATCATTCATGTTAGGTTGACCATGTGCCAGTTGAACATTGTCTTCTGGTTTGAAAAGGGGAGCTCTTTCTTGTTTCGTGATATATTGGCTTCCACTTCCCGACATATTATCTAACATTGCATCACTTCTAGTGCCATTCAGTGTCTGTTGGGTCGATTTTGAACCAGTGAATGGTATCATGTTATTATGTGAAAAGTTTGACTCGTCTACATAAGAACCTGTGAGAGAATGTACTTGATTTATATTGTTACCTACTTTTTTACCACGAATATCATTTTGATAATAGTTATTTTGATCGAAATATTTTGCAGTCGCGTCATTTGGATTATTGTAAGCAGAGTAGTTTGTTCCATCTACTGCACTCTTTTTTCCTGATTTTTTAACAGGATAATCGCTTGGCGAAATATTGCTATATCCTTCTTTTGCTTTTTCTAAATTTCTCGATGCTTTATTTTTAGATTGAGCTGTGTTTCCATTTTCATTTTTGTCGTTCATTGATAGAGCAAGTCCTCCTAATGCTACAATTGGTATTAATACTTCCATATGATATATATACTAAATAAGTATATTATATTCTTGACGATACTTATTTACTATATGAGTTTTAATTACCATAATCAACACTTTCATGCTGTAAGATTAATTATTTTATTTTGGATTGCGTGGTAACAAATCTGCCGATTGCAATGGTTGTAATGAAAGGCGTTTGGGTGTAAAATGATCCTTTTCTAAAATGCGAGTGCTCAGGTTATTCTGAAACTTCATGGTTACATTTTCTTGAGGATCTAAAAGAGTTGGGTATCTCGGTGTCTCGCTTTCCACATCACGTATTTCCCATGCAGGTGCAATACTTCTGGATTGTTCGGTGTATAAACAATTATTATTTGGGTATTGTATTTTATTTGTGTTTACGTTGTAATTGGTATATTCTGATATTCCAATGCAATCTCTGTTTATTGGGCGAATGCCTTTAAGACTACTTTCTAAATCAATACTGTTTGTCATGTAATTCGCACCCCATTTCTGTAATCGCAACTGTGGGTCTTCAATATAGTCGGGTTTCACTCCATTTCCTGGTGCATTTATCATATATCCACATGAAAATACAGATTGTCGCAATTGATCTTCTACTCTCGCGGGATCATCTCTAAATCTAGTTGAAGCCATATTGATACAAATAGTTTATATTAATATAGCATACGAGTATATTTTTTTACAACTAAAATCGTATTCTTAGTTATATATTTTAAGAAGTTGGAAGCGGTGCCAAACAAAGCCTAATTTCTCCTAAACTGGCAACATTGTATTTAACCACTAGAGGAAGATCGTTCTCCAGATAGACTTCGATCTGGGCACATAGATTGGTGCATTTGATAAAGTATCCTAGGTTTTTCAATGAAAACTCTCCTTGGATAATCTTTGACGAATCTTGTTTGAGTATAAAGTCCATGCTTCCATCTGATTCGGCTCGATGGATTTCAGCACTTGCAAACTGTCCGCTACATTTAAAGATGAGTTCATTTCCTACTGATTTGATTTCAAGCTTGTCCGAGATAACAGAAAGATCTCGAATAATCTTCTGAAAATCGCTGGAGGGTAGGTTGATAATGGATGAAAACTTTACGTCGGGGTAAACAAGATCTTCTGGATCGGGCTCGATAAGTCTAAGCTTTTGAGTTTTACACTGTTTGATTTCTCCATTTTCAAACTTAAGTGCAAGATGTGAAACAACGCCATCATTGTAGTCGTCCTTTTCAATGTACATCGTAAGTGTATCATCATTATCAATTGAGTTAATTAATTTGAAAAGGTGAAACATATTCACACCAATTACAATCTTCTCGGGTTTACATTCGTAAAACTCGAACTTTTCAGCATTTAAATGCATATGTGCTAGTACAGTATGGCTCTTGTCCATATTGATAATACGAATGCCATCAGACTGGAACGTGATGTTTGTTTCAAGTAGAATATCTTTCAATGCAGTCATCAAAGTTCGAAATGGTGAGATTTGAACAGTTTTGATAGTCAAAACATTGTTTGCGTTGTCTGCCATTATTAATATCTAACAACTACGCAAATCTTTAAGTGATTATATTTGCATTCTAATATGAATTAAACGCACCAAGTACATGAAAAATACAGTATATTTATTACGTTACATGTTTATCGATGAATATTAATTATGCTGCAAACTTCTTCTTCTTTGCAATACGCGATGCTTGTTTTGCCAACTTGGTGTATAGTTTTATAGATTTTGTTACTTGCGTAATTATTTTTTTTCTGTTTATTTCTTCTTTTTTTTTGGTTATCATATTCTGTTTTTCTTGCCGAGCCTTTTCTTTCATACTAGTTTGTCTCTGTGATACGGCCTGTTTTACTGCCTTAATATATAATTTCTTCCAGACAGTTTGTTGCTTTTTGATTTCACTGTCTTCCTTGAGTTTTTCTTTTGCTTCTCTTAAAGTCATTCCCTGATTTACATATTGCATATAAACGTTCTCTTTCATAAAACGTGTTGACATTCTTTTTATTTTGCTTTGATACTCATTCGTATTTTTTTCATCCAGATTTTGCATGTCTTGTTTTGTCTTTTGGATCCGATTTTCTAATCTTTTTTTTTCACGAACAGCCTTTTTAATCGTGATATTTGCTAAAGCTCGGCGACATTTCTCTATTCTGTCTTTTTTAACAACATCGCAGTAAATCATCATCGAGACTACTAATTGAAAGCACAGTTTCGACAACAAATACACCCCATTTACTACATCTGGTTCCGAAGATCGAATATTTTTTAGTGAGACAAATCCGTTAAGCAAGCACAGTGCCTTGCGTTCATATGTAACACACACGGTTGAACAAATGCCTTTATATACTTCTTCAATCATTGGATGAAACTTGTCCACAAACTTAGGCAATCCATTGTGCCCTCTAAAACTGTGTCTAGTCGACTTTGGGAAAGCACTCGACATCTGTTGCGACATGTTAATTGTATCCAATTGTATATTTCCGTCATCGGTCGAGACATATTCATTGCGCGGAGTGGAAACGTTATACAGTTTTTCAATCAATCCATATCGTGTGGCCTTGCGGATCTGTTCCAATGTCAGCACAGAGTAAAGGTTTCGATTTGACATGAACCTTCTATTATTGTCTATAATGAGACGTGTTTTGGTATCATAATCAATGAACTTCTTTATATACCATTTCATATCGCAAGGTAATCTCGCGAAGATATCCATGTCAAGTGAACTCGATGTATGTTCCATTATTGTTGTTCGGGTTTACCGTTTCATTTGTTTTGTATATTCTCAGGATAACAATATGTAAAACCTTTCAATTTATTACATATCACACACGAGTGCAAATTGGGATCGGAACGGCGTCTGGTCGGAGTTCAAAAATATACTTATTATACAATATAGAAAGATGTTTGCATGTAAATAGTATACATAATGGATTTACCCTCAGAAATACATACAGCTTCCAGCGATACCGATGATTTTTCTATTGAAAACTTTCGAGAAAACTGCAACAAACATATAGACAATATTATTAACAAATGCAAAGAAGACAAGTATATGAGATCTAGACTTATTATTCACATAAGAGATATTCTCCCGAATGCAATAGAAAATGAATATAAAACACACAAAGAAAACGAAAAAAGACGGGTCATATTGGAAAAAGAGCTTCATTCTTTTCAAACCTATTTTTTGGCAACAAACTTATACTATTTTTCTCCAACTAATTCATCATTTTATCTGTATGACGGCGTTAACTATAAACATGTAAAAGAAGATGATATTATTTACAAGGTTCTCTCTACGGTTACTTATGATAACAAGGATCTTATTGATTGGAAGCATAAAACAAAAGTGAGCTTGATTAAAAAAATAAAAGAGAGATCTCTCCTCAAACATCTTATACCAGAAACAATGACTATACAGAAAATATTAAACATGTTATCCCCGACATATTTTCGAACAAAAAATGAAGCAAAATATTTTTTAACATGTATTGGCGATAATATTCTAAAAAAAACTACGGATGTTACATACTATGTTTCGCCTTCATCCAAGCAAAAGATTTCAGAGGTAGAAAGAATGTCTTCTGTTGTTCTTGGAGTTAACAACATCACTACTAATTTTGTTTCTAGATATAATGAAAATGTAAGTATGCACAAATGTAGACTTATAAAAATGCGAAAGAGTAATGGATTACAGGAGTCATGGATTGATATGTTGAGAACTGATGGGCTAAACTTGTTGTGTGTCGCGGTTCACTATTCGCGAACTCATGGATCGGGAGATAAGTTTCTAGAAAAGAGAGACGAACTTTGTAACTATACGCTTTTTTTAAAAAACAATAATCCTCAGATTATTGTAGACAAGTTTTGTTCAAAATATATACAAGTAGATCAGGATGAAGCAATGAGTATAACAAATAAAACAAAATCTAATATGACCTGGAAAAATCTTCAATATATATGGAAAAGATATATTTCTAGCGAATGTATTCCAAGTGTTGTTTATACAAACACATTGAAAACGATGCTTTCAGAAAAATATAAGTACGATGAAAATAGTGACTCGTTCATTAACATTACAAGTCGATTTATCCCCGTCGTTAGTGATTTTATGTTGTTTTGGACAAACACTATCACAAAGTGTTCTAATTCAATTGGAAATGATTATGAGGTTGACGAACTATGTAGTTTATTTTATAAGTACGTAAAAGATAACTCGATCATATTCTCAACGGCTGGAAAAATTGTAGAAGACGACATTCTCAATATTTTACGGTTTTACTTTCCCGATATTGATATAATTGCAAATAAATACGTTATGAATATTGAATGTTCTATTTGGGATAAAGGTGATGATATTATCAAAACATTAGATCTCGCAAAGGTTCATTTTAAAAAGGAAAAGGAAACACACGATGATAAAACCGTTACATTTGATGATTTATATACGTTTTATCTTAAAAAAACAAAGGGCGAGATTACTATGAGTAAGTCCTATTTTGAGAAGTTTGTTGAAACATATCTTGAGAAGTTTGTTGTATACAGTAGGGTAATTTCTGAAAAGTGGTTGACAAACACTGTTTTGGATGAGATAAATGAAGAGATTTTGTAAAAATATAATAAAATATAAAATTGAACTATTTCGTGCTACAGATACCAGTAGTATTCATCTAAATATAGACCATTGTCGAGAACATACTTATCCATCTTTATTGTTCATATTAAAACTCATTTAATATGAATATTAGTATTGATAAGTTTAATATGAATATTAGTATTAATAAGCTATATTTACCGTATGATATGAAGCGAGTGATAAATAGTTATTATAGTAATGAGTTTGGATATACAGGAGAAGAGTTAAAAGCGATAGAAAAAATAAAAGATAAAAGAATAAATAAGTTTATGAAGTTAAGACAAAAACTGGAGCTAGCGACGTGGTATAAAATGGGTGTAAGTGTATCTTGGTTACGTCCTACACGATATGATGATGGTGTTTATGGTGTTTATGGTAAGCAACATCCTAATAAAGTTTATGGAGGTGGAACAAAAGCGGAGTCACGGTATTTTCGAGATTACAATAAAGAGAACGATTATATAGAGAAACTAGTAGAAGACGGAGATTGGAGAAGGAGATAGAGAAGGAGCGTATATTTACTTGTCATGAGAACTTTATTTATAGAAGAAGATTTTGTAAAATATAATAAAATACTACAATACTAATATTTCTTATGGTAACAACCAGAATGCAATCTAAACAACATAATCGACAATGTAAAATTGAAAGGGGTCATACTACAGATACCAGTAGTATTCATCTAAGTATAGATCATTGTCAAGAACATACTTATCCTATTCATACACCTGATTATAATATGGCACCGTCGAGATATAGAAAACGCAGCAGGGCCAGTTCTAAAGATACTGACGACAACGCAGATGTCATCAGTATCAGCAGCACAGAACCAGATCCCGAGGAACAATTACAACGAATGGAGAATGTTAGAATAAAAATCGAACCGGGGGTAGAAATTGTTAATGAAGTTCCAGAACCCAATATGATACAAAGAGTGGTTCCTCACATGTCACCATATGCTAAGTATGTATACAGGGTATCAGGCGTATACTTGTTCTGGATACTTCTACACTATGTTACTGCTCATATGTATGTAAGATACTGTGCGGCATCATCCTTGTATGGGTTTATCATATCCCCATTCCTAATTTCATCGCCGCATTGCATTGCAATGAGATGGGTGTTTTCGAAAGGAGGAACTGTTATTGAAGGCATGTGGATACTTGTTGGAACGTGGTTATGCTCAAAACTTATCACTAATTAAAAAATAAAAATAAAAATAAAAATAAAAATAACTGTATAATAACTGCACAAATGAATATATGTATTACACCCTTGAAGATTTAAAACGCCGGTTATTATATTACAAACTATATAAAGGAATACTACTAATCATAGTAAGCAATAATGAAGAATAATGGGGTTGCTTCTCCTGTTTTACTGGATTTAGGTGATGTGCGTGAGCGATAAAAGCAAAAAGAACCGCATATCAAATACCTACTCATTTCGTCCTCCACCAATAAAGTAAATAAACCTGTATGCGATTAAGGAAGTGGGTCGCTGATACTTAAGTTGGATTTACAGTTGGACCATCGTAGGGTGAAACTCCTTACTATTGATTTTACCTGGTTCAGACCCAAACCCTTGTTAGTTAAAACGGCGTTTTAAATCTTCAAGGGTGTAAATACTATGTTGTAATATAAACATAGTATTTTTCATTATAATTGTAATTGTAAATGAAGATCACGAATACCGATTTACTTAACAACAAATATTCTATTGATATTCTTGAGGAAAATGTCAGCACGCTTGATGAAAAAATACTCTTGGTAACACAGACACTGACCCCAGAATTCTGTATAAAATATATACTAGACATGGATATTGAATCTGGTGGAGAAGAGTCCTATATATTTGATATATGTTACATTCTACACTTTCAAAAGCATATCACAAAAAAAGAGTTGAAGGATTTGATGACTTAGTTTTAGATAATATGAAATTAGTAGTTGGGTTGTTTATACTCAACACGTTACCTGTATATCTTTACACCTTTTAACATTTCAAACGCCGATTTTCTAAACCTTGTAATTCTTTAATTTTCGTTTTCTTGTTTTATTTTTCACATATACTACATCTCTATTATATGCTCCCTTAAATATATTTTCATACTTTTCTTTTGGTATTCCTCGTATTACACTTGTTATATTTGCCTTTAATTTTTCGTGAGTTAATCCTTCACCTTCCTCACTTTCTTTATACAATCGTGATTTCAACATACTAAAATAATTTTCAATACTATTTGTGAAATGTTGGTAAGGGACAGCATATAATATTTTATTGTGTTTATTTACCAAATCTTTTATCCTTTCGTTTCTATGACTACTCGCATTATCCAAAATAATAAGTTTATTTTTGTATTTATTTGTTATATGTGTTTCTAAAAACTCATATAATCTGTCTGCATTTATTCCACTTTTTTCATATAATTCCCAACCTAAAACGCCTTTGGTAGAAATAGCAAATATTCCAGTATATTTCTTGAATACTTCTTGTGATTGTGTTTTTATTACACAACGCTTCCCGATTTCATTATAACAATGATTTCGTTTTTGTAATGACTTCACACTCGTTTCATCTATGCAAATTATATCCTCTAATTTGTATTTCTTTACCTCCTCATAAAACTCTTTTATTTTTTGGTTAATATCAATATCTTTTCCAAATCGTTTTGTTGGTTCATGTCGCACACGAGTAATTTTAAGTGTAATATTATTGTCTTTGATCACTCTACCCAAATGTCTTCGCGAAATATCAAACGAAGGGTATTTTTCTTTTACTTTTACAAGTAAATCTTCCATAGTAATTGTTTTATTTTTCTTGATTTCTTCCAGTATGTATTTTACTTCATTTTTATCAATCTTATATGCTACTGGCATTCTGTTATGTCGTTTAATTTCTCCGTCTTTTTTGTATTTGTCAACCCAACGCAT
>Ga0257127_1001737_pt1 | contig 14725 bp, 9 predicted proteins | sample SI060_135mmetaG_FD_190152 | JGI IMG/M metagenome (GOLD analysis project Ga0257127, IMG submission 190152) | Marine microbial communities from Saanich Inlet, British Columbia, Canada - SI060_135m | ecosystem: Environmental > Aquatic > Marine > Inlet | place: Canada: British Columbia | collected... | reverse complement strand
CACCTAAATCCAGTAAAACAGGAGAAGCAACCCCATTATTCTTCATTATTGCTTACTATGATTAGTAGTATTCCTTTATATAGTTTGTAATATAATAACCGGCGTTTTAAATCTTCAAGGGTGTAATGTCAATTGCTTAATTTAATTATAGATACTGCTTCGATGGTCTAGACGCCAGGGGGTGGATCATTAAAGCCTTCTCCTCCATCAAATCCTTCATCTCCCCCGAAGCCTCCATCTCCGTCCCCGTTGTCGACTATTTCATCTGTAATGAGATTGTTATTGAATAATGCAATGTTAACATAATATTCTTCATATGTATTATCGTTCAATATTGCGTGGATTGCAAACTGAATAGTATAGAACGCATCTTCGTCGTTTGTAGACGATCCACTTATTTGTCCCGTATTCTCATTGATTGATAACCAGCTAGGAAGTTGTGGACCATTTGCACTTACAATATATTTTACAAACATACTTGTGTCCAGTCCAGAACGAGGTTGCACGTTAATAGCTCCACCCTGATAACCATAGGTATACGCCTTAAATAAGTTTTGGCTATAAAGAGTATCGGGAATATTTGTGCTTGTTGTTAGTTGTAGATCAGTTGCTCCCTGTGCGGTTAACGGACTAGTATCATAACATGCATCGGTGTATTTGAATATATTTTCTCCGACGACAAGGTTATTATTATAAATTAAGAGAGACGCGTATTCAAAATCCTCCAAAACATGGATTTCAACTTCTCCATGGAAAAATAAATGCAACACTCCATTTACATGGAGTGGCAATTGCATCTGATTACTAGAAAGATAAATCTTATTTTCCAAGCCTTTATTTGAAATAGTGAATGCTAATTCTATTGGAACATTTTTTACTAAATATATACCCCTACCTAACCCATACTGTGATTGATAAAACTCGGTAACATCATTAAATGTAACTCTATATTGATTATTTTCTAATTGTATTAATCTTATGCTAGTAGGGTCAGTTAAACACGGCAATCCAGTAGTGTCTAAACATGTCTCAATATAACGAAGCAAATACTTTGCTCCCGCGTAACCGTGCGTATAGAAATACATTGACAGCACATCAAAATCTCCATTCACATACAGATGAACATCTCCGTAATAAAATGCGTATTCTATACCATTTACTAGTTTCATAAACTTGTTAAGTTTGTTGCCTTTTATGTAAATAATTTGTTCTTTGTTGTGATTTAAAATCGTGAATGCATCTTCCAATCTTACATCTGAAAATAAATATCTTCCTCTTCCAACACCATGTTGCGAATAATCGTCAATATTTGAACTGTTTAACACCACCTGTTTTGTGTTATATTGAATATCATCAACAATATATATATTGTTATTCGTTAATAAGCAAGGAATATTAGATAGTGTTGTAGATGAGATGATATGATCGTGAGGTTTGCGGGTATTACAGTTATCATTATTATTTATGATCTCTCCCCCATCACATAAAGTGTTACATTTAATTCTAGACTTGAGATGTCTTGGCATGAATACGCTTAATTTTTCTTCGCGACGGGGTATATTGCTTCCTGACTTGTATGTTGCCACCGCGATAGATGGAGGAGGAAGCTCTTTTGCTTGAACTTTTCGCGGGACAGCCGCCCCAGTTCTTCGAACTCTATTTTTTGCACGTTGAATATCCTGATTATGAACACTTTTAAACGATAATGCTTGGTTTTCTGCGTTCATTCCTGATTTTCCTATAGCAGTTGTTTTCATGAGCGACGTTCTAAATGAAGCATCTCTTGTTCCATAATCTTTGCCCGATATAATCTTTTTATATCTCTCTTCTGTGGTCAAAAGTTTGTTCTTGTAGAGCTTTCTTTCAATGGCATTGGTATTACCGTTATCACAGTTTGCATCTTTGGCCGGTTGTCCATTTTTTGCGTATGTAATCCCTCTATTTTTATTTTCAGTTGTGCTGGGTGTTTGACTTGTTGATAAGGGTCCCTTGATCGGACTACATACATAACTACCTCCATTGTAAGAGATGTTACAGTACTGTTTGTATGCAATGCTTGTCATTTATATGTATCTATATATATAACAATCTAAAAGAATGATTGGGAAACTATTTATTTCAACTTGTTGAACGTGTGCTTCTTAGCTACTTGTCTTTTATAAGATGAGTAAACAGAGCTATCAAACACATACTTGGAGTTGCAGTTTGATGGTTCTAAGTTACTTGCATTGAGAACGGCTCTAAATGGAGTAGCGGCAACTTTTTCATTGGTAACTTTCGCTGCCATTTGTCCATTCCATGCGTTCACTACTAGAGATCTATCTAGAGCAAAAGAAAACTGTCTGTCACTAACACCAGTAGGTGTTGGCATACCTCCTTTTGAGGAAACTTCGCGAGGATTTTTTGTCATATTTCTGGCCATAGAAAACATGTTGACTATCGATCTATGTTATATACTAGTAAAATATAATATATATTGGTCTCATATGGTACATTCTAAAGTGTGTAAAAATACAATATATACAACTCATTCACATACAGATTAACTTAACTTAAATATATATACAATCAAATAATTACTTTGTAATAATTCGCGGAGCAACATTCATGGTAGTAAGTTCTTGAAACAATAATTTACATGCATATGGTAGCTCAACATAACTAAAGTCTGACCGATTGTTACACGTCTTACAAACATGAATGTGTTGCTTATCGTTATACGATGATATCATCCCACATTTCTTACAGGTATATACACTGTATTTGTCAGACACATCATATATTCTTTCTTTTGTAAATCTTGCGGCACCGTGTGAACACATACAATCTCTTTCCATCTCGCCAAATCTGAGACCACCATCTCTGCTTCTACCCTCTGCAGGCTGTCTAGTCAAATTAACCATTGGTCCAATAGAACGACTATGTTGTTTGTCTGCGACCATGTGTTTGAGACGCTGGTAAAAGACTGGTCCTGTAAATACAGAAGTTTCCACTTGTTCGCCCGTCATCGCATTATACATAATTTCGTTACCATTCGATTCATATCCTACATTTTGTAGTTCTTTACATATGGTTTGCACATCTAGATCGCCAAAGCTGGTTCCGTCGCCAAATAGACCAAGTTCTACAAGTGTCTTTCCAAGAAGTGTTTCTTTTAGCTGACCGATGGTCATTCTCGATGGGATAGCATGTGGGTTAATAATAATATCAGGTCGGATCCCAGAGCGAGTGAATGGCATGTCCTTTTCAGGAATGATATTTCCAATGGTTCCCTTTTGTCCATGACGACTGCTAAACTTGTCGCCGAAATTAGGTTGGCGAAGTGCTCTAAGTCTTACCTTGGCAAACGTATACCCATCGCCGTTTCTGTCTATATAATTCTTATCAATATATGTCTCTTCGTTTGTTCTGAACACACGGCTTTGATCTTCGTATTTGATAAGTTTCGTGTGATCATTTCTATTTTCTTTGATAGGCACTACTTTGGAAATAATAATGTCTCTGTTTTCAACGAGCGTATTTTCATCCATTAGCCCCATGTTGTTCAGTTTGTCATAATTCGCAAACTTCATACCTTTCGTCTTGGTTGGGTCTGGCTTACATCGGATTTCTTCGTCTCCGTTAATCTTCTGCTTGTCTTCATCTTTTTCAGTATGATAGATAACTGCTTGAAACAAGCCACGCTCTACTGATCCCTTGTTAAACAACAAGGAGTCTTCTTGGTTATAACCGGTGTGTGACATAATAGCTACAACTACATTCGTTCCAGATGGAATGTTAACAAGCTTAATCATGTGCATGAGACGAGTGTCAACAAGAGGTGCCATTGGATAACTGAGAACATAGGCCGTCTTGTCCATTCTTTCTTCGAAGTTAGTTACATACACACCCATTGACTGTTTTCCCATTGCACACTGATATGTGTTTCTGGGAGACTGGTTGTGTTCCGGAAAAGGTATGCACGATGCAAGAATACCAAACATTGTGCTAGGATGGATTTCACAATGAGTGTATCGATAGAACATATTCGCATCACTTCTCTTTCCAAGTTGACTTGGTTTCATCGCAACCAGAGATGATTGTTGTTCATCTGGATCAATGTATTCGATAATAGAATTGTCGATCCTTGCACTAGTAAGCAAATCGTCCCAACCAATTTCTTTCTTAGACAGCTTATTTACTACATCATTTGTGATAACAAGATTGTTATCTTTTACTCGTAGAAGTGGTCTAGTAACGCGTCCACTTTCGTTACATACGCGGATTTCATTCGTTTTATAGTTGAAGACAATTGATGTATAAATATTGATGATGCCCTTATGCTTTTGCTCTTTCAAATCTACAAACAGTTCGTATGGTTTTTTTGAAATACCCATCCAGCAGCCATTTATAAAGACCTTTGTTTCGCCGTGGGCTTCATTTGGAGTAATATTATCCAGTAGTACAACCTGCGTCTTTACAAAATCGTGAAGGGGTTCGGAAATTGTATGGATAGTCACATGTGCCATGTATGCTAAGTTCTTAACGATACCAACAGATTGGCCTTCTGGAGTTTCTGGAGGACAAAGAAACCCCCAAGAGGTGTTATGAAGTTTTCTGGGAGGAACAAGCTTTCCACTCTTATCGGTTGGGGTAGATACGCGACGTGCATGACTAAGTGTGGAGATGTATGTAAGCCTATTTAAGACCTGTGCAACGCCTGCCTTGTTACTGTTCATGTGTTTAATGCCAAAATCTCCTGTAGACAGTGCACGTTTGATACCATTTTCAATGGTGGATGATTTAATGATTTTATAGATATTTGTTTGGTTAATAATATTTTGAAAGTCATCGGTAGACTTCCATGATCCTGTGTTGATTTCACGAATAATTTGCTTCTCCATATCTTTGACAAGCTTGTTGAAGTAGTTTCGAAATAGATTGTTGAGTAATACACCACAAAGATCAAGGCGTTTGTTTACATAAGAGTCGCGATCATCCTGGATAATCTTTCCAATTCCTGCCTGAATTAGTCGATTTGCCATGTATCCTAAGAAGAACAACTTCTTTTTTTGAGTAGGGCAATGTGGAAATAGATCATTTGTTAATACGTCCATTGCGAACTCTCTCTTTTTTAGCTGTCCTGTTTCTCTGTCCATATTAATAGGTGTATACATGACGTGTTGGGTGATATACTGAATACATTCTTCTTGTGATAAATATTCTGCCGAGTCTCTTACTGTTGCATTTATAAACTCGACGGTTTCTTGGTGATCATCATTCTCTATATCCAGAACAATGTATTGGCATATATCTTTGTCGGAAGACACGCCAAGTGCTCTGAACAATACAAATAGAGGAACGGGCTGTTTTAAACGAGGTATCTGGATTGTGATTGGAAATCCAAATCCAGTATTTTTGGAGGAGATCATCATATTTATTTGTTTAGGCGAAATGCACTTGTGATCTGGAATAGATTTAATTTCTGCAGACCAAGTATATTTCGTGCTATTTTTACTTATGTTGAAACAATATACCTTATTTTCTGCAGATCTTTCTTGTGCAAGAACTGTTTTTTCGGATCCATTAATGATAAAGTATCCTCCTGCGTCATATTTGCATTCTCGGGTTGTCACATGATTGATATGTTTGTATTGATTTAAGACGCAGATACTAGATTTTAACATAATCGGTATCTTTCCGATATGGATATTGGGAAGATTTTTATGATATACTTGTGTGTGTTCTAGATTTTCACCGTTTCGAACTAGGTATTTAATATGCACGTCTACCGTCATGGTTGACGAGTATGTGAAGTTCCGCAGCCTCGCCTCTTGGGGAAACATCAGCTTTGTTGCACCATTGTTTTCTTGGATTTGCGGTCTATAAATATTAAAGTTTTCAAACGTAATGTCTATTTCCAAACACGTCTTCCCACTCTTCTCGTCATAGTCTTGTTCGGATTTGATGTGAACAGGATTAAACATGCCAATTGTTTGTTCGATTTGATGATTTACAAACAGGTTATATGACTCGATCTGGTGACGAACAAGTCTCTCTAAATGATGTCCTTCAAAATAGGACTCCAGAATTTTCCAAGGGGCTTCAACATAGTTCTTATCTTCACGAAAGAATTCGTTTGCCTTCTCTTGAATTTCTTCTTTGTTGCTAATCATTTTGTCGATCTGATTACTGAACGGGTGTACACTTACTTATTTGATAATGTAGAGGGAACTAACCTACGTTCAATTTACTTATCTTTTTATGTGTTAATTTTATAAAAAACTTTTATTTATCTATATCATTGTACACTTTATATAATGCCGACTGGATCAAGTAACAAAAAGACGATCCAAATTAACCATGATTTTTTTAAAATAGGAAAAAAGGGGTTAAACGCGGTTTCAAATAAACAAACTCAAAAGGCTGAAAAAAAGCCTCGCAATAAAACTGTAAAACATAACACGATAAAGAGAGAGCTTATTAAACGAATACAACAATTGAAACAGCAAGAAAAAAAAGACAAGTCCAATGAACATACGGATGATCTTCAAGATAATGCTCAGAAAAGTGAGTTCGACGATTCAATGAAGTATCTTCAATCTCTTGCCAATCAGCGAAAATCAGAGAAGAAGAAACTTAGAAAACAAGAGAAAGACAAAAAACGTGAACAATCGAATGAAAATAATCCGTCAGGAGGAGGCATTTCACCCAAAAATAAAACAATGAAATCCTCATTACTTTATCAGCAGTATGGCCTAGACGTGAAAGCAGATGTAGATGTAAACGTAGATCTCCCAAGTGAACTACGGGTAACTATTCCTCCTACAAGTTATCCAATTGACCACCACAAAATAGATACGACACCACCAATGAAATTAGATAACTATAGGAATACACCAGTAAAACATGAAAATACAAATACAAACACAATTAGTCCGATCAAACGTGTGGTCGCACCGCCCTACAGTAATCTAAAAGGTTCTACATCGAAACCTAGTTTTCGCGAATGGAACCGAACAAAGAAAAATCGCTCCCGAGGCTCAAGTAATGTATCTAATAGAGATCCACAACAATCTAGCACAATTGCAACACTTAACGAAAGGGAGAGAAATCTAGAAAAAGTCAAAAATAAGTTTCGAGAAAACTCGAAAAAGGTACCTTCAAATATATCAACGCACGACGAAATATTAGAACTAAAAAGGTTTTATACAAAAAACAAACAGGGCGGTAATTCCAGATCAAGAAGAAAAACAATTAAAAAAACAATAAAGCAAAGTTATACGGTTGGCAAGTCTCGCGATAAGAAAAAAATATCAGTTCTTGTAAAAAATATGAAAACTCGTAAACGGGTTCAAGAAGCCAAAAAGAAACTAAAAACTGAGGATCTTAGTGAAATAAAGAGGATTTTAAAAGAAAGAGGACTGTTAAAATCAGGTAGTTCAGCTCCAAATGATGTTATCCGAACTATGTACGAGTCTGCAATGCTCGCAGGAGACGTTCATAATTTAAATGTAGGCACAAAAATACATAACTACCTTGAAGAAGACGACAGTTTTTAGATTTACATACGCTTTCCTTTGTAGTAATAAAAATCACTTATTTCTTTTTGTCTTGGCTCTCCATTCGAGTTCGTCCATCCAAAATTAGGCCCAATTGATCCACCCGACACACATTTATTCCCATTGAGTAAGACACAGCAATCCACTTGATTACATGAATGTCCATCTAGTTTTTTACATCTTTTTTCTAAATCGTCGATACTGTCGTTTGTTTTTCTACAAAAACTACTTGCGTCATTCACTCCCATATCTTTTTTAGGATCTGCATATTCAAGAGACCGCAATACTGCAAGATCCTTTGATGATAAAGGATTTGCTGGTTCGGGTTCTTCTTTTATACGTGTTTTCTCATTTTTAAGTTTCTTTTGAGTACTTTTTACTTGCTTTCTAAAACGTTTCAAGTTCATAAACTCTTCTTGCTGTTGTTTGACAAAAGGTATGTTGTCTTCTATAAAAATAAGAACACTCCTGTCTAATGTTGCCATAATAACCGATATAACAAGAATACCAAGAAGAAACTTATAAACAAGTATGGTCATAATTCAATGTGTATATACTATCTATTTACATAAAAATATGTTCAATATATTACAAATTGAACCATAAATAATGTTAGAGGTTATAACAACAGAATAAGATATAAAAGTATCATATTAATATATACTTATTGATAGAAAATGATCATTCCAATTAAGTGCTTTACATGTGGAGAAGTATTGGCAGATAAATATAGATACTATTTGGAACAAGTGAAATCAAAAAAAATGAAAAGAGGTATTCAAAGCGATACTGTTTTATATTTAACAAAAGAAAACACAAGTAAGACCCCAGAAGGTGAGGTTCTAGACGAACTAAAATTAAACAAGATGTGCTGTAGGCGACACATGTTAACGCATGTTGACATTTAACTGTGTAAATGAAATGTGTAAATGAAATGTGTAAATGAAATGTGTAAATGAAATGTATAAATAACTGTGTATAACTTATGTATTTTTCTTATTCTGCGTATGAAATATATTCCCTTTGTATAGTATATATAAATCCAACAAAGTATGGCAAGATCTATGATAAAATCCAGAAAATCACCCGCCAAACGCAATAATCGCAAAACAAGAAACTTAAGACGCCATAAAAAGGGCAAGAAGGTATCAAAGAAAACAAAAAGAAGATCAAAATCTGCAAAAAAATCTAACAGAAGACGCAGACGTACCCGTTCATCTAGGTATCATATACGAGGTGGGTCAGATTGTTCTTCTGCAAGTGGCTCTGGAAGTAGCAGCAATCCTAGTGGTTTCTCACTTGTTCCATCCACATTAAGTGACATAGGCAGAAGTATTCAATATGGAGCACAAGGGGCAGTCGCTGCAGCAGGTGGAAATGAAGGACCAGTTAACCCTTTTCCATATAAAGATCAGTTAAACGGTGGTGAACTACCTGATGATGTTATGCTAAGAGCTTAATTGTTAACTATTATATAATATTTTCTGATGATAGTATATAATATGACTTATTTTCCACTTAAAATTAAGGAACTATGTACTCCCGCACGCGTTTATCTGTATATTTCGTTGATCGGATTAGTCGCGTCTGTCGTTCAAAATCTAATTGATTTCGACAATACAACCTACAAGTGTGGTGCCTATGCGGTTTTAGTCCCAAGCGTATTTTTGATATTTATGTTTAAGGTGATTTATGTGTCTTTCTGGGCATACGTTCTCAATCTACTTTGCAAAGATAACAATCGCACACTCTCCTGGTTGCTAGTTGTTTTTCCTATTTTGTTTATTTTTGTTCTTATTGGTATACTTATGATAACGGGCGGTAAAGTTATATCTTCAACAAATATAATGTAAACATGTGAGTTTACACCATAAAAAAAACTAACTAGGTATGTAATACATCGTAACACGTTTAATTACATACAAAAAATATAAAAACTATATATTATAGAATACTATGGACAATATTTCATGGAGTGTTATAAATAAATATTTTCAAGACAATCCATATAACCTCGTTGCACACCATTTGGATTCGTATAATACATTTATAGAGAACGATTTGAAGCGAATATTTAAGGATAATAATCCTCTTCGTTTTCTAGAAAAAAAGAAGGATGACAAAGACGGAGACCTCCCGTTTGAATGTTTCATTTTTATGGGTGGAAAGGACGGAGATCGTATTTATTACAGCAAACCTGTTATCTATAACGATGAACAAGGCGTGGATGCAGAATACATGTATCCAAATACAGCTCGTTTAAGAAACATGACATATGGTATTAATATCCACTATGATATATATATTGAGTTTGTGTATTACGAAAATGGAGAGAGGATTGATAAAAATATGATGATCGAAAAGGTGTTTTTGTGCAAGATGCCAGTCATGCTTCATTCAAATCTGTGCATTCTTAGATCTCTTCCCGAGACAACAAGACATTCTATGGGAGAGTGTGTTCACGATTATGGAGGGTATTTTATTATTGACGGTAAGGAAAAAGTGCTGGTTAGTCAAGAAAAGTTTGCAGATAATATGCTTTATATAAAGAAACATTCGGAAGACAGCAACTACTTGTTTAGCACAGAGATTAGATCGGTTTCTGAAGATCCATCTAAGCCAGTAAGAACTACAAAAATTCATATTTCACGAGAAACGACAACATATAGTAACTTAAATATCTTGGTTGAAATACCTAATGTAAGAATGCCTATCCCATTATTTATAGTGATGCGAGCACTTGGTGTTGAAAGCGATAAGGAGATCATTGAACATTGTATTTTGGATCTAGACAAAAATAATCAGTTTGTCGACGACTTTATTCCATCAGTTCATGATGCTGGCAATATTTTCAACCAACAAACCGCAATTCACTACATAAAAGAGTTTACTAAAAGAGGAACTGTAAATGGTGTATTGGAAATACTTATGGATTACTTTTTACCGCACATAGGAACATCTAATTTTATTGATAAATCATATTTTGTTGGACATATGGTATACAAACTGTTGCGTGTATACAAAAATGTTGATCAACCTACTGACCGCGACAATTTTATGTATAAAAGAGTAGAGTTATCTGGAACCCTTATTTATCAGCTCATTCGAGAATATTATATTGATTTCAAAAAAAAAATAGAGCAATCCATCGATAAAGAGTTTTATTTTCACGACAAGGAATACAAGAAAAAATCAAAAAAGAAACCTAAGAAGGGTGATGAAGAAAAGGACATTGACTACAAGAAGAACTTTACCAGTCTCATAGAAGATAACCATACATCATTTTTCAAACCTACTATTATTGAAAAGGGTATTCGATCTGCATTCAAAGGAAAATGGGGGGCTACTGAACAGTCTATGAAAGTTGGCGTGCTCCAGGATTTAAATCGACTTTCTGGTTTATCTGCAATTTGTCATATGAGAAAGCTTGTTCTCCCGTTAGATCCAACTGCGAAGGTGACTGGCCCGCGTCTTCTCCACTCTAGTCAATGGGGTTTTATTGACCCAGTTGACACCCCCGATGGCGGCAATTGTGGACTTCATAAGTATATGGCGATATCGACATATGTTACCAGCGGTACCCCAGGCACACAGATGATTTCATGGCTTAGAATGCACACAGGGATGAAACTTCTCTCAGAAAGCAACTCAAAGACAATCTCTAGTTTTACAAAGGTTTTCGTAAATGGGCGTTGGGTTGGAATTATTGATAATCCGATCGAATCTATGAGAAAGTTCAAAGTTTGTAGAAGAATTGGGTCACTGCCCGCATATAACAGCATATCGTTTTCTTTTAACACAAATGAACTGTTTATTTACACTGATAGTGGTAGATTAACCCGCCCACTGTATTATATAGATAAGGGAAACCTAAGTTACGGAAATAAGCATACTGCAAAGCTTCTGCACGATGATAAATATAACTGGGAAAATATTGTGAACGGATTTAAAGAAAAAACACCAGGTTACGAAGGTATTAATAAAGATAAATATTATGATATTACCCGCATGTATTCTGGAATAGATACTGATATGGATAGTTTAAGTCTTGAGAGCTTAGAAAGAGAGTTTAAAGAAAAAATGGCAGTGGTTGACTATTTAGATTCTTCTGAAGAAAATACTCACCTTATTGCAACAGTCCCCGATGATCTTCGTTTGAATAAACAATATACTCACTTGGAAATACACCCATCTCTTACACTTGGCGTGCTAGGCAATTCAATCATATTTCCCGAGCATAACCCATCTACCCGTAATGCGTTTTCATGTGGACAATCTAAACAAGCCGTATCATTGTACCACACAAACTTTCACAATAGAATTGATAAGATGGGAGTTATTCTCAATTACGGACAAGTTCCTTTGGTAAAATCCAGATACTTGAAATACATAAATAAAGAGGAGATGCCATATGGATCAAATGCTATTGTAGCAATTATGTCGTATACTGGATACAATGTGGAAGACGCTATTTTAATCAATGAAGGAGCGGTCGATCGAGGATTATTCAGGACTACATACTATTCAATGTATGAAGCTCGAGAAGAATCGTCAAAACAGTCAGCAAATAACAGCGACATAAAGTTTGCAGATGTGTTAAAAATGCCAGAAGTAAAAGGTATCAAAAGAGAATATGATTATGATTCGCTTGACGAGTACGGACTTATTAAAGAAGAAACTGAAATGCACGAAAAACGAGCAGTCATTGGGCGTATTACTACATCACCCGATGTCGAGCAAACCGCAGTTGATTCTTCAATATTTCCCAAAAAGGGGCAACTTGGTATTGTAGATAAGTCGTTTATGACGGATGGCGAAGAAGGCACGCGTATCGCAAAAGTAAGAGTTCGCGAAGAACGTATTCCTGCAATTGGAGACAAGATGGCATCTCGTGCTGGACAAAAAGGAACAATTGGTCTTATTATTCCCGAAAAGGACATGCCCTATTCAAGTGATGGAACAGTTCCAGATTTGATCATTAATCCACATGCGATACCATCCCGAATGACAATTGGTCAGCTTCTTGAAGCGTTAATCGGAAAAGCAGATACTTGTGTGGGTGCATTTGGAGATTGCACAGCATTTACAATGAAGGGGTCAAATACAGATGCATTTGGAAAGGTCTTGGTTGACAATGGGTATCATTCTTCGGGTAATCAAGTTATGTATAGCGGATTTACAGGACAACAAATGACTGCGAATATATTTGTAGGACCAACATACTATATGCGTTTAAAGCACATGGTAAAGGATAAAATAAACTCACGTCCAACTGGAAAAAAAGTTCTTCTTACTAGACAACCTAATCAAGGACGAGCAAATGACGGAGGTTTGCGAATTGGAGAAATGGAACGCGACGGCATTATGGCACATGGAGCATCTGCGTTCTTAAATGATGCATTTATGAATAGAGCAGATAAATATTACATGGCGATCTGTAATAAGACTGGAGCAATTGCCGCATACAACGAAGAATCAAAAATTATGTTAAGCCCACATGCAGACGGACCGCTTCAGTTTAAAACCTCTTTAGATGGAGGCGTTACTCTTGACAAAATAAGTCATTATGGACGATCATTTAGTATTGTTCGTATCCCATATTCTTTCAAACTTTTAATGCAAGAACTCGAGGTTATGAATATACACATGAAAATTATTACAAACGACAGCATTGATCATCTTACTACGATGTCATATTCAGATAATGTAAACAAACTTCTCAAGGATAACTCAAGACTTAGCAATATATATGACAAAATACGAAATATCACGAAAAATGACATGAAAAACATGATAAGTGATCCTATTCCAGAAAATAACATAGCTGCACAACCCGTTATGATAGATAACATAACCGCAAATACTGTTGCACCGTCTCTGGCTACAGACAAAGATGATAGCGAAAAAAGCATTCAATACGAAACCCGCGAGCTTTCGAATAGCCCAAATACACCTGATTTTTCACCAGTATCTCCAAACTCTGCACCACCATTGTCTAGTGAAAATAACTCGTCACAATCAACCAATTCTGATGACGAACATTCAATTAATTATGATGACTACATGGTGCACGCTAACGGATCAATTAATAATGATGAAGTTCCTGATATGTCGAAGTTTACTATGTCAGCAGACGAAAGTTCTATTCCACAAGAAGATAAAATAGATGCACCATCGGCTATCAAAGATCCAAATGTTCAGACACAATTTGACGCACTTCCAGAAAAAGATAAGTTAAAACTAATGAAGGCTGTTTCTATTATGGAAAGTGAAGAAGAGATATCTAGAAGAAAAGAGGAATCCGATACACGAGATAGACAAGATAATATGTTGAAAATAAGCACAGATAAGTTAGAAAATACACGTACTGAAAGTGAAAAAGAATTATCCCAATCTACAAATAACGATCCAGTAAGTATACTAAAAATCGAAAAATCTAGTGAAGATCCCAGTGAAGATAAAGATGAAATAAAAGAAGAAGGAACTGTTACTGAAAACAGTCAGACAGGTGGATCGAAAAAGATCGCATTTAACCTGAGTTAATTGTATAAACAAACACCAAATTGAATATATATTGATTAGTATCAATATAGAATATTAATACTAACTAATAATATAGTAGATACTAAAGTTCAAATGCAAAACACCAGTAGTCTTGTTTCTTCAATATTTAAGTCTCGCGAGACACTCATAAAATTAATGGAAACACAAGGCTATGATACAAGTGAATACGAAAATATTAGCCTCACCGAGACAAACGCAAAATATACAAATAATCAACTAGATATGTTATTTGATACAGCTAGTGATAACGATGTTCAGATCCGAAAGACTTATGTAAATTACCATATTGAGAAGGCAATGCGTCCAGCCTATATTCACGATACAATTGAGGACTTATTCAATGTAGAAGAGCTTTTAACAAAAAATGACACCTTAGTCATTGTAACAAAGGATGACCCACATGACACAATTATTAATACATTAAAACATCTATGGGAGAAAGACGGATATTTTGTCATTATTCATCATATTAAGCGACTACAGTTCAATATCTTGGATCATAATCTAGTGCCTAGCCACAGACTATTAAAGGATAACGAAATTACAGAAGTAAAGACAAGATATAATATTGCACACTCAACCCAGTTCCCAGATATTTCAAGATTTGATCCAGTTGCATT
>Ga0257127_1001727_pt1 | contig 14783 bp, 11 predicted proteins | sample SI060_135mmetaG_FD_190152 | JGI IMG/M metagenome (GOLD analysis project Ga0257127, IMG submission 190152) | Marine microbial communities from Saanich Inlet, British Columbia, Canada - SI060_135m | ecosystem: Environmental > Aquatic > Marine > Inlet | place: Canada: British Columbia | collected... | reverse complement strand
AACCACCACCTAGAGAACAACAACCACTAGTTAATTTACAATTATATCAGCCACCTATGCCACCAAAACCAAAACCCCAACAACCAAATCAATATTATTCAGTTCCATACATGGACCCAGTTAATGGACAAACACATTTATTTATGCCACCAATAGTAAAACAAGTAAATATATCGACAGATGGACCAACGGCAGATCATAGATTATTAGCAAGAGTATATGAAGATGTATTACCAACAAAACATATAACTGCAGGAGGTGGAACATTATCAGATAGATTAAACATATATCAGTTCATACGATCAAGCATTTTTTCAAACAAAGATGGAGAAGATATATCACTAGATGCAGTTACAGGTGGAGTTAAATCAATATTGAGCTATATTAAGTTTGGCGAACTAAATCCATATAATTCTGGAATGATATCAGAAAATCCATACACAGACTTGCCAAAAAATTTTTTAATTTATAAATCATGCTATCCAATCAGAGGACAATTAGGAGTAACAAAATGCTCAAAAAATACAACGTCTGCAAATATAAGATTATATAATGTATCAGAAGGATCGTATAGTGTAAAACGAACAAATATTAAAGATTTTGCGTCATATGATGAATGGAGAGAAATTGCATTTTATGAATACATACGTGAAAAAATATTAAAGAAAAAAGTATGTCCCCATTTTCCAACATTATTTGGATACTTCGTTTCAACGCACTCTGGAGTATCGTTCAATCATAAAAAATGGGACGAAATTGGATTTGATAGAAATACTGCGCCTGCCACGATAGACGTATTAGATAACGTCACTAATGAGCCTGTAACAATATCAAATCCAAATTCATACAAAGGAAAAACATTAGTAGCAATGACAGAATCTGCAACATATAGTTTAATAAATTGGACATGTCTGACTTATAACGAGGTTGGTACAACTAGAACGATGGTTAATAGAGGAGTTCATTCTAATGATGAATGGATGAATATATTGTTTCAAATAATGGTAGCTTTATACACATTGCAAATGCATCATATAAGTATTGACAATTTCAGCGTAGAAAAAAATGTGTTAATAAAAGATTTACCAACAAAAGGATCTGTGATAAATCATTGGAAATATAAAATTAATAATGTCGATTTTTATTTACCAAATTTGGGATATTTAGTGCTCATTGATTCTAATTTTAAAGATACAGGAACAGTCGGAATGGAAGAAGGCTCATTTATGGAACGTAATGCAGCTCCTGTTCATAAATTAAATGGAGAATTTGTCGATGTATATAACGATTTATCTGTTGCTGAAAAACAAGATAGCATTCGCACTATTAGAAATGATGTTTTCGATATGTTTAAAAAAGTATTTACAACAAATATATTTAATGAACGATTTAACGAAATTGGAGGTTGTCGTCCAAATGTTGAAATAGATAACTTACTCACAAGTATTTCAAATGCAGCGTCAACAGGTACACAAACAAACATTTTTTGGTATATAATAACGTATATGGGAAAATATTTGCATAATAGAACAGGTACATATTTAAAAACAACAGAGGTTGACAATATTAAACAATCAGATACAAGACAAATGGAACCTGGTCAAATGGTTGTACAATCAGAACAAGCAGGAACTTATAAATTTGTCATTTACTTGGGAATAAACGATGGAAATGCACAAATATTAACAAAAGATGATCCAAATGATAATGATGTAATTATAAGTCAAATAGCAATATCGTCACTAATGAATTACACTAGATCTGAGCCAATACAACAGTCATACAAACCAAACGAATCAAACTTAAGTGAGGATGACGTTTTGGAAACATATGTTGTAAAAAAATAATCAATAATCAATAATCAACAGTTTAACAATTTAACAATTCAAAAAATTGCATAATTTACATAATTTCATTTATTTTAAACATAAAGTAAAATAAATAATAAATAATAGAATTGAAAAATAACAAAAATCAAATATATTGTAAAAATTAAAAATTGTAATTTAATAAATAATCTAAATAACAAATAACAAATAACAAATAATGAATAATTTAAAAATTAAAACCAAAGAGATGTGTAACTTGGTAAAACGTTTCTTCCTCCAGAATTTACGTTAATTGGACGATCGATTGGTTTTATTGGATTTGTAATTGTTTGCAAATATGATTCTTCCTGTAAAAGATTAGTGATCATATCAGGAACAATATACTTTACAGTTTCTATATTTAATTTTTTAACTTGTCTAACTACATGATGAGAATCATGAGTTGCATATCGTGAAAACACTGCTCTCATAACAATTAATAAATCTGATTTATCTTGATCAATAATTTTTTTTCCGGTGTTCTCAAGAATTTGTCTTTTAATTTTTTTTTGAATTCTATCCATATTTTCATCAGAAAAATATTTACTGCTAAGCTCAGAACTCTCAATTCTTATACCTTTAATACCCTCAACAGGATCGTCGCATGAATATTTAGTTTGTTGTTTTGATGATAATTTTTCTTGATACATTTCAAATATGTCTGAATTATATTCATCGTTAATATTATAATTAGTTGGCACTGCGTTACTATATGTCACAGTAGGATTTAATTCTGCATAATTCATTTTTGTTGATTATATTATCAAGCAACATAAAAAAACAACATAAAAATGACAATCAACAAATATCAAAATAAAAGTAATATCAAAATAAAAGTAAAAAGTAATGATTTATTTAATTTTATATTTTTATAAAATTAAATGGTTAATGATTAATTGATTAATTGATTAATTGATTAGTATAACTTTAGTCCATATATTTATGGATTTCCAGCTGCAATTTGAGCATCAACTGCCTTATCAACAAATATTAAAATTGTTCCAAATCTGGAAACTTGATCAGTGAAATCAGCTTCATCGACTGGCATGATTGGAGGTAATCTGGTTAGACCTCCGTGACCATCGTCGTGAATCTTTGCTACTTGCAAAGGATTGTATTTGTAAAAATGATTTTGATCCCAATCTGAAACCATTGAAGAGCATCCTGTGGAATATTGCCCTTGTTCAAGTTCGTTCAATACAACTGCAGATCTCAATTCAAGCTGTTGTTGACCGTTGTTGATTGCCAAGAATTGATTGATGTCAACTTGGTGGTCGTTGATAGATGTTGCAGCAGTCAATGTTCCTGGAACAGCTGTGTAGTTGAATGACATATTGACATCAATTACTGGAGATTGAGATCTTCTGTTGATGTAGAAAAACATTACGTGTTTTGAGTGCAATACGTTTGTGTGTTTTGGAACGATTGTTTTATTTTCAATGTACCAATCAGTTTTAGCTAGTCCTCTGTCTAATTGAACAATGCCACCAGCACCGTTTACAAATTGTTGAGGTGCTACAACACCAGCTCCGGCTGCGATAGCTGGAGCAACTGGTGGAAGTCTGACATTGCAAATTGGAGTGTATACGAAAGTTGGTTTGGAGAATGCAACGTTAAGAGCATTTGATCCGACTTGTCCGTAGTTTCCTGAGATTTGTGTAAGAATTGGGCGCAATGAAAACACAGCTAACAATTTTCTCAACAAATTACCTTCATCGTGGATGTGGAACAAATCTGGGCTGTCGAAGTATGTCCAAGAGTATGATTGCAATACTTTGTTAAGTCCCATGATTCCGCTATCGTCATTGTAACTTTCACTTCTGGAGTAAAATTTTCCTTGACGTAGAGACAAAACATTTTTCCAAAGTTCGATTTGGATGGTGAATCTCTTTAGCAAGTTGTTCATTGGAGATTCATCGTTAAAGTGGTCAAGACTGTTTGGGTCTTTTGCGATGTCAACCATAAATTCTCCATCGGCAGTAAGTTCTCTTGGGAGCAAGTCACCCAAGTTCAAACTCCAGTTCATGTATTTGTTATTAACAGATCTGTCGTTTACTTTTTGGAAGTAGATTTGACTTCTTTGGATAACAAATCTTCCGACGTTACTGTACAACATACGTTGTTCGATGGCAGCAATTCTTGGCAAAAACAATGCAACGATCAAAGGATGAATATACAAACTCATGTTATCTTTGTCTTTGTTATAGTTGCTTAGAACGGCATTTGCGTCGCAATCGCTGTATGTAACAAGATTATTTCTAATACCACTGTGGATGATTTTAGAATTTTCGTATAGACGAGCAATTTCTTCAAGAGCTGGTTGGTCAGTTGCTTTGATTGCTAAAGTTTGTCCAGACATATTAGAAAATCCCAAAAATTTAGACATTTCAGTGTAGTTTAGTTCTGGGAATGCAGAATATGGGGTATCAGTGTTCTTGTTCATAACGAAAGAAATAAAAGCGTCACGTTCAGCAGCAGTGAATTTATTCTTTGTGGCGTGTTTCATTCCCTTTTTCATCAATTCAGGAACATCCAAATGTCCGTATTTGGTGTTCATTTTTTCAGCAAATTTTCTAACAAGCTTAGATATTTTTTTTCTGGAAACTTCATAATTGACCATGAAAGTGTCAATATCTTTTTCACTTTTTCCTTGTGCTCTAAGGATAGAAGCAACTTGTTGTGCAGGAAGTCCACTTTTTAAGTAGAAATCAAATTCTGAGCTATGTGATCCTTTGTCCTCAGCGTTTCTAGTACTATTCATTTTTTCCATATCGTGGTATATTATATGTTGGACAAAAATTTTTATAAAAACATCGTTTTTTTAATTTAATTAAATCTATATTTGTGGAAATATTTGCTAAAATATAAATATCTGTTTTGTGAATAAAAAATTATATATATGCTACTACTATGTCATTAATATCGTAACTATATATTGTTAATAATGTATAATAATATTTTTGCAAAAAAATAGTGACAATGCTGCAAATTATACTATATTTATAGTGAAATTACTTTTGATTCATGACGATGCGTTTTTACATAAAATAAAGTAAAAATAATGAATTATTTGAATTATTTGGATTTTTTAGAAGTTTTTGGATTTTTTGAACCAAGCAACTGTGTAAGTTTTTTTTTGGTGGCTGATTGTAAAGTTGTTTTAGTTTCGTTAATTTTATCTATTTTTAGTATGGATTCTATGTTTTCTACTTTAGCTCCATAGTCTTCAAATAATTTTGCACATTCGTCAATTCTTTCATCTTCTAACAATCTTCTGATTAGTCTATTGGCGTAAATAAAATCGCTAATTTCTAAATTTTTTAAACATGCGTTAGAATTTGTTATATTTCTCTTATTTATTTGTCTGATTGATGTTCTATTTAAATCATATGGAAATTCTAACATGCTTTTTACATGATGTAATTGCACTTTCATTTTCTCTGATGATAATTTGTGAGATGGAATTGCGCATGTTAATATTCCATGAATATCTTGCATATCCCAATTTTGATCTGAATATATATAATTTTCAACAAGATCGCCAAATGCTATTGATTCTGCAAGTTCGCATACTAAATCGAACTTTTTATTTCCTTTAAAACTATTATTTACCAATACTTTAATATAATTTTGATGTATCATTAATGGCATGAGTACTTTTTCTTTGTTATATATTCGCAAACAATCCTCAACGTTTTTATAACTCGTTATCATTTGTGCAGATGCATTATATATTTCCACTTTTAAATTTTTGTCTTGTAATAGTTCAAAATATTTTCTGATATTTTCGTCGGTTATGCTTTGACTTTCGTACATTCTTTTGACGTCTTGTAATATGGATGCTAATCGTCTGTAATCATTTTGCGCGTGGTCAGTAATTTCGTGTCCAATTGAAATGTCATCAAAGTGCATTTTCTCTTTTGTGGCTATTTTACTTAAAAACAACATTAAATCATCTCTACCTGGCTGATTAAATTTAACGTTAGTTGAGTTAGTTTTTAATAGCGTATTTTGTTTGTTATGTTTTCCACAACTTACAAATATTACAGGCAAAAACCAATTTTCTTCATTTTCTTTCAATAATGACAATATAAAATTTTTTTCCACCTGAGATCCTGCGGCTGTTTCAATTTCATCTATTACAACAGCAGTTTTTATATTTTTTTTACCGTTGATTTTATCAAATATATTGGTTCCTGTGGTTAATTTTTTAATGTAATCTGGAACATTTTTATTTGATCCTAGTTTTGATAAGTTAACTGACTGAACAGAATACTTTAAATTATTTAAAACTGCCATTACTGTGCATGTTTTACCAACTCCATGTTCCCCTGTTATAAGCAAACAACCATGTTCTTCATTATTTTGATTTTTTTTGGTTGATTTTTTTTTTGGAATATCTTCAATGTCAATCTCTGTTTTTTCCATTACCTCATCATCTTTTTGTTCGGTATCATCTGAAATATCTGGAACAATAATTTTTCGAGGTTTTTTACCCTTCTTTTTTCCGTTAAAAAATTTTATTCTGTTGGTATCATAATTTGTTAACCATTGCTCTATTTGATAAATTTGTCTGACGTTGCCAATGATTTCTTTTGGCATGGACGGATTATATTTTTCTGCAAAGTCGCACATTATGTTTAATTAATCTGTAATATCTTTAAATGATTGAATCATGATTTAAATAAATTAACATCAATTTTTTTAATTAATCAAATGTGTCACGAGAATCGACGTTTGATAGTTTTAATTCGCAATGTTCACTGATAATATTCCTTGCTCGTTCCGCATACTCAGGAACAGATTCATTTTCTAATTTTTCAATTGGTTCTAAAATATGAACATTTACATTAATATTATCAAACATCAACATATCAACTGGATCTAAACATGATATGTCTTGTACGTATTTTAATATGATTGGTTGAACGTTATAACGAGTTGCAAATGCGCCCGTTCTGAAATGCGTAAGAGTATTATAATTTCCAAATAATCCCTGAGGAAAAACCAATATAGATTTACCAGTGTCTAAGTAATTATTCATCAACTGAACTGAATTTTGAGAAGTTCCTCTGACTATTGTTATGATGTCTGTAAATGTTTTTAATATTTTTCCCAATAATGTTTCCATGACATATGCACTTCCAATTGCACCACATTGAACATATTGACTTAAAATAATTGCATCATAATAACACATATGGTTGGATATATATACTTTTGAAGAAGATGTTATTTTTTTTAATTCTGATGATTCAGACGACTCTGAATTAGATAAAACTGTCTTGACACGAATATTCATAACATAACAAATAGCTCTAAATGCACCAGTTAATATTCTTTTATTGGTATTGCCAAATAAATAATTTATATATACAAACAGCGAAATAATTATTAATGAAAACACTCTATATGGAACGCGTAATATCCCATACAACGTAACGGGAACCGTTGCTTTTTTTAATGTTTTAATGTCTAATAATTTTTGATTATCTGTAATGCATTTTTCTTGAATAATATTGCTAGATGTAGACTGACATCGCACACATTCTGTAATATCTTTAACACAATTTGTATGATACGCCATATTGCATTCGCATAATGATAATTCATGTAAACCCACACATAAACGCTCGCGGCATACTTTACAAGTGGAATTGATTTTTGAAGTATTCATTGGATATATTAACAAAAAATAAACAAAACTGTACCATGTAAAAATAAATTCAAAATTTAATTAATGAAAAATTGACTCGTCACATTCAGATATATCATCGTTTAAGTTATCGTTACTAGATACGGTTGTGTCTGAGATTATGCTTATGTCGTCCGAATCATTTAACAATTCATTTAATGCAGTTGCATCATTTAATTTATTCAATTTGGTTAATTCGTTAATATTGGGTGAGTTATCCAATATATTTTTTGGCATAGTTTTATGTTGAAATACATTATTTACGTTTTGCGAAGATGCAATTGAATCGCTAGATTTTGATTTTGAAATATGCGAGCATCCAAATACGTCACCCATACGATTGAAATAATCAGGAGTTATTATAATTCCAGAAATATCATTATTCACGTTATTAGCATTATTCATTTTGTTATGTTTATAATACGGTTTTAAACCTCTGTTTGTTAAGTGTATTTTATTACACTCATTATCTGTGCAATCACCATGTTCAATATCTTTCAAACATACATGATATTTTTTATTTACACATACACCATGTTTACAATTATAACCACCAGTGCACAAATCTTTATCACATATTCTTGTTAAATCTTTTAACGTTTTGTATAGTTGAATATTTTCTTGAAAGTTAATTCCTGATAAATCTGATGTGGAATTTAATATATCATACGCACGTTTTCTATGCTCATCTATTTGTTGCTCATCTCTGGAATGCGCATACATGCATTTTGATCCATAATCACATTCTCCACATTTTAAAACATTAACACATAACAATTTTTTTCGATTAGAATATAATTTATTTTTTTTATCCAGTTTATTAATGTTGTTATTTACATTACCGTTATAGCTACCATTATGTATATTATTATTTGAGACTGGCTCGCGGGAAAATCGCCATGATGGACCGTCTTGAGTCTCGAACACATTATGTTTTACACTTGACATTATAGTTAAATATTATTATTACCTTAATGCTTAAATGTGTATAACAGTTATGCGTGAATATTATTTTATCAATTTTTATTGTCTGGCATTATCATATAACAATATATCATATGGACGGAATAGGAAATAACCAAACACCGAATTTAGTACTCACTGACACACCGAATTTAGTACTCACTGACACTGCTGACGAACATAATCAAGATGTTGAGTATGCCCTCGAACAAAGTGATTTAACTGGACAATCGACAGATGCTAATGTACTCGATCATCAAGATGCAGTACAACACGATGCAGCACAACAAGATGCATTTACTTCACAACAAGATGTAGTACGACATATTGATGCAAATGAAATAATACAGTCCCAACAACCAGTTTACAACTCTGATCAATATACCACGACATCAAAAAGTCAAATGAACACGTTTGCAATTCCAAAAGACACAACACTTTATCATGGTTCCAGAAATTTGGAAACATTTGATACAACAGAAATTACTTTATCTGGAGATAATTATACCGCAATATTTTCTGAAGATATTACGGTTGCACAGGGTTACACAATGAATTGTAATTTAGTCGGGCCAAGTTTTGAAGGATATGTGCATAGATTTTCTGTAATTAACGCAATAGATAACGTATTGATAGTATCTCCAACGGATAGAAAATTAGATTGGAGCGGTGATCAAATAACTCAAAATTATTGCCGAGTGCAAGATGGAAATCATTATAAAGCGATTGGTTTTATAGTAAATGACAGAATACAAATAGCAATATGTAATCCAAGAGATCACTTAAAATACGAAGGCACAGTGAGATGTGTTGCTCCAAGTACATATAGTACAGAGTACCAGTTTACTAAATAAATAAAGTACTCAGTATAAATTTATTATGTGGACGATCATTTAATTTTATTTTAATATGTTTATTAATCACATATTATTAATATAAGGTAATAATATGAGCTTTGAGGATGCTATAAATTCGAAATATGAAAAACTTGCGAAAAGTATAATTGACATATTGAATAATAATCCTGAATTTATTGTGGATATATCAGACAATTCTAAACTAATAAATGTGAGAGATAATAAAACAAATAAAAAAGTTATGTCTGGAAAATATGAAATAATTGGATCGCATGATGAATCAACAAATATATTTATTTGGTCATGCGATCAAGAATTAGCAGATAAAACAATGACTCAACATGCAAAACATGTCAAAGAGCAATCAAAGCATATAAAAAAACTAATAATAAACGAAAAAAAAGAAAATTTGCAATTTTTAGAATTGTTGAATTATTATCTAAAAAACTCCATGTTTTTTGTTAGTGAGGAAAAACTTTTGCCTTTATTGAAGTTTGTGATATCCATCACAAATCAAAAAGGAATATTAGGAATTGCAAGAAAAGAACACAAGAAAGTCATAACAACATATTATGTTGTGACGGATATAATTTCATATTAAAACATTTTATTGTTTGTTAATATTAAATAGAATAACAAATAATGTCTTATTTAAACGATATAATTATAAATAAAAAGCTGTATAAGCTTGTGTGTGGTTGGAGAAAAACAAAATCTGATAAAGCTAAAGATTACAAAGGAAAAATATTTCCATATCCTACAAAAGAACTAACATGGAGTAGTCAAAAGCATTTTGTAGCTAAGTTAAAAGACGTGGAAAAACAATTATTAACTTATCCACCAAAAATAAAAATGGAAGATGATGAAATTACAAAATGTCATATTTGCGGCAAAGAAATTACGAAAACAAAAAAATTCAACGTCGGAAAATATATTTGGTCGGAAAAATTAAGGCATTATATTAAAACTCACAATGTGAGACCAGACGAAATTTTTATGGATAAAATATGGAACGTTGTAATGAATAGTGATAAACTACCGATAAAACATGTAAGATTAAGTAGAAATCAATTGATGATAATAGATGCGCTAATGAAACATGGAGGATATAATAAAAAATATCATGACGGAAACACTGGTAGATTAATTAGATATTCTGAACATGCAGGATTTGTTGATATAAATAATGGCATAGTGGATAATATTATAGTATCTGGCAATACTGTTAGAGTGGATAGAGGAGACGAAGAAATATTTTTACCAATGAATTCTCCAGATGCTTTAAATTATAAATATATTTTTCACACACATCCACCAACACCAAAACCAGGAGGTAGGGTTGATATTGGAATATTATATGAATTCCCAAGTATTGGTGATATATTTCATTTTATAGATCATCACAATGACGGTAGCGCATTGGGATCGTTGATAATGACTCCAGAAGGAGTATATAATATCAGAAAATATAAGTTTAATACAGATATGATTGAAATGGACGAGGATTTAATGTACGAGGACGTTAGAAAAATTCAAAAAAAGGCTCAAAAAAAAGCAATTGAAAAATACGGATACAGATTTTCAACGTATAAGTTTTACTCGCAAATAGCGCAAGATATTACTTTTATTGAAATGCTCAATGATAAACTTCATAAATATGATTTGCATGTTGATTTTTATCCAAGAAATAAAAATCATAAAGGGATGTGGGTTGTTGGAACAGTTTATGTCCCAGTTTTTAAAGAAAAATAATTTTTTATTTGTATGTATTATAATCACGAATATGAATGAAAATAACTATAAATTATTATTAATATTGTCACTTATTGTAATATTATATTTAGTGAACAACCAATTGAATCCGAATTTTCTTAATGTGGTAAGAGGAAAGGTCAGCGTTCCTGGAATGGAAAAATTCGGTAATCTTTTTAAGAAAAAAAATACAAAAAATGTAGAATCAACTAATACAACACCGATCGATAAGCAAACTATAAAATATGATATAAAAAAACCTGCAGGAGATCTGAATGTTCCGTATACATTTAAAAATGCAACATATGGAGTGAACGACTTTTTAGATGATGGAGATGACGGAACGTTAGGATTGCAATCTAGTTTATGTAGTCCTGCGTGTTGTTATCAACAATATCCATTACCTTTCAAACAAAAAGTGGATCCTGAAATATTAAAAAACATAGATAAATATGTTCCAACAAGTTACACATGTAGAAACACAACACAAGGATCTGGATGTTTGTGCATGACTGAAAAACAACAAGATTATTTACACTCTAGAGGAGGTAACAAATAATAAAATAACATTTAATTTATAAAAAACAGTAGTGATATATAATAAATTATAAAACACGTTAGTTTGTTAAATCAATACATTTGCAATTACATATTTATAACTGCAAAAAATTACATAACCAATTTTTTGATATTATGCGTACAATATAAGTAATAATTATTGTTTGGATATAGCATATAGCATATAACTAATCATGTCATATTCTTTTGAAAAAACCATTACCGATGCAAAAGACATATATACAAATTATCTTGTACAATCTATGTCCCCAGTTATTTACAGAGGATTAAAACACATATATAATCACGCAATTAAATTCGAAGAAGAAACTATTAAACAATCTCAAATAAACCCAGAAGTAAAAAATCAAGGAGTTATAAAAATTTTTCAAGATTTATTGCAAGGATTAAGTACGTGGAGTGACGTAATGACAGAACAAGAGACTCAACGTATGAGAACAGAAAGCAGATGTTCTGATATATTTGATGATTTAATAAAATCAGTAGTAAAATCGTACATAGTCACATTGACATACACGATAGGTGGCCAACGACAACAGATAATTGAGGACAGATTACACGAAAAAATAGAATCCAAATTTTTTGTACATTCTTGCTATTTGGAATGCGCTGATATATTCATTGCACACCCAACACTATTTCATCATAATTTCGAAAGTCAAGTATTAAAAGAAAACGAAAGAAAAATATATCAACTAATAAAATATGGAATTAAAAATGCAATACCTAGAGTTCTACCAATGAGAAAAATTTTAACAGAATTTTTAAGCAATGATTACATTGAGAAACCAATAGAAGAAGTAAAACCAGAAAAATATGAGGGAGGTAATATGAAAATATTGGAATCGTCAGAAAGTTCAACTGAAAATAATTTTGATGAAATAGAAAAAGGATTTGGAAATTTAGAGGATTTGATATATGGAATTAATCAGGATAAAACAATAGAACAAATGGAGCCAGCAATGTCAATAAATAACATAATTCATGAAAATAAAGTTGAGCACGATGAACCAGAAATAGATATTGTGATAGGTAACGATAAAAAAACAAGTGAACATCAACAAGAAACTAAAGCGGATGCAACTGAAGAACATCCTAAAACTTTAGACGATATTTTTTTCACTAAAACAAAAAAAACAAAACGGTCAAGCGATAATATAATAAATGAAGCAATAAATGCTTTACATAAAGATAACGAAAACGGTGAAAATACTAAAAGCAATATAGATGCCGTTGAACATCAACAACCTGAAAATAATGAAAATTATATAAATGAAGGAGAGTAATAATAATTGACAACAAATAATAATATATAATGATTTATAATAATGGATAATAACGGATAAAAATAAAAAATAAAAAGTGGCGCAGTTTTATAAATTAAATTAATAATTTCTTAATATATGATATAAATCAAATATTATGGATATAGTTCGCAACCCAGTAGTAATTGGTCTTTTTGTAGGAACCATGACTTATGCATATTTATCTCATTCAGCAAAAGAGAAAAATAATAAAAATAAGAATGACAAAGATTATAAAAAACAAAAAATAAATTTGCTAATACCTTTAGTGATGGCATTAATTGGTTGGTTTATAGCATACGCATATTTTGAAAATAAAAACGACAAAATAATTCCAGCGGCAGAAACACAATCAGCACTGGTATCAAGAAATAATATACAATTACCATTGCCAATATCACCATCGCCTCAACACTTTATCAAGGACATTGTTAGTGAATCAACGACAAGTGATCCAAAATCATTCGAATTATTAAAAGGAGGTAGTAGCGTAAATATACCAGATAATTTACCTGACGTATTTTTAGAAATGAAATAAAAATTGAAATAATATTGATCAACAATCGCTAAAAACAATCAATAAATATCAAATAATCACTAATAATTATTAACGATGTCGCAATTACAACAGTTACTTTCGAGAAGAAAAGATATCACTGAAATTATCAATTCCGATAATTTCGTTGATGAAAACGTAGTCGTTTGTGGTTGGGTGAATCATATTAGAAAGCAAAAAAATATAGCATTTTGTGAATTATACGATTCTGCTGAAACTAAAATTAATGTTTTACATGTGGTTTTTAGAATTTCTGAAAATCCAGAATATTTTGAAAAATTACAAAAAGTATATGTCGGGTCATCAATATTGATTTCTGGAAAATTGGTTAAATTAACTCAAAGAAAACAATCAATGGAGCTAGTATGTGCAGAATATGAAATACTTGGAAGTGTTGCAGATCCAGATGAATATCCTTTGGCAGGAAGAGCATCTAACACGCTCGATGTTATTCGTCAATATCCAGAATTAGAATGCCATTCAACTATAAAAAGTTGTATTTATAGTGTTAGAATTGCGCTGATGAAAGCATCTGAAGAATTTTTTAATTCGAACGGATATTTGAAAGTTGAAATGCCAGCAATTACATTTTCAGAATGTGAGGGAGGTTGTCAGCCATTTCAAGTTACGTCATTATTGCAAGAAAACGACAGATCAAAAATTGCGCTAAACGACAAAACTGGACTAATTGACTTTGAAAAAGATTTTTTCGGAATGAAATCATTTTTAACAGTATCGTCCCAATTAGAACTGGAGACACAATTACCATTAGGAGATGTATGGACAGTTACCAGAGCTTTTAGAGGAGAACATAGTCAGACTTCTAAACATTTATCAGAATTTTCAATGATAGAAATAGAAAAAAGATTTAGTACATCATCCGTTGACATTATTAATATTACCGAGCGATATATTAAATTTTGCATTCAAAAACTATTGACAACACATAGAGAACAACTAATGTATATAGAAAAATTTTATGAAATTGACAATGTCAGTAAGCTTGAACAATACGCTTCACTTTCTTTTGTTCAAATAAGTCACGCAGAAGCAATTACTATTTTAAAAAACGTGTCAAGTGACGTATGTCAATTTGAACACGTTCCAGACTATTCAGAAGATTTGTCATCTGAACATGAAAAATATTTAGCAGATATTTTGTACAAACAACCTGTAGTTATCAAAAACTATCCTAAAGCAATAAAGTCA
>Ga0257127_1001720_pt1 | contig 14842 bp, 17 predicted proteins | sample SI060_135mmetaG_FD_190152 | JGI IMG/M metagenome (GOLD analysis project Ga0257127, IMG submission 190152) | Marine microbial communities from Saanich Inlet, British Columbia, Canada - SI060_135m | ecosystem: Environmental > Aquatic > Marine > Inlet | place: Canada: British Columbia | collected... | reverse complement strand
CAAGAATAATTGATTTTTGGGATACAAGAATAATTGATTTTTGGGATACAAGAATAATTGATTTTTGGGATACAAGAATAATTGATTTTTGGGATACAAGAATGATTTAATATTGAATTAACCAAGGAAGTTCATTGGCCATTATAGGATTAACTTCTGTCATGGAAATTAAAATATAATAACATCCAGTAATCTTATCGTTCGTATTATCAGCACTACTTATTAATTTTTCCATTTCTTTTAATAATAACAATTGTATTTTTTCCTTATCATGAATGTTTAGAAACCACAAGATTGGATATCTAAATATATTATTACCGGGTACTATATTATTTTTTTGATCTTGAGTCATTTGACTCCTAAAATTCCATATATCTTCTAGGACACGATACATTTTTTTTAGTTGGTTCGTAGACAAGTCTAAAAACCAGTTTGGGTTTGTTCCTGACGCTACTACATTTAATTCATCCATTTTCATAAAAATTCCAAGTACTTTTTGATAAAATTCTTGTTCGGGTGTCAATGGTTCTTCTATTTCGTATTCTAAACTAATATTTTTATTCTTTAATTGGTCTATTCTTTTTTGGTATCTATCTTTAATCTCTTGTGTAAACTCACACATCGTATATGGGTTTTTTAGTGAGGTCTCCATTAATTTTTTAAAGGACCGTATATCAAATCCATAAGTAAATTTACTTTCTTGTATTGTAAAAACGTATTCTTTATCTATAGATTCCAATTTATCAAAACTAAAAAAATCTTCATCATTTGTTAATCCGTCTAACGTATTTACATTTTGTCCACGTAAGTCTAACGTTTTATAGTCATATAAATGGTCGAGTAATTCTACTAATTGTTTTTTTTTACACCCCTTTATATTTAATCCATTCGCTTTACAAGTATGTTTAAGGTCAGAAACATAGATGAATTTATTTTTTATTCTTAGCAATCTATAGGATTCTTTAAGTATAAATTCCTTTTGTCGTGTAGGTTTTTCCATAGTTCTACTTACTTATAATAATAGTAGATTATCGAAAAATTTAAACAATTAAAAAAAATTGAAATTGTAAAAAAAACTTAACAATATACATATCAACAATCACAACAAGCAATCATGGTTCTCCTTCCTAAAGACATCGATGTTTCTCAAATCAACGTTTCCAAGCCTAATGTGCTTGATAATGGTGCTAAACTTATTTATGTCAATTATAATGGTGAAAAGAAATTTAGAATTCAAACTCCAAAAATGAGTTTACCATTTGGAATGAATGAATATACTGAAGGTCCTTATCCTAAATATAGCACTGAACTTTCTTACAAGGAAAGTCAAAGTACTGATCCTAAAGAAATTAAAAATAATGAAAAGATTAAGCAGTTTCACGATAAGATGATCGAAATTGAAAATAGATTAATTGACCTAGCTGTAGAAAATGGTAGTTCATGGTTTAAGATTCCAAAGAATAAGATTAATCACGATATTGTCAGTTCAAAGTTCTTACCTCCTATTGTAAAGGTTTCTAAGGATAAGAATGGTGAGCCAGATGGTAAATATCCTCCTACTTCCAAACTAAAAATTTACAATAAAGATGGTAAATGGGGATGTAGTTTGTTTGATATGAAGCCACCCAATAGTGTTCTTAATGTAAATCCAGATTCAGGGTTAGATATTAAGGATGTTATTACTAACAATGCTCGTATTAAGGGTATTATTAGTTGTGTCGGAATTTGGGTTGGTTCTGGTACATTTATGTGTCAATGGGCGCTTAGTGAAGCTCGTGTAGAAGTTCCAGAAGGACGATCATCAAACCAGTCTTTTGTTCCAGATAGTGATGACGAAGACGAAGACGAAGAAGAAACAACAACCGAGGCTGAACCAGTAGAACCAGTAGAACAAAAGCCTACACAACTCGATGATAGTGATGACGAAGACGAACCAGAAGCAGAACCAGAAGCAGAACCAGAAGCAGAACCAGAACCAGAACCAGAACCAGAAGCCGATCAAGACGCACCTGAACCAAGCAAGAAACCAAAGAAAGTGATTAAGAAGAAGCTTAAAGCATAAATTTATAACATTATTAATTAAAAACTATTTTTTTATTCTCATATTTTTTTAAATTTGATTTTTTTTTATTATTCTATAATTAAAATATGATTGATTATAATTTCAAAAACAATAAAATGTCTTCAGAACTTCATATAATATTGGGCTGTATGTATTCAGGAAAAAGTACCGAACTTTTGAAGATCATTAATTACTATAGAATTCTTGAAAAGAATCTATTTATTATTAATCATAAATTAGATAATAGATATGGTACAAATAGTATTATTTCTCACGATAAGAAATCCTTTCCTTCTAATAACTGTTTAACACTAATGGAAAATATCCAAACCGATACATATCATACGTGTGATGTTATTATTATCGAAGAAGCCCAATTTTTCGAGGACCTTAAAGTATTTGTCGAACTATCCCTAATGAATAATAAGACCATATATGTCGCTGGGTTAGATGGCGATTCATTTATGAAACCATTTGGACAAATATTAGATTTGATACCCTTATGTGATAGTATAAAAAAATTATCAGCCTTATGTGTTATTTGTAAAGATGGAACACCTGCCAATTTTACCAAAAGAATCGTTGAGAACCAAGAGCAGAAACTTATCGGTTCGTTTGAAAGTTTCATACCGGTTTGTAGGGTCCATCATAAAAATACATAAAAGATAAATAAACTTAAAGCCTTACAATTTTTTTTTTACATGGAACAAGAAAATATCGTTCAAAAAAAACGTGGCCGTAAACCAAATTCAGAAAAAAACATTACCACTCCTCCAAAAAAACGAGGACGTAAACCTAAAGACAAAACAGGAACGATAGATGGAAATACTAAAATTACTACCGAAGAAAATGTTATATTACATTTACCATTGGTTAATACCTATGAAGACGAACGGAATGAAGATGAAAATATTCAACCATTTGATAATAATACAACTGAATTTATGAAAATACAAACCGACACTCCGCAACTTAACGATGAATTTATTGCCAGTGATAAACAAAACGAGAATAAACAAAATTACAATGAAATAATAAAACAACGTGAAAATGAACTGAAGGTAAATAATAGTTCAAATGAATTATTTTTAGAATATGTTGAATATAGAAAAATGGAATTATGGCCTAAGTGCTCTTCAATGCCTTGTATGAACTGTAATCACACGTTTGATAATGAGCCCTACGGCATACCTATTAAAATAGTCAATCATAAGTGTTATATGTATGGTAATTTCTGTAGTGGTTCGTGTGCTGGTGCTTATAATTTTGATACAAATTATGATAGCAATGCTTTTGAAAGATATTCATTAATGAATTATATATTTAATGATAATCACCCTATATTTATTGCTAACTCCAAACTTATTTTAAAGCAATGGGGTGGGAAATATACGATAGAACAATACAGAGCATTTAATACAACGTTAAAACGAATTAATGTTGAATTATATCCATTTATTGCTAGTATTCCAACGGTTGAAGAAACGAGTTATGATTTGGATATTAACGCTCCAGTAAATATAGATAAAAATAAACTAAAAAAAGTTACTAATGAGTATCGTCTTAAACGAACTAAACCTTTACCAGATTTTAAAAATACATTGGAATCGTGTATGAATTTGAAATTTGTTTGAATGAAATTTAATATTTGTTTGAATGAAATTTAATATTTGTTTGAATGAAATTTAATATTTGTTTGAATGAAATTTAATATTTGTTTGAATTATTTTGAAATTTTCTATTTTTATTTTATGACTATTAATCAATTGTTTAAAAATAAACCACCAATTGATTTGATTAATAAAATATTAAATTCGTTTAACATTGACGGTGTGGATTGCGAACGTATTTTTTCAGTTAAAACAATGGAACTAAATAATGCTATTATTAAAAGTAGGCCTTTATTAAAAGAATTAGAAGAATACTATTTGCCGTGTAAACAAAAAGTATACTTTTACAAATTAACCAACAAAAAACTTATTACTATTATTAAACAATTACTAAGAATACACCAATATATGTTAGTTTCAATTGAAAAATACTCTAATGGCAATAAATTTATAGTGTATCAAATTAAATCACGGGAAGAAGTACTTGAAAAACAAAATAAAACAAAAATACCAGTCCATCAAATTATTAAAGATAATATTACATTAAAATTTGATTGATTATAGTATGGAACTAGATAATCAAGATGAATTATTAGATTATATAGAAAATAGTAAGAAAAAATGTACATTCAATTATACTAAATTACATACATGCTTCTCTACTTGTTTGTTAAAAACTATTATTTGTTTAAAAGACAAGGTTGATAGTATTCCTAAGCTACAATCTGGGTGTGATGTTATTTATCATGTATTTTGGATTCTTATTAACTACACAAACAACTTATCCTCTAGTATCTATTTATCAGAGCGAGCCATACTACTTTATAGTGAATTTTTAATTATGTCTAAAAACCCGGATATTAACAAAGAATTATATTACACCCCTAACATAGCGGATGCTATTAATTTTGCGTATAAGAAAACCATAGGTCCTATTAAACTGATGAACCTCAATAATGATAAATATCATGATAAATCGTTAAATTTACTAAAGCATATTATTGTAAAAATTTTAGATAGAATCATTGATGATAACTATAGTTTATATTTCAATATAGTTGATAAACTAATTTTGAAGAATTATAAAATTATTAATAATGAAAAGTATTATAATATCATATTTAACAATGTAGAAACTGTATTAACTGTACAAAATAAACCCATCAAAAGTATTATAATCAAATTAAGATGTTTATTTGAATATATACGAAAAATAAAAAACAATAATAGTTTAGATTTTAATTACAAACTAAGTTTATTTAGTTATAGTATGTTGAATGTTCATATAGATAATACCAATCAGATAGACTGTAATATAAATAAATTGGAAGTCTATAAAAATATTATTAAATTATAATATGAATATAGAAAAAATAATTATCGATTCTTCAATGTATCACAAGTATTTCATGGTACTCATTTTAATGGGTGTTATTGTTATGTTTATAAAAAATTAAACCCATAAGGTTACGTTAATTTTAAGTTTTTTATCTTTATTTAATACGTTAAAGTTGTTAATCAACCCTGTAATTGTATTTATTGAATTGTCCTGAATTTCTAGAATTTCCGGTTCATAATCATTCATATCTTCATTGTTAGCATAATTATTTATGATATTCGGAACCGATACATTTATTTCATATATGTTATTTAGTTCCATAACTTCCGACAATCTTATACTTTTAACTATTCCAGAGTAAATATTTGGTGTTTCACTATCATTTTCCATTAAATTACAACGCACCAAGAAATCATTATATTTTTTATTATAAACAATACCATTAAGTGGGTCAATACAAGCGTCTTGGATTTTACCCGATGTTCGTTTAACTTTAATGATATTTCTAAGACCTGATACAAATTTCATAGGTATCATTTCGTTTAATTTCATATAGTGGATACAGGCCAATTCAAATATCCATTGATTTTTTGGAAGCATCATTATTCCTCCATAGGGTATAGTGTAAAAACTCCGACAACCATACAAATATTGTACAATACACGCTTCTTCACTTTTTTCTCTTGTAAATTCATCTGTATCTATTTGTTTAGTAGAAAATTGAATACCGCCAATAGCACGTTCGATTGATTCGAGAAGGTTTTCCATGGTTATTATTTGTTTCAATATATAATAAAAACGTTAGTCCTAATTATAATTTCAATTTTTTTGTTGCTACATACGAACTTATACCAAACAATAGACCGCCCCATAGAATATCTATTAATCCTAGTTTCAATGAATAATTATCGAAAATAGCTAAATTGGTAAAATCAAATACCCCATAAATTACAAGTCCCAATAGAATAGAATTCCGAACAATATTGGACTGCCTTTCATTTGGTCTATCTATCAATAATTTCCAACCAAGTATCATTAACATATATACACCTAACGCATATAATGGTTTCATTTTCAATGGTGATTTTTGTATAGTTTTCATCATTGTATTATATTGACCACTAAACGAAGACAAATAGATGGCATCTAATGCTAACATAGTTAATGCGAATTTAGCCAAACGAATCATGTCTATTATAATATTCTAAAGGATATTCTTTAGGATATGTGTTGGATATTCTTTAGGATATTTGTTGGATATGTTTTAATGTTTTTAATGCTTGAGATGGATTTATTCTATCTTCTTTTTTCCACGAACAACATTCGGTTATAAAAGATATCAATTCGGAGTTTCTATTATGATTTTTTTTCAATTTAGAATTTGAACCACTAAGAAGGTATATTTGGTTATTGACTCTCATATAGGATGGATTATTTATGTCATCATATAAGTAATGCGTGTGTGTACAGCGTTTCAATAAATCCAGTGGTGGATGTCCCAATATTAAATTTTGTTCGATAAATAAATTTAAATTATCGTTTTTCTTAAATAATGGTTTTTTCCAATACAATTCATACGCTATACAACCTAAACTCCAAATATCTATACTTTCATCGTAATCTATTTTAAAAAATATTTCGGGAGCTCTATAGTACATGGTTTGAACGTGAAAACCATATATATCTTTTGATGTTTTTTTATGAATTGACATACCAAAATCGGCGATTACTACATTTTCTAATGAATTAATTAATATATTTTCTGGTTTAAGGTCCCGATGGATTACATTATTGCGTTTTAGATAGTCTAATCCATGCGTTATTTTTAACAATATCGCACATGTATCATAATGATTTATATAGATTTGTTGTTTACAAAATTGATAGAGATTTTTACTATAATAAGGCATAACTATCATAAAAAAGGAATCGTATACAAAATTATCAATTATTCTCATAACATTTGGATGTTTCAGTTTCTTTAGTATATTCAATTCATTATGCCCACTATATTTCATGATTCTATTATTCCTTAAAATTTTTACAGCATAGGTATTGATATTATTATTTTTTGCCATACACAAAAATACATTACTGTATGAACCTAACCCTATTTTTTTTTGAATTATATATTTTTCATTTATAGTTTCTTTATGCGTAAATATATATCGGTCATTAATAGTGTTAAATTCATATTTTTCCATTAGAATATATAAAGGATATTTATTTAAGTATTAATAATAAATATGGAGGTCCAAATTCATAGCGACTTACATCTTAATGACATAAACAACATTACTTTCATTAAGCCCATATACGACACCTTAATATTAGCAGGAGATATTACAAATATAGAAGACCCTATGTGCTTCCAGTTTTTTAATTATGTTAATAAAAACTGGAAAAAAACATTTATTGTTTTAGGAAATCATGAATATTATTCACATAACCAAATATCATACTATAATTTAAAAGAACTCTATAAAGCATTCTTCATTATGTTTAATAACATCGAACTATTAGATAAAAAAGCCGTCAAATATAAAGGGCGTAAAATTATAGGTTGTACGTTATGGAGTCCTGGAAATAAAGAAAATATTAATGTAGGCGTTTTAAAACACATACATAATAGCAACAATGAACGTATTTCTTATAATTTTTATAGAAATTTATTTAAAAAAGAAAAGCAATGGCTTCTTGATAATATAGAGGATGGGACAATCGTCATAACTCATTATCCAACATTTAGTGATGGGAGTTCGCATCCTAAATACGACAATGACCCAGTGAAATCCCGCGATTACATATGTTCCGATATTTTACACACAATAAAAAAAACCCATTGCGTTTTTATAAGCGGTCATTCCCATTTTAATTATGATTATTTGGATAATACACATAGACTTATTGCGAATCAAAAAGGCACCATAGATGAAAAAATTGAAAACTATAATAAATTGGGATTATGGGAATTATAAATGTTTTTTTGTTTTCATATTTTAATGAAAGAGTATACTCATTATCTTATAATTATAATAATTTTGGTAATATTTGTATTATTCAATAATATTTTCAAGGTAGATAAAACAATAGAACCCTTTAATGCTAGTAATGAACTTTTTCAAGTATCTAGACCATTTGTTAATTTATATGATAACAAAGGCAACATGCTTAATATTGTTTTAATATCGCGTCCATTCTATTTAGAATCCCACTACGAAGACTATAAGAAAATAAAAGATAGATTCTTAGTTTTAGGTATATCTAGTTACCAGGAATTCCCCAACCAACCCAGAAATCCTAAAGATAACTATACTCAACAAAATATTTACGATTCTATTAAATATACCAATATGTGTGAAGGTTGGCTACATTGTTTCCGTAATAAAGACGAATATATACCACGCAATATGAAATCCTTATTATTAAGTGAATCCGATTTTACAGATTGTAATCTTCATTTACCAAATAAATCAATCGAAAAGAAATATGATTTCATATATGTGTGTCACCGTGACAACCTCGATGATTGTTCGAGTAATGAATGGGTAGCGTATAATAAAAATTTAAGTTTAGCAAATGAATGTTTTGAATTAATGTGTAGTAAATACAATTATAAAGGACTTTTAGTTGGAAGAAGTGGCTGTAAATTGCCCAAAAAATGCGCCGATAAATTAGAAACAACACCCAAATTAGATTACCAAGATCTTAAAGAAAAATATGATGAAGCCAAGTTCGTATTTTTACCGAATATTCACGATGCTTCTCCCAGAGTATTAACTGAGGCACTATGTCATGATGTTCCCGTATTAGTAAATAAAAACATTGTAGGAGGATGGAAATACGTAACCGAGGAAACGGGTGAAGTCTTTAAGAATATTGACGATTTTGAAGAAAATCTTAATAAACTAATGAATAATATAAATAGTAACGGATATCAACCTAGAAAACATTTTATTGAAAATTATGGAATAAAAAACTCGGGAAAACAATTGAAAGAGTTTATGGGTGAGGTATTCAATACTAGACTTAATATCCCCCTAGAAGAAATAGATTACATTACACCAGACTATAAAAAAATAGACTATAAGGATTGTTTAGCATAAAAGCGCCACGAATTTCTGTAAAATAGATTTCTGGTCAACATGGACCCCTTCATTTATATAATAATCTCTAATACGATCATCTTCGGCTTCACTATCAACCGAGGGTTTGAATGATTCTTGAACCATGAATACATTAGTGACGACCATATATATAATATAAATAACAAATGGTACTAAAAGTAATACTTTCAATAATATTGCTAAGAATAAAAGCAATGCAAGTCTCATGCGCTTAGTTTTATTTAATTTCATAAGACGGTGAGAATTTCCAATAGTAATTTTTACTGAATTCAGTGTGTCAACTAATTTGTTATTAGAACGAGCCATAGTTATATGATAATATTATAAAAAAATTTGAAAATTAGATAATATAAAATCATTTATATAATTATTAGCATAAATGCTTACTTATTTCCTACATTAAAATGGATATATTTGAATTTCAAACGAAATATTTAAACGCCCTCGAAGATGAAAAAACAGAATGTGGTGATTTTAAGGACTTTGTTAAAGATAATAGCAACCGTATTTTCGATATATTATTGACCAATTTCAATAATCCTAGATATAGAACACTTATCAGTATATTGTTCAATGACTTTAAAGATATATATCAAAAACAGATTAGTGACCGATTTGTACCCTATTATATAACATTTACACAAACTATAATTAATGAGTTCAATGGTACGTTAGAAGACTATAATAATCTTTATTGTGATTTACACGTGAAACTTAGTCATGAATATATCTTTTATAAATGGTCGCGTGATCTACTATTTCAAATAACACAAAACAACATGACTATGTTTTTCAATAATGATAAAATGATAGATATAATCAAACTGTGTTTTGATGAAGAGAACTATAAACCTATATATGAACTATTACTGAAAATGCCTGTGGATTTATCTAATAAACTATATACATGTATAAATAATTGTATTCTAGAAAAACTTAACAATACCAAAAATATCCATAAACTTATTGTAGAATTTAATAACCATAAAATTTTCAACGATAACAACCAAAAGGAAATTATAAATAGATATACACAGGACAACATTAAAACTATCTTTAAAGAATTAGTCATAAATGAGAATGACACATATACCTTCTTTTTAGACTATATTATTAATAATGGTGATACATTTATTGAAAACTATAAACGATTTCTAGTAAAAAAAGCAGTGCCACTAACACGAAGCAATACGAATACGGTATATCATAAAAAACTCATAAAAAAATGTAATGCTCTTAACTTTATAGATAGTAATCATTGTAATAAAATTTTAGAGGAATCGAATAGTTATATAGGTTTCTATTCAACACAAGTCGAAATACTTATAGGAACATCTGGCATATGGCCCTTGAAATCCAGCCATCAGTCTATTTGTAAGGCATTTGAACCGACTAAAAAAATATTCGACGATTTACATAAAAAGGAAAATAAAAAAATAAGTTGGGCTTATGATGAAATGACGGCAGAAATTGAATTTAATAAGCATTTACTAATTGTACCTATAATTATGGTAGATTATATACTACAATTTAACGATAATGATGAAATTGAAAAATGTGATTCAAATATAGAGAAATTCCTAATGAAAATGAAAATTCTTAAAATTAAAAATAATAAACTCACTATTAACGACAAATTCAAATATAAAAGTAAACACGTAGATTTGAAAACCAAATATGATATCATGCTACGTAACACTAAATCCAATTATGTTTCAAACACGGTTTCTAAATCCAATAATATGGATAAAAAGTTCCATATTATTGATATCGAATATTATCTAGATAGTAAAATAGTTAAGTTATTAAAGAAACTCCGTGAAATCAATAAAGAAAAAATGTTGGAAGAGAGTGATTTCAAAGATATAGACCAATCAATTATAGAGAAACGCATATGTTCATTAGAAAGTCGGGATTTCATTATTGTTCGAGAAAACAATATTATAGAATATATCCCTTAATTAATTAATTAATAGATGTTTTATTCATCATCTATAAAACTCGACAATATAGTTTTATTAGTTTTATTAGTTTTCTTTTCGGACGATTCTGGAGTATAGGTTTCAGTAAATGTGTTATTTTCATCGTAATAGTCAATTGTATATTTGTTTTTTTTATAAAAATCCATACGTTTTTTTCCTTGTCTAGCAAATAATGAGAAATTGTCCCAAATATCAATAATCAATGGAACAAACTTTCTATATTTAGCCTCTTCACGTAAAATACGTCCAACAGATTGTTCGATATTACTTTTAGGCGACGATAAAATTATAGTGTTTAATGGATACTTACAGTCGAACCCTTCACTCGCCATTGAAAAAGTACCTAATATAACATCGGCTTTCTCGGTTTCTTCCAATGCTTCTTTTTTCATTCCACCCAAATAAAATCCACACGTGTATTTGCTAGTATAGATTTCATCCACCAGAATTTTAATCTCTTTCAAATGGTCGCGTCTATCGGATAAGACTAATATTTTTCGACCTTCTTCCAAACATCGCCGTATTTCATCAATAATAATGAGTGTTCTTGGTTGGAAGGCGGTTATATTATTTATCATTGACGGCATCATGGGCTTTCCCATATGATTAAGTCGTTCTTTACAATATTCGTCGTCGTCATTATTGTATTTGATTACTTTAACATTAACGGTTTCTTCTACGCGTTTTTTAATACAATATATCATTGGTCCCAAATACCACTCAAATACTTTCGATAAACCATCCAATCTCTTTGGTGTAGCCGACAACCCTAGTAAATACTTAAAATTGGTTTTCAATAATGCCTTGGAGAAAACTTCGGCACCTAAATGATGACATTCATCGTATATAACGAACCCAAAATCGTCGAATACACTACTATCATAGTCTTTCATCGATAAACTCTGAAGCATTCCTAAAACAATATCTTTATCTTTAACTTTACATACTTGCCCTTGGATTTTACCTATATTTACATTTTCTACAAATTGTTCTATACGTTCAATCCATTGATTTAACAAGAATTCCTTATGAACTACCACAAGCGTCTTCACCTTTAAAACACAGGCTAAATACAATGCTAATACTGTTTTTCCATATCCACACGGAACAGAAATCAATCCGCCACCACCATAAGGATGTTTTTGGACTTCGTTGAGAAATGCTTCAACTATCGGCAATTGTATTGGTCGTAATTCCTTGGTAAATTTACAGTTTATTTCTGTGGGTTCATTTAGTTTAGAAATGTATGGTTGTCCATATTTTTCGATACCATAAAATCTAGGTATGTATATTTTACGCTGACTTTCACCATAAACCGGGAATGGTGGCGGTGGAGCCGAGAAATCTTTATTAACAAATGCTTGAACGGTAAGATCTTTTTTAATTTCGTGAAGTTCTCTCGAACTTAGGTTTTCTTTAATGATTGTATACCCACGGGTGCTCAAATTACAATACGTATTCATATTGTTATTACTATTTTTAATTCTTATATAGTGGTAATAAACTCAAATTTATATTTTTTTCTTCAAATAATATATATGAAACTAAATTTAAATAAACAGATTTCACTTGATAATGTTTTAAAAATCGCACTATATGTATTTTTGGTATTTTATTCAATTCTTGGGGTTAGAATGCTTAACAAAACACATTTAGAAAATTTCAGTAATATTTACTTACGATTAACTATAATTGTATTACTAGTTCTTAGTGCTACGTGGGACCCAGTCGTATGTTTATTAATGGCTATTGCTTTCTTAATGACCCATCAAAGATTACAAGAATTAAAGAAAGAAATCGTTAATGAGAATGTAAATAAACTACAGGAAAGTTCTAATAATAAATTGAATAAATTAAAGAAGAAAAATGCTGAATTAAAAGCAAATAACCAACACCTTAACATTATTGTTAATGAAAAATTAAAAAATATTAATGAACCCTTTATAATTGAAAATACTTCAGAATTAAAAGATAAGACACAAGATGAAGTAGACACTAAATTTAATTATATGTCAAAGAATCAAGTATATAACGCCGTAGATGATTTCTTTGATATGGAAAAATCATTCGAAAAAATCAGTGGTAATTTACTTTCTCAAGCCTAAAATAGGTGCTTTAGTCGATGACGCGGACGTAGTCGTGGTCGTAGACCTATTGAAAGGATTAACGGGAATAACTCTACACCTGTCAGTATCATTCCAGGCTTGTATAACTTGTGTTGGTCGTTGTCCAATTTTTTCTAATGCTCCGAGTCCTACAAACCCAATAAATATTTTTTGTGCTACGCCGTGCTTAAAAGCATATTTGGTTATGTAATATGAATTTGCCAGTATTAAGGCTATACATAGTAACAAACTTATTGATTTTATATATTTTTTATATGTGGGAGTAAAGAAAGAATATTCACCCGTGGATTTATAAATAGCCACGCTTGAAGTGTCTCCATATGTTATTTTATCATGCTCATCAATGTTACAATTAGTTGAAACATCAAAATTTGTATAATCGTCATTTGGAGATGCTAACATACATTTATATTCTTTAGCTGTACTACCACCTTTAGCAATTGTTTTCGATTCATATAATCCGAATATTTTAGTTTTTTGTTTATTAGCAGCTTTATTACAATCATCTAAATTTTTAACGAAACCGTAATTTAGATTAAGTACTTTTTTAGCGATTGTGTCTGTATAACACCCGACGTAGTTTGTAGGATTTGGTATAGAAGGTGAGGCTGTTGTAGTTAAGTCCTTTTTTTTAACACATCTTAAGAATCGGTCATCTTTTACTTCTACCTTTCTTTCAGATGGAAGAATATCCTTACCGACACTATAAAATACTGTTCTATTATTCAATGACTGAACCGAGCGAATATTATTTTTGAGATATTTTTTTAAAATAGCGAGATTTGTTGTTCCTATAGTTCCAGTATGTTCTAGGACTATATTTGTATAACTTGTTGTACATGGTGGATACATTAAGGAACCTTCATAAACAAAAAACGACCTTTGTTCCGGTAAAAGCATATTGGCACCCCAAGTATCCGAAACTGGAACGTCTTCTTCGAATTCTAAATTAAACGCGGGGGTGTCATTGATGAATTGATTAAAGAAGGTTTCGGTTGATCCATAATGAGGACCTTCGGCATAAAGACAACTTATAGTTATGCCACCTTCATTGGGATTCCCAGCACTATGGACTAAAATTATTTCCATATCGTATTTTTCACCGTCGATTTTATGCATAGTAGGGGTATGAACTGTCATGTATTCTAAATTATATACGACATTCTTATAAACAATATATGACCCAGTATCAACTATTAATTTAATCATTCCATTGTTAAATTTTACTTTACAACTTGACGGTTTATAATATATTTTCAATTCACATAGTGATTCACATTGAATAGTTAATTCGGTATCAATATTTATAGGTGATTGGCTTACGCCAGCATTACATAATCCTCCCCAATTGGATGTGTCACTAAAAGACCAATTACTTGTTGACATTTAATAATTTAAAATATTTTTTTTATAATAAATAGACATGATTAATAAAATTACTAATATCGTTCATATTATTGGTTTATTATTTTACTCTGTTGTTATGTATTTTTTCAATATAGTTATGGGGGTCATATCTATAAAAAAACACGTTCAAGAAGAAGAAGCACAAGAAGAAGAAGAAGAAGAAGAAGAATCTAGAGAAAGTTTTCAATC
>Ga0257127_1001718_pt1 | contig 14857 bp, 13 predicted proteins | sample SI060_135mmetaG_FD_190152 | JGI IMG/M metagenome (GOLD analysis project Ga0257127, IMG submission 190152) | Marine microbial communities from Saanich Inlet, British Columbia, Canada - SI060_135m | ecosystem: Environmental > Aquatic > Marine > Inlet | place: Canada: British Columbia | collected... | reverse complement strand
AATGTGATTTGTGGATTTCCTGTAAGATAGATATCTTGAGCTCCGTAAGCGACTAATTGCATTAAACCTCCTCCCATTTTATATATTATACAAAGAAAATAATATTAAATTAATTAATATTATGTTTTTTCTTGAATATTTCCAAATAACTATTTAATTCATATAAAGCCGCTTTCACTTCATACTTATTATTATCTAATTCCATTGCGTTTTCTAGAGTGATCCTATAGAAATGAATTAAATTTCGTCCTGTATTATCACACATTGTTTCTGTTATTTTCGCTTGAGCTAATATTTCTTTTGGCGATTTTTCGGAATCTAATTGTTTTTGTAGAGTGCTTATACAGCTACTACAACTTGGTTCGCTATTAAACAAATCCATTCTTAAATATTTAATAATTCCAGAAAACATCCTATAAAATATCTTAAAGAATAAATTATTAGGTAGTTATAATAAATAGTAAAAAAAAATGGATTATAATCAAATATTAATTGGTTCAAGTATGATTTTCTTTGGTAGTTCAATTATGAAAACTCTTATTAATGCATCTAAAAACCAAGTTCCTGATAAGTGCGTTCATATAAATTTATTCTTGGGTTCTATGTGTTTGATTACAAATGGAACTATGTATATTTATCAAAGTATTTAAACATTTTAATTATATTTTTTTCTATAGTATGTCTATTTGTATTTTTGCAAGTGAATTGGCCATTATAACTGGTCATAATAAATACCAAAATTTGAATGAATATATATTGAAATTATGGAAAAAAACATTTCCTTCTGATTATCAAGAACATCTGGATTTATATAGCAATAAAAATAATGTTGAAATAGTTCAACAAACTCCTGAAGAAAAATTACTAGAGTTATCTAAGAAACACAACGTGAATATAAATGAATGTCTTAATGCTAAAGATACAAAGACACTCCAAACTACACAAAATAGTATTATTAACAAAATACAAGAAAAAGACCCGAAAATAGATTTAACTGAGTTGAAAAAATGTGTTCAACAAGTTACTAACACAAATTTTGGCACTAAAAATGAAAAGAATTCCCTGAATCAATATAATACTAAAACTCAAAAAAATATAGCAACTACAAATAAGTTCTTCAAAAAAGAAATATTTACTACCAAGAAATATAAATGGTTAATTGGTGGTAAAATTGATGGTCTAGATGAAGATGAGGACACAATAATAGAGTTTAAAAATCGTGTAAATCGCCTTTTCTATAAACTTCGCGATTATGAAAGAGTTCAAACAATGACCTATATGTTTTTATTGGAAAAGAATAATTCGCGTTTAGTTGAAACATTGAAAAATCGTGGAGATACACAAATGAATGTTATTGAAGTAGCCTGGGATAGTGATTTTTGGGAAACTGAAATTATTGAAAAATTAAAATCATTTTCTAAAGAGTTTGAAAAATTAATGAATAGTACCAAAAAAAAACTGGAATTCCTGGAAGAAACATTAGAATAAATATATTTTATCATTTTATCATTTTATCATTTTATCATTAATTAGCAAATTGTTTTCCTGCCATACCTGCTGCTATTTTGAGTATATTATAACTAACAGCATATAATGTGAAATCATAACTATATTTACTATTGGGTATTTCGTGTATTCCGGTTTGAAGACCTAAATCAATATTGATTTGTGGGTTATCAATACGTGAAAAATTACAAGCACCTGAAGGTTGGAATTCATTTGGATTCAATGAGAAACTATAAACATGAATACCGTCTTTGGGATTAGTTTTATGGAAATTATATGGATGTTGATAATTGTAGTATTGATGGTCTTTGGCTCTTTGCCGTACTTCCCCACTGAATAATATTTCTAATTCATTTATTATATTTTTTCTAAAGTATTTCATATCAAAGAACTTGGTATTATCGGTTCTCTCAGTTGTAAAATTTTTATTATAGAATATTTTATTAGTTGTAGATTTATCTAGAGTGCTTCTAATGTATTCATTATATTCATAACTATATGGAGCGTGATATTCATTCGTCCAATTTGTATAATTGTTCCATTGATTTATATTTTTCATATCGGTTCTTTGACCAATAATAATCAGTTCTTTGACAGGATGATTGAAAGCCATATCATGACGTTTTGTTTCGACAACTTCACTTATATTTCTTGTTTGAACTTCCTGTATTAAATAACTATGGGCACTTTCAGCAAATCGGATTCTTTCTTCATTATCGAGGAATATATAGGTCGCTTCGAAATAATAGTTTAATTTGAATTCACTTGTGCTTAATAAATTCGCTATAATATCTGATGTTGTTTTACGGCGATTTATACTTACTAATGTAGGTCCATTCGTGGGGGTTTCTGATAATTTTTCATTAATTGTAAATAAATCGGGTATTGTTCTTAGTGTAACTTCTACTGAAGTCTCGTGATATTGTAATGCTACTAAAGGCAATGCCATACCCGATTCTTGATTGAAGAAGAATTTCAATGGTACTTTTATTTTTCTTTTCGGAATACTGGGTATTAAACTGGTTTCACTTCCAGAAAATGCGGTATTTTTAGTAACACTTGAATTACACATTTCTGTAATTTCACTGAATTGTCTTTGAGAAGTAGTATTAATGTAGCGAGTATGAGGATAATCTGAATTTATTATAATAAATGCGGGTTCGTCTGTAATTGCGGACCCTTTGCCTTTTCCTAATATATCTACATACATTTTTTCTCCATCAACATAATTGTGTCCTGGATCTTCAATATTAATATAACTCAATTCATCAGATCCATTTTTTTTTATTGATACTTTCATTCCATAGCCATTAGATCTATAAATATTATAACTTAAACCGGTACTTGGCGCAGTGGTGAAAGCATCTACAGTTGCGATATTGGTATCCGCGTCATAATTTAGTATTTTTCTTACTAACGGATAAATTTTATAGTTGTCGCCTACAGAAATACTAGTAAAATCAACAGAAGTGTGAACGGTTTTACTATCGGTATAATCACTAATATGTCTTTGTTCTCCATTTATTTCAATAATCATATTATTATATAAATCTTCTGTGGCAGCTGCGTTACCATCTAAAGTAAATTCACCATCATCGGTTTTAGCAGTAATTTGTCCTATAATTTCTGTTCCTAATTCAATATAACAATCTGTAAAAAATTGGTCGGTACGGGCGTCTTTTTCATCTTCGTGTAAAGTTAATGTAGTAGTCGATGAATCATCAAGGACTGTTTTAGTATTAATTGGATAACTATAACAATTATATAAATTATTTCCATTTATAGCTGCTGTTAATGTTCCTAATGTAGAGCTATCAATTACCGGAACTATCTTATTGGTACCCAATGAAGGGTTATATAATTCAGGTAGATGACCGATTAATTTATTATGGACTTCTTTTTGTGTTTCGTTGTGACGTAATTCAGAGTGTATAGTCATATAATTGCTATCTTGTTTATCAATTTCAGTATTCCCTATAATCAATCGTGATTCGTGTATTACATTATGACCTATATTTTCAACCCATTTGAATTCATATGGAATATGGTTTGCATCTGCTCCAGAATAAATATTGGGTAATTCAAAATTGAAGTAGATATTGCTTACCATATCCGCATTACGTTTTATAATACACGAAATTACATTATTATTTGTTTGTGAAATATCGTTTCCTTTATGGTCTAGTTTAATCGTTTCCATACTAAAATTAGTATGCCTTCTAAAAACCACTTTGAAGTGTGAAATTTGTGGATTACCTACCAATATATGGTCTTGAGCACCTTTGGCTAATAATTGTAATAATCCGCCTCCCATTTAATAATTTCAAATATAATAAAATTGAAATTACTTACTTAAATCATTTTAAGCATATATTCCAATCATGAGTTTTAATAAAGATCAGGAATCATCTATTGAGCAAATATACAAATTTCTTAGTCCATTAAACCCAGCACAATTGTTTCTATTGAATGGTGCTGCTGGAACTGGAAAAACATATGTGATTAGTCATTTATTTAATGACGAACGGTTTAAAGCCAAGCGCATTGCCTTTACGGCACCGACAAATAAAGCCGTAAGTATTATACGACTACTTAATCCAATCGTTAGTAAGAATGTAAGCTATATAACTACACATAAATTACTTGGAATCACCCGTCAAATAGAGGATGATGGGTCGATAAATTTCAGAGAAAATGATACACCATCTCAATCAAATGGCGACACATTGGAAAAGGTAGATTATGTTATTATAGATGAAGCATCCATGGTTTCGCAATCCATTTATGAAACCTTACTAAAAAAACTTAGGACAACCCGAAATCCTGTTAAAGTTATATTTGTTGGTGATATTCATCAATTACCTCCAGTAAATGAGGATATTAGTAGTGTATTTTCAAAGGTGAAAACGAAATCTAATTTAAGTATCATAGAACGATATAAAAATAGTATAGTGACCTATGCTAATTCAATACGAAATAATATTCGTATTAAGAAATCGCAATTGGGCGAAGATGTAATTTTTATGAAAGATGAAAATGTATGGTTGGATAACTATATTAAGAATTACCAAGATTCAATTATTTTAGCCTATACGAATAAAAAAGTAGATAACTTAAATAATAGAATTAGGAATACATTGTTTGATAATGTAAATCATAAATTTAACACCAATGAAAAAATAGTATTTAATAATTATTATTATTATGACACTAATAACTTTTATAGTTCTCAAATAGGTATTATTACGAATTTGGTAACGAATCATTTGGAACTTCAACAATTTCCAAAACGTCACCTTATGAATTCTAAAATTAGTAAGGATAATAAGGATGATAATGTATTAACAAAAACTAAAAAATTAGAAGAACCGTGTCCAATATGTTATGAAGAAGATATCGACGATTGTTCTAAGACAGCCTGTGGACATAATTTCTGTTCTGGTTGTATAAAATTATGGCTTGAAAATCATAACCAATGTCCTATGTGTAGATTCGATATAAAGACGAATGGAGAAATAGAAATAAAAAACGATACACAATTAACAGAATTGGTGAATGAGTTTTGTAATTTGACTCAAAACAAGTTATTGAAAGTGTATCATTTGACTATCGATATTGAAAATGAAAATAATCGGGATATTATTGTACTTCACGAAGATAGTCAAGAAGAATACGATACTCTAAAGAATAAATTTATTGATATTTTAACTAAAATGAAAAAAAGTGTATATAAACGTTCCAGAAATTATTTCAATAAACAATTGCTAATTAGTTTATGGAATTTCTACTATGATAAATATGTTGATATATTTGCGAATATAAGTTATGGTTATGCGATGACAGTTCATAAATCACAAGGATCAACCTATAAAAATGTATATTTACATTTGAAAAATATAATGATAAATAAACATGAACTGAAACAATGTATTTATACCGGTGTTACGAGAGCATCAAATAGTATTAAAGTTATGACTTAATCTCAATAAGCCAATAAATATTATTATTTTTTTTCGTCAATAAATATTATTTATTATTTTCGTCAATAAATAATATTTATTATTTAAGCCTATAAAAAATTAAATATTTATAATAATATAATATGGGAAATTGCTTGAAAGCAACAATTGGAATTGAATCTTTTCCTTTAATTGAAAATAGTGATACAATAATGCATAATATCGAAGTAAATAAAGAAATTATAGAAGATCTAAAACATAGATTAAATGAATTAGAAGAAACTACGAATAAGAATTTAAAACATATATCCGAAGATATAGTATATTTAAATCAGAAAGTTGATCATAGCTCGTTAAGCCACCAATCATCATCTAAGTATGGTGGAAGTTCGCCTGTATCTATGCAAGATGAACCAGATGGACCATTTTTGACAAGTTTGCCGATTTCATCATATGATAATGCGCGGCGATGATACTGAACTTTACTTAAATAACCGTCGAACCCACCAAATAAGTTAATCCATAATTCACCGAAATTTTGTCTTGGAATACTGGAAAGGGTGTGGCGTTTTTTCAACATACCATTGATAAAACATTCTACAACGCGTTGTTTAACTGTTAATGTTACACAAACCCATTTTTTTAAGGGCATATTGTCAATATCGAAAAATTCTTTCATATTTTTCATTGTATTAAAGTAAACTCGCATTGAGTTTTTATTTGGATGAAGCCAGAAACCAGGGCACATATTTGGAGTTCCTTCTTTGTTTCCCTTGTGTAAAATATGTTTCCATTCATTCGTTTTGTATTCATAGTTATCAATGAGCATCCAATAATTATAAGTAAATTCTATACCTTCGTCTTCATTATCTGAACGATATAGAATGACGGTCTCAGGGTCTTCGGGATTTTGTGGGATTACCATAGAACTACGAGCACTTTTGTTTTTTTTTAGTATCATGGGCGATTCGGTTTTTTGGGATGAAAAGAAATCATAAGCCTTTTTCACACATAAGCATAATAATATGGTTCCAGTTCCAAAAAATATTGTACTTACTATATTCAATACCATATTGTTGGAATTTGGATTTGGGTCTCTTAATAATGATGGTAATACTACTTCACCGCTTATGAAAACTACAATAGCTAGTATTAAAAACATCATTGCTAATTGAATATGACCTGAAAGTGCTAATGATAAGTTTACAGCTAAGAATATAGCTAATATAATAATTAGTGCTGTTGTTAGTTTGATTATGTTAGATACTAAATCACTAGATTCTAAGTAAATTTCCTTTAGTTTTCCAACAAATCCAGTTGATTTATTATTGACCGCAGGTTTGTTATTATTATTCGTTGTTGGTTGGACTTTAGGTTTGACTGATGGTTTGTTATTATTGTTATTGTTATTCGTTGCTGGTTGGACTGTAGGTCTGACTGATGGTTTATTATTATTATTATTATTATTATTCGTTGCTGGTGGTTGGACTGTAGGTCTGACTGATGGTTTATTATTGTTATTATTCGGTGCTGGTGGTTGGACTGTAGGTCGATTATTGACGGTTGGTTTATTAGGTATTTGTGATTCTAACTTAGGAAAATTGGTCCGGGCATTTGTTACCGATTTATTAGCATCAGAATTGTTTCTATTGGGTTTTCCACTTTTGACTAAATTATTAACTAATATTTTTTTGGAGTTAGTCATTTAAATAATAAAAATAAAATAATTTATAAACTTGGTCCTTTTTTATAAAATCCACCGATTTCATTAAGTGATAATGCCGAATTACTAAAACGAACACTTGAAATAAAACCATTAAACCCTCCATTAGGAGTTATATCCATCGAACCGATATTTGGTTTAGGATATCCATTTATTATACATGTTTTAGATAATTTTCCATCCATGAATATGTCCATAACTTTATTGTTTAATGATAAATTGATATTAACCCATCGTTGTAAAGGTATATCTTTTACTTCACACACGTTTATAAGGCTTGTGTCATCTTCTTCACCATCTATATCATTTAAATTATCTTCGACATTAATTAGAACTTTTAATGAATTTGTATTTGATGAAAACATGACATTCGGATTATTATTTCTATTTAAAATGACTTTATCATCGTTGTAGCGATATGTATAGTCATTTATATAAACCCAAAAGTTAAGATTGTATTCATTTCCCTGTGAAGACGAAGGAATAGCGCCTTGATTAACCCGTTTAGCAATTTTAGCATCATGAATAAATGGTAAAAAATCTCGTGTAACATTTCCACGTACACTATACGATTGAAAGTAGTAAGATAATCCTATAATTATGGCTACCACTAATATTATCATAACACCCGATACAATTAATTCCGTAGTTCCACCACCTTTCATTGATTTATTAGATTTCATTTATATAATATAAGTTAATATTTTATGTTTGGTAATTTACTATTTGATGAATTAAAAACATCCACCATCGATTCTTCTTTAAGGGCGTCGTTGTAATATCTGACATTTGCTATATATCCATTGAAATTATTTTGTTTCTCTCCTAAATATACATTTCTATTAAAAATATAAGGTACGTGCGGCAATTTAGCACTGGTGAATCTTTTATTATCGACATACACATCAACGTATAGGTTATCTACAACAACACCTATAAATGTCCATTTTTGATTTGGAAGTTCGGTTAAATTAATATCATAATAATTGATCATATCTAGTTTATCTTTATAGGCTACTTGAACGATTAATTTATGGTCCATTGGATTGTAGTGAATATTGGGTGATCCAAATCTATATAAAATGGGTTTATTGTAATTGACATTTTCATACCATTGTGAATTCTCGGGGATATTTTGAATATTAATCCACATTGTATATGTATATTTATTACCTGTTTTGGATAAAGGTAATTTGGTATTGCTTATATGACTATTGAAATCATCTTTGAATAAATATGAACCACAAAGAATGTTTGTATAATTGTTAGAAAACAACGTATAATATGTTACTGCTGTAATTATAAATAATAATAAAATAACCCCAGCAATTATGCTTGCTAACATAATAGTATTCATTAATAATAGATAAGAAAAATATTATTAATAAAATATATAGAAAATATATAGAAAAATATTATTAAGATTATTTATTTTAATTGTTTATATAATTGCTTTACCTTCTTGGGATTATGTGATTTAGGAATGTAAGCGAAGTTTAGTAATTTGCCACTATATGTTTTATGATAGTTAAAGTACATATCTCCCATATTTAGTAACACTTCTCCCTGTAATCCACACGTCTTTATCAATGAACCATTCTTGTAGATACTTAATGTTTGTCCATCTAATACAATAGTATAGTAATTCAGTGTATTGGGTTCTATATTTTCAATATCACATACTTCAATAGTTTCTTTATAGGCGTTTGCTTTTAACGATTTCTTAACGGTGTCATAAGATGGATAATCGATCGGTTTATGATCGTATTTGATTAATGTGGATACCGTAATACGCATTGTATTTTTATCTGGATGTAACCATGCTCCAAGGGTTTGTTTAGGTAGATCTTGTTCAACATTATACCAATATTTATAATCGAATGTCGATGTTTTGTTTGTACCTTTATGAAATAAATGTTTCCATCTTAAATGGTTCATGTAGAAATTATTCACGAGTAATCCAAAATGAATGGTCATACTATTATTGATTTTGGGTTGAATTATGGAACTATTAGGTGTAATGCTTGATTGTGATGATTCTACCGAGTTCATAAAGAATCCATTACCTATAATATTATTTCGTTTATTAATTATAACATAATAAGAAGAACTAGTAATTATTACTATTAATAAGAATACTATGATACCGATATATATCTTATTCATTTAATTATACATTATTTTTTTTTTTGAAATATATTAGAAATAAAATACCTATTATTAAGGCATTCATTATGAATAGTATTACATAATTCCAACTAAAAATATTTTTGGATGGTTTAGGAGGTTCTGTTGGTGCTGTACATTTATTCGCATTTATGGTACACGTTTGACTAAAAATCTTAGAATAATGCTCCATCATTTGTTCAAATGTCCAAGGCGTTTTATTGAGTGATTCATTTACTTTATTATGTAATTGCCATACCCATCGAATTAAATCATCGCGACTACCTAAGTGTTTATCGACTGGATGTTTGGCGAAATGTTCGCTATAATGTTTCTTACATACTTCACACATAATCATATCTTTATAAAGTGTAAACCATGCGATGTGATTTTCTTTATCTGTTTGAGTTGGAATTTCCGGATAGTTGAATGAAATCGCATGACTAATAAACCATAGTTTCGGTCCCCATATTTTTGGATCCATATTATTATATATATACAAACGAAAAAAAAGATTTAAACCAAAGTAAATAGTCAATTTAGAATGAAAGAATATTATTGTGCCAATTGTGGTAAAACAGGTCACATTTATAAGAACTGTTTGTTCCCAATTATTAGTTTAGGTATAATTTTATTCAAAAAAAATAACAATAATGAAATTGAATATTTGATGGTTCAAAGGAAAGATACATTGGGTTTCGTTGAATTTATGAGGGGTAAATACAATATAGAAAATGTAGAATATATAGAAAAACTGATATCTATAATGACCTATAATGAAAGACAAAAAATTATAGAAAATGATTTCGACGATTTATGGAATGAATTATGGATGGATAAGACTAAGAAGCAGTATTTTAATGAATATGAGAACTCTAAAAAAAAGTTTTATAGTTTAAAAATGGGATTTATTCATAATGAAACCTTTGTAGATATTCACGAGCTGAATAAGAAAGCCAATATATTATATTATAGTCCTGAATGGGGATTTCCTAAAGGACGTCGTAATTTACATGAAATCGATTTAGAATGTGCTAACCGCGAATTCAAAGAGGAAACTGGTTTAAAAGATACCGATTATGTTATTGTTAGTGATAAATACTATTGTGAAACTTTTTTCGGAACCAATAATATTAGATACAAACATATTTATTATTTGGCGACTTTAAATACAGATACAGAAATAGAACTTAAAATAGATGAAAGCAATGTTGACCAGGTAACTGAAATAAGCAATATATCATGGTATGAATATAAAAGTGCTCTGAATATAATACGACCTTATAATTTGGAAAAAAAGGAAATATTAACGATTGTAAATAAGGTTATTGGTAAATATTATATTTAATGATTTTTTTTTTTATATATTTTTTATTTAAATGTCAAAGAAAAAATCCAGAATTTCTAAGGCTTTATTAGAAAAGGAAGAAAACCAAAAGGTTCTTGAATATATGGGTGAAATTAAGGATTATACAGACGATGAACTATTTGATTTTTCACAAGCAATATATGAAAAGAAGAAAATAGACCAAGAAAATTCTATACGATTAAAGTCTATGAAGAAGCTTGTTTCCGAGAAGGCTATGGAACCTATGGTTGATACTTATCCATTAGTGAGAGATACAGATTTTGGAAAAAAGATTTTCGAAAAGAAGGAGTTTTATATTGATAAAATACCTAAAATAGATAAAGATGAAACTATTGAATCATTAACAAATAAATTGTGTAGATTTAAGCTTTCCCCGAATCAAAAATTTCTCAAAAAATATTTATCTGAAAATACTAATTATAATGGCATACTCCTATATCATGGAACAGGTGTAGGTAAAACCTGTAGTAGTATTTCTATTGCCGAACAATTTATAGAACGATTACATAAATTAAACAAGAAGGTGATTATATTGTTAAATCCCAGTATAAAAGCCAACTTTATAAAGAATATATTTAATATTGAACGGGTAAAACAAGGTGACCCAATTGCTCAATGTACCAGAGACAAATATTTAAAACTTCTAAATATTGATATTAAAACCCTAAAAACACCGGAAGATTTTGATCGAGTCAATAAAAGGGTGAAACGACTCATAAAAAACACCTATTCTTTTTATGGTTATCAAGAATTTGCGAATACTATTGAAAAAATGGAGAATGTAGAAACACCGGGTCTTTCACAAGACTATAAAAATAAACTCATTCATAAACGTTATCAAAAGATGTTTTCTAATACAGTAATGATAATAGATGAAGCTCATAATGTCAAAGAAAATTCTTCTAAAGATATGAAAGTATTACCACCAATCATAAAAAGAGTTCTCAAGAATTCAATCAATATGAAGTTGATATTGCTAACGGCTACACCTATGTATGATAAGCCATCTGAAATAGTATTTTTACTCAATTTACTCCTAATGAATGATAAACGAGAAGAAATAAAAAAAAGTGATATTTTTGATAAGAATGATAATCTTAAATTAAAAGGACAACAAACATTATATGAAAAGTCTCGTGGCTATATTTCCTATTTACGTGGCGAACACCCCATTAAATTCCCTAAAAAACTATTTCCGAGTATTTACAATGACCCATTATTAATAAGTAAATATCCAACAAAGGATGTTAATGGTGATGATATAATAGAGCCTATTAAAACATTAGACATTCTAGGTTGTAATATGAGAGGAATTCAATTAGAGGAATATAATAAACTACAATTGAAAAATAATGAACAAGACTTTGGACCCTTTAATTTAAATGGTATGATGATGTCTAATATAGTTTATCCTATACAAAGTGAAAATGCGGGTGTTTTAGAAAAAACAAGTAAAAAGGGGTTCGATGCTATTTTCAGTAAAAAGAAGAAGAAATATGTATTTAATCAACCAGAAAATTCAAATATGTTTGATTTAGCGGTATTCAAAAACTATTCTGCTAAATTGTCAACAATTATAGAAAATATTAAAAACAGTGAAGGAATTATTTTCATATATTCCCAATTTATTTACGCTGGTATTATGCCTTTAGCTATGGCTCTTGAATCGAACGGTTATAATAATTTCAATGATAATCTTTTGGAAAATGTTGAACCTAGTAATAAAAAATATTTATTGATAACGGGTGATAACGAATTGTCATTTAATGCTTATGAGAAATATCTTAAAGTAGAAAGTGAAAATATGAATGGTGAAAAGGTGAAAGTAATTATTGGTAGTTCATCCGCAGCCGAAGGTTTAGATTTTAAGTATATACGTGAAGTTCATATATTAGAACCATGGCATCATTTAAATAAATTGGACCAAGTAGTAGGGAGAGCAATAAGAACTTGTTCGCATATAAGTTTGCCATTGGAGAAGCGTAATGTATTAGTGTATTATTATGCTTCAATGAATCCGGAAAGTTCTAATGAAACTATTGATTTGAAACTCTATAGAACTGCCGAAGAAAAATCCCGTAAAATAGCAAAAGTATCCTATGTATTGAAACGTAATGCTGTTGATTGTAATCTAAACAAAGAAGAAAATGTTTTTAAAAATGAATTCTATAAACAACCAGTAGATATTGAAACATCGCGTGGTACTAAACATAGTATTACGTTTGAAGATAAAGATAAATCGCGTGAATGTTTGTTTAGGGATTGCGAATATAAATGTATTAGTGGAGACAATGAAAAACCAGACTCATTTGATGAAACCACGTATGATTACAATATTATGATTGATTATTATTATGATATATTGGATATGGTCAATACACTTCTTACTAATAATACTACTATCAATATGAATACTATTAAAAAGGAATTCTTAAAAAATTACGAAAAAGATTATTTAGATTTATTGTATATAACATTGGATAAATTGGTAGAAAATAATGAATACTTAGATAATAAATTCAATGTATTAAGAAAAAAAAATAATATATACTATAAAATACACGAATCTAAAAAGGATGTACCCATGTCTTTTAGTAATTTACGAATTAAAACAAAGAAGAAGCTTCGTGGATTAAATATTAGTAATACAAAAATCAGTTCTAGTTCAAGAATGTTAAAAACCAAGAAAGTGGCTACAATAAAGAATATAGAAGCAATGATGAGTACCATAAATAAGGATAAAATGTCGCTAATTAATTATGATAAAAACTTTAGTTCAGAAAAGAAAATGGAACTTACATCATTATATAGTTTATTAAAAGATGAAATAATTTACGATTACTCTCGCGATAAATTGTCTATTATTAAACACGCTTTGGAAACTAAGGATCCCAAATATATTAATATGGTAAATAAGAGTTTGTTATATATTAAACGCGATTTAGATAGAAATCATATTGATTCGAATGAAATATTCGGCTATAAAATAGTAGAAAATAAAACGATTCGGTATTACACCAAGAATCATACCATTGTAAAGGATGAAGACTTAAGAAGAATAAAGAAAATGCTTTTGTTAAAGAATGAAAATGCTGACATACATACTAAGCTTATAGGCTATTTGGAAATGAAGAACGCCGATAACATATTAAAAATACGAGATACGATTAACCAGGGTTATAAGGGAACACAAATTAAAACTGGTAGTGTTTGTGGTAATGAGGGTATGAAAAAAAGTAAAATTATAGGGTTCCTTAAATATATTACTAACAATAACGAACTCTATAATGGATTAAATCGAAATGAATTACCTGGAAAACCGAATTTATGTTTTGAGTTAGAATTGTTATTAAGAAAATACGATAACGAAAGAAAAAATAACGCGAGATGGTTTTACAATTTACACGAAACGATTGAACATGAATTAAATAAAAAAAATAATTAAATTTGAAACAAAATTAAACATTAAAAATATATTATATTATTAAATCAAAATGGAACCGTTGTTTTTTACAAATGAGTGTAAAACCCGCAAATCAATAAGTCCACATGAAATGAATAACAATATAAATGAAAATTTACGGAAGAAAATCAAGGCAGAAGTAGAAGGGAAATGTATTCGTGAAGGTTATGTAAAACCTGGGAGTGTAGAAATAGTGAAGAAAAGTATGGGTAATATGATGATGAACCACTTCAATGGTAATATACTGTTCAATGTTACTTATAAATGTGAAGTGTGTGACCCTAAAGAAGGTATGATAATTGAATGTAAGGTATTTAATATTAATAAGATGGGTATTGTTGCGTATGGTGCTAATAATGCGTTGAATATATTAGCAGCAAAACAACATCATATGGAAGATGAAAATTTCTCAAGTATTCAAGAAAACGATATTATTCATGTTAAAGTTATTGGTGTTCGTAAAGAATATCAAGACAGCCAAATCTCAATTATTGGAAAAATAATGTATGATATAAAAAAATCAAAATCCTCGCCAGCATCATCATCGCCAGCATCAGATCCAGTACCAGATCCAGTACCAGAACCAGTACCAGAACCAGAAATACCAGTTAGTAATTATCAATCTGATTATCAAGGCGCCGAAGAGGCACCTGAAGAGGCACCAGAAGAGG
>Ga0257127_1001715_pt1 | contig 14876 bp, 16 predicted proteins | sample SI060_135mmetaG_FD_190152 | JGI IMG/M metagenome (GOLD analysis project Ga0257127, IMG submission 190152) | Marine microbial communities from Saanich Inlet, British Columbia, Canada - SI060_135m | ecosystem: Environmental > Aquatic > Marine > Inlet | place: Canada: British Columbia | collected... | reverse complement strand
TGGTAACATCTACTACCGTTTGACTAAGATTACTAACTTAATGTAATCACTAGTTAAACCCTAGATAAAACCTCAACTTCGGTTGGGGTTTTTTTTCGCATTCTTTTCAGTGTTATAAATAGGTTTGAATTACAGTCAACGAGGATTGTATTCGGGAAGGCAATGAAGTCCTTTTAATCTCTAAAAGGAGAAAAACAATGGATGGTTATTCATTAAATACATTGTACTTCCTCGTATCCGCAGTCCTCGTGATGTGGATGGCAGCAGGATTTACAATGCTAGAAGCAGGGTCGGTTCGTTCAAAGAACGTTACTGAGATCCTAATCAAAAACGTTGCACTATACAGTGTAGCATCTTTAACATTCCTAGGAATAGGTTACGAATTAATGTACGGTGGATGGAATGCTCCAGAAGACCACGCATTAATGTCGGATTTCTTTTTTCAAGTAGTGTTCGTAGCAACAGCAATGTCAGTAGTATCGGGAGCAGTAGCAGAACGTAAGAAACTCTGGTCGTTCTTAGCATTCGCTGGTATCTTTACTGCATTTATTTACCCGTATCAAGGTAGTTGGTCATGGGGTGGTGGATGGTTATCAGAAGCAGGGTTCTTTGACTTTGCTGGTTCTGGTATTGTTCATATGGCAGGTGCTGCAGCAGCACTCGCTGCAGTCTTGTTAATTGGTCCACGTAAGGGTAAGTATATTGATGGTAAAGCACAACCTATTCACGGTTCTAGTACAACTCAAGTTGCATTAGGAACGTTGATACTTTGGATGGGTTGGTTTGGTTTTAATGGTGGTTCGCAATTATCAATTATTGGTGTAGAGAATGCTAACGCAGTTGCTCAAATCTTTGTTAATACTAATACTGCTGCAGCAGCAGGACTATTAGCAGCAATGGTTTACTCAAAACTATGGTTGAAGAAAACTGTATTAAACGTTACACTTAACGGCGCATTAGCAGGACTAGTGGTTATTACTGCTGATCCATTAACACCTAGTCCAGAGATGGCAATGTTATATGGTGCTATTGGTGGTTTGATTGTTCCTATCTCAATGTCGTTACTTGAGAAATGGGGTATTGATGATCCAGTTGGTGCTATCAGTGTTCACGGTGTTGCTGGTATTATTGGTCTTATGTTAGTACCAATTCTAAATACTGGTGCTACGTTTGAAGGACAACTAATAGGTACAGGTGCAATCTTCGGATTCGTATTTGGTACAAGTTTAGTTGTTTGGTACATACTTCAAAAGACTATCGGTTTGAGAGTAGGTGAAGAGGAAGAACTTGCTGGTTCTGATATGTGGGAGACTGGTTCTTCTGCTTATCCAGAATTTATGGAAGATAAAAGGTAAGTTATAACTTTTAGAGTCCCCCTTAATTGGGGGATTTTTTTCGCATTATAAATATAGTATATGCCAATACAACCAGACAATAAAAGTTTATTATCCCCGATAGGGTTTAGATTCGTAATACAAAGACTTCCCCACGTCAATTACTTTTGTACATCTGCGTCTATTCCTGACGTATCTTTATCCGCAATAGATTCAATACAATCTCCATTTAATAAATTACCTACTGCTGGAGATAAGTTAGAATTTGGTCAACTACAATTAAAGTTTAAGATTGATGAGGATTTAAAAAACTATCGTGAGATATTTGATTGGATGAGTGGTTTAGGTTATCCAGAAGATTACTCTCAAAGAAAGGCATTAACAGAACCTTATTCTGATGCATCATTAATTATTACTACTGCTCAATATCAACCTAATGTAGAAGTTAAGTTTAAAGGATTATTTCCTACTAATTTAACTTCTGTTGAATTTGATATTGGTCAACCTGATATAGAATATTTAACTGGTGATGTTACATTCACATATCGTTCATATGAATTGAGTAGTATTATTTAGATACTTAATATAATATTATCGGTGCAACACCTCTATTATACTACGTTTCGTGTAGTTAGTAAAGTTTTAGAGCAATTAATTTTATAGAGCCTAACTTTACTTTTAAGTGGTAATATAGTATAATATAGTATGGACATTGAAAAGATAGTTTCTGAGTGGAACAAAGACTCAAAAATAGATGATACTGAATTAGGAACTGAAAGTTCTAGAATTCCCATGGTACATAATAAGTATCTGAAGTATTATATGGGGGAACGAATCCAACTAATAAAATTGAAAGGTGAACATAAGAAGTTGCAACGACTTCTATTGGAATATTATCTGGGGGAACTTGATAATCAAGAACTACAAGAACTCGGTAGGCAACAATTCTTTAAGAAGTTACTAAAGAATGAAGTTAATACATATATCGAATCAGATGATGCGTTTATAGAATCTACTATCAAAGTAGCAATGCAAGACGAGAAAGTATCATACCTTGACTCAATAATTAAAAGTTTAAACAATCGTGGTTTTCAAATCAAGAGTGCTTTAGACTGGATGAAATTTACTACTGGTGCATAATGGAAACTATTGATATATGCAAAAAGGATGAAGTGTACCTAAAGTTTGATTGTGATAGAGGTATTGCTATGGAATTATCAGACTACTTTGAGTTCTTCGTTCCTGGATATAAATTCATGCCTGCCTTTAAGAACCGTTACTGGGATGGTAAGATAAGGTTGTTCAACGTAAACTCTATGCAGATATATGTGGGACTTATTGGGCATATCAAAAGGTTTGCTAAAGAACGAAGTTATAAATTAAATATACATGACGATATTGACCATACAGTAGATATCCCTTTAAACGGTCTTGAGAAATATATAACTGAAGAAAACTTCAAACCTCGTGATTATCAGTTAAGAGCAGTTGCTCATGCTATTAGAAACAATAGAGCATTGATATTATCACCAACTGCTTCTGGTAAGTCTTATATCATTTACTCTCTACTCAAATATTACTTGAGGAAACCTTGTAAGAAAGCATTATTGGTTGTCCCTACAGTATCACTTGTCAGTCAAATGGATGGTGATATTAAAGAGTATTCATCTGGAAAGTTTCACGAACCCCATTTGATTATGTCGGGTAAAGAAAAAGACGATCCCAATGCTAAATTCTATATCAGTACATGGCAGTCTATATTCAAACAACCTAAGAGTTGGTTCGACCAATTTGATTTAATCATTGGGGATGAGGCACACCTATTTAAAGCAAACTCTTTAACTAAAATTATGGAGAAACTAACTGACTGTAAATATCGGTTTGGTTTTACTGGAACGTTAGATGACACCCAAACAAATAAACTTGTACTTGAGGGTTTGTTTGGTCCATTAATGAAAGTTATTTCTACTAAAGAATTGATAGATACCAACACCCTTGCCGAATTTAGGATTAAATGTCTTGTATTAAAATATTCAGATTCTGAACGTAAACGTTTAAAGAAAATTACATACCAAGAAGAGATGGATTTTCTGGTAAGTAATCCTCATAGAAATAATTTCATTAAAAACTTGACTTTAACACGAAAAGGTAATATACTATTACTATTCCAATACGTTGAAAAGCATGGTAAGATATTATATGAGATGATTAACAAAGAATCGCACGATGATAGAAAAGTATTCTTCGTACATGGTGGAGTAGATGGTGCTACTAGAGAAGAAATTAGAGCAATAACTGAAAAGGAAAACGATGCTATTATTATCGCATCGTATGGAACATTTTCTACTGGTATTAACATTAAGAATTTACACAACATTATATTTGCTAGTCCGAGTAAAAGTAAGATTAGAAACCTACAATCTATTGGACGAGTATTAAGAAAAGGTGACAATAAAGACAAAGCAACGTTGTATGACATATCAGACGACCTAAGTTGGAAGTCTTATCATAATCATACGTTAAAGCATTTTGCTGTTAGAGTTAAAATGTATAACCAAGAGGAATTTGATTATTCCCTTTACAACATAAAATTGAACTATGGCAATTAGTATTATCAAACTTTCAAGCGGTGAGACAGTATTAGCAGATGTGTTAGGTTATGATGAAGAAACTTATAACCTAGAAATTTTAAACCCACTACAATTAAAAATGTCTGAGGATCTTTCCGTAGGTAAAATGAATATGTTTACGTCTATGTGGATTCCATTATTTGGGGAAGAAACTACCATTGATATTAGGAGTGAGCATATTATAGCAATGCAACAAGCACCCAATGAAATGATTAATTACTATCTAGATTCGATGAAAGAATTACAAACTAGAACAGAGATAACTGATGATGTAAGAGCAAAGGTTATGCGAGAAATTTTAAAAGTAGCAAACACAAGTATTCATTAAAGGAAATATTATGGCAAAAAAGAAAAATTATGTAAATAACCCAGACTTCTATGCAGCAATGGTAGAGTATCAAAAATCGATTCAGTTAGCTGAGGATAATAATAAAGAAAAACCTAAAGTACCAGATTATATTGCTGAGTGTATCTCACTGATTGCTAATAGGTTATCATTCAAACCAAACTTTATCAACTACACGTTTAGAGAGGATATGATTGGTGACGGCATTGAGAACTGTTTACGGTATATGCACAACTTCAACCCAGATAAAACACAAAACCCATTCGCATACTTCACTCAAATTATTTACTATGCATTCCTAAGACGTATTCAAAAAGAGAAAAAGTATTTGTACACTAAGTTTAAAGCAACTGAGAACGCAAACCTTATGGGTGAAACTGCCGATGCCCAAGGACACGATATTAGTGGCAATTTTGACTCAAGTATTAAATCGAGTGATTGTGCTCAAGAATATCAAAGTGAGTTTATTCAAAATTTTGAGAAAGCAAAAATGAAAAAGGTTGTTAAATAATATGCGTTTGGCTTTAATAACTGACACTCACTGGGGGACTAGATCGGACAGTTCGCATTTTCACGACTACTTTGAAGACTTCTATACTAAACAATTCTTCCCCGAATTAGAAAAGAGAAATATTGATACGGTTATTCACTTAGGTGATATTGTAGACAGACGTAAGTATATCAACTACGTTACGTTGAGAAAGATGAAGGATATCTTTGTTGATGTGTGCGAAGAAAAGAATATTAACTTGCACGTTATTGTAGGCAACCATGATGTACCCTTTAAAAATACCAACGAAGTTAATTCTATGAATGAGTTGTTCGATGGTACTCATGTTAAATCGTATTCAGAACCAACGACCCTAACGTTTGATGGTCACGACATATTACTGATGCCTTGGATTAATAAGCAGAATTATGACGTAGCAATCGATGCTATGGATAAAACTCCTGCTCAAGTTATGTTTGGTCATCTAGAGATTGCTGGTTGCTTAATGAACGTGGGTATGCCTAATCCCCACGGTATGAAAGTTTCAGACTTCGATAAGTTTGACTTGGTATGTTCTGGTCATTTCCATCACAAGTCTACTACTAAGAACATTGAGTATCTAGGTTGCCCATATGAATTAACTTGGGCAGACTTCAACGATGCTAAAGGTTTTCATATCTACGACACTGATACAAGGGAAATTGAATTTGTACGCAATCCAGTTTCGATATTCAAGAAGATATTTTATTCAGACGATAATAAAACTGTAGAGGAAATCCTAGACTTTGATTTTGATTCTTATACGAATGCCTACGTGAAAGTCATCAGACAAACAAACGATAACCCATATTGGTTTGATTTGTTTATGGACAAACTTTATAAGACAAACCCTATTCATATTCAAATTGTAGATGACCACCTTAATCTAGATTTAGAGGCAGACGATGATATTATTAATGAGGCAGAAGATACAATCACTATTATGTCTAATTATATTAACACGATGCCTGATACGATACCTAAAGTTAAACTAGACCATTTGATGCGTGAGTTGTATTCCGAAGCAATCCATATGGAAGTATAACTTGACTTTTTGGGGGATTTAGGGTATAATTATATTATGATACATTTTTCGAAATTGAAATACAAAAACATATTGTCAACAGGTAATATCTTTACCGAAATACAATTTGACCGTTCGCCAAATACCATCGTGGTTGGTGAAAATGGAGCAGGTAAGAGTTCTTTCATCGACGCACTATGCTTTGTGCTATTCAACAAACCTTTCAGAACTATTAAGAAAGACCAACTAATAAATTCTATTAATAAGAAAGATACTCTTGTCGAAATTGATTTTAAAGTAGGCAATATTGACTATCAAGTTAAGAGAGGAATTAAACCAGATATATTTGAAATCTACAAAGCGGGTATATTATTACCGCAGCCAGGAAATGCAAGGGATTATCAAAAACAATTAGAGGATAGTATTCTCAAATTGAACTTTAAATCGTTTACCCAAATCGTAGTGCTGGGTAATGCATCATTCACACCGTTCATGCAATTGAAGTCTTATGATAGAAGAATTATTATTGAGGATTTACTTGACATTCAAATCTTTTCTAATATGAATGTATTATTGAAAGAAAGAATATCTAAAAATAAACAAGACATATCTGAAGTTGATAAAGCGATTGAGTTGAATGAAGAAAAATTACAAATTCAAAATGACTACCTAAATCAACTTAAACAAGATGTCAATGAACAAATTGATTTGATTATATCAGAACGTAAAGGATATGAAATATCTTATAATACGTCAGAGAGTGAATGTTATCAGTTGGGCGATAAGATAGAAAAATTATTAGACCAAGTGGGGCATGAGGCAAAAGTTAAGACCAAGTCTGCTAAGATATCAGACCTTTTACAAAAACTACATGATAAAACTCATAACAACACTAAACGTAAAGTGTTCTTTGAGAAGAATGATAACTGCCCTACATGCGAGCAGATACTTGATTTAAAAATTAAGGCAGACAAGATCGATATTGCTCAGAAGAGCATAGACGAAACTGAAAATGCTATCAATATATTAGTTGGGGAACAAGAAAAACTAACCAATGAGATTACTAAGATAGATACTATTCAATCGGAAATTCAAAACAGCCAGTTAAGGGTTCGTGACCACCAAACTGAAATGAAGTATATGAGGAATAATGGTAAGTCTGCTAATACAAGAATTAGAACGTTACAATCTAAAAATAAAGAAGATAGTAATGTTGAAAGTAAAATATCAGAACTTATCGAGCAGGCAAATACTAATAATGAAGAAAAGGAAACCCTTTCTATCGATAAAGAGTTATTGAGTTTTGCTAATGATATGCTAAAGGATGGGGGTATTAAGAAGAAAATTATTCGTCAATATATTCCTATTATGAATAGGTTGATTAATAAATATCTAGCATCCTTAGAATTCTTCGTGAATTTTGAATTAGATGAAGAGTTTAATGAGACTATTAAATCTAGATATCGTGATGTATTTTCATATGCGAATTTTAGTGAGGGGGAAAAGATGCGTGTAGATTTAGCATTATTGTTCACTTGGAGAGCGATCGCTAAGATGAAGAACTCTATCAATACTAATTTATTAATCCTAGACGAAGTATTTGACGCTTCCCTTGACTCAACTGGTTGCGATGAATTTTTAAAACTGCTACACGACCTTGGTGATGAAACAAACGTATTCGTCATCTCGCATAAAGGCGATGTTCTGATCGATAAATTTAGAAGTAAGATTGAATTTCAAAAAATTAAAAACTTTAGTAGGATAGTATGATGAATAAGGAAAATAAAGAACGGTTAGATAATATAGTATTGATTCCTGAGTTGTGGGAAGATGATGATGGTTTTGGGTTTTATCAATTTGCGTATTTTACTGATTTTGATGATAAGGTATATCATGCAAAGGCAGAAGATAGTTTTTCTAAATCTATATTGAAAAATTGGGATGATATTAGAAAGAGGGAAACCCCCTATCTAAAAAATCTAGCAGGAGATTTATCAGAAGAATATAACAACCCCAACCCTAGTCACGATGAAATAAAAGAATTCATGTGCGAGCACTTATCAAATATATTTATGAGAAAGGTTGTAGACATTTCCTTCTATCATAAAGAATTAGGGTCGAATGACTTATGGGTTAATTATCAAAAGAAGAATGAGCATAACCCATCTCACAATCATTCTGGATTATATTCTTTTGTTTGGTACTTAGACATACCAGAAGAAATACGGAATGAATGTTATGAACAAGAATCTAATTCTAGGAGTAGGGGATTAATTCAATTTTTCTCTAGTAGGACTGATGATTTAATGGCATTAAACCCTAAGACTAATGATTTTTTTATATTCAATGCTAGTCAAATTCATCAAGTATATCCGTTCTATTCTGATAACACTAGAGTTTCTATGGCAGGAAATATACACTTAATAGTTTTTGAAGATGGAGAAATACTATCATGAGTGAATATGAAATGATAATGAAATTGGATGATAAGGTATTAAGAGAACCCACCAAACGGTTTGACTTTAACAATCCACCTATGGATCCAACTGTACTATTTGAGTATCTGCGTGATACGATGATTGCCCATAATGGTTTAGGACTGGCAGCAAATCAAGTAGGCATTCCTTATAGTGTTTTTGTGATTGGCAACCCACATATACCCGAGAGCATTTTCTCAGTATTCAATCCATCGATTGTAGATTACTCAAACGCAATTACTTTGGGTGAAGAGGGTTGTTTATCATTCCCTAACTTATTCTTAAAGGTTAAACGTTCTAATGCTATTAAGGCAAGGTTCTCTGGGCATGATGGTAAGGTAGATACAATTAAGTTTGATGGGTTTACTGCTCGTGCGTTCCAGCATGAGTTTGATCATTTACAAGGTGAGGTGTTTATGAACAAAGCATCTAAATTCCACCTAGACCAAGCAAAACGAAACAAAACAAAATTGGATAGAAGATGAGAATATTAGTAATGGGTTTGCCTGGATCTGGTAAAACGACCCTTGCTACTAAACTCGCAAATAAACTTGGTGCCACACATTTAAATGCCGATGCTATTCGTAAGGAATATGACGACTGGGATTTTAGTGAAGAGGGTAGAGTCCGTCAAGTAGAAAGAATGTATATGTTATCCAGAAAGGCATGCACCAAATATATTGTTATGGATTTCATATGCCCTTTCCCCGAGTGTCGTAAAAAGATAGACGCAGATTATGTCATTTGGATGAACACCATTACGGAGGGGAGATTTGAAGATACTAATCAAATGTTCGTTCCACCAACTAATGAAAATGTAAATCTAACTTTGTCTAAATATAGTACAGAGGATGATATTAAAGGTATAATACAAAGTCTAAATTCTGACTAAAATATCCTTTTAGGGCTCCTTCTACCACCCAATATGCAACGATTATATTTACAATATATCATATTACAATAATAAAAGAATTTGTAATAAACTTGACATTTAGGTGGGTTTATAGTATAATAATATGATGGAAGAAAAAATTAATTTAGGAGTATATATGGAAGAAATCACAATCGGTGGTAACACTTGGCAAAAGTATAAAGGTGATGAGGGGCAAGACGTATTCATTGCAAAGTTTATGATAGACCAAGATAAACTATTAGGCAAGTATGTAGACGAGTCGTTCTACGATGTATTAATTGATAACGATGCTGATGTGTATCTTCCTCCCGAGTGTGATATGACGCAACAGCAGGATTGTGATAATGTCTGCTTGAAGTGTATGGATGAAAGTCGTATTGCTTTTAAATTCCGCAAGAACGTATTCACTAAAGAAGAGCAAGAAGGCGCTTTTGAGGGGTTATACGACGCTGCTGCAGAATCTAATAATAGAGGCATGGCTGCTGGGCCGAGGGTAGAAAAGTCTGGAAACCGTGAATGGGTAAAACCTTTCCAACAAGACGTATTGTCGTTTTACGAGAGAGGGCAACCACGTAGAGTTGATGGTGAAGACCCAATCGATGCATTAATCGAAGAGCATAAGGCAGAAGCATATGAAACTCGAGGAGAGGTTTGGTTGAGAAGTAAAATTGAAGGAGAGTTTGGTGTGTACACTGGATTCTTTGATGTTGCTATGGAACGGTTAAACTCTATGTCTGTTGAAGAAGCGACGGAATATGCTAGGAAACTTCGTAAGGATTATATTTCATCAACATCTTATGCTTCACCTTTATGGTCTGGTATCTCTGGGTTTTATGGCAGATATCCTCGCATTCCATACGGCAGAGCAACTGCTCATACTGAACATAATAGAGAACAATTTGAGAAGTGTTATCCGTTTGCTAGAAAATTAGATAGTGAATTTAAAAAATTGCTCCCTAAACGTTATGGTGTACAACAAGAATTCGCAGATAGACTCGATCCTAAATTCTTAATTGGCGAAGATACTACGTTTACTACAATTACAGTAAACACAACTACTCATGACAGAAATGCTCGTATGGCATGCCATCGTGACGCAGGTTCTTTGAACGAAGGGTTCTCTAACCTAACAGTAATTACTAAAGATGGTAAGAGTTGGAACGGTGGTTATCTTGTAGCACCAGAAGTACGTGCTGCGATTAATATTCGTCCAGGAGACTTATTACTGATTGACAATATGAGAGTTATCCACGGTAACACACCTATTGAAGCACCAGATACTGGCATTGACGATATGTTACGTATGAGTTTAATTTTCTATTACCGTGAGGATATGGATGGTCTAGGTTCTTGGGATTATGAAGCATTAAGAAAACAGTTCGTAGATGACCGTAGAAAAAATGAAGAGCATGAGTTTTGGAGACCGTTCTGGAATGGAGTATCTCCATCTATGTGGACAAGCCAAGAGTGGTATGATTATGTTAGAAAAGAACCGAAAGGTCTTGAATGGTTAGAGGATTATCATCCAGAAGCACTTGAGGTTAAAACTAATCTAGAAAGTTTCTTCTAGTGGAAACGATATTCGATATTCAATCGTTCGATAGGGATAAGGTACATTGGGAAGATTACCTATTTGTGCCTACACCCATAGAAGAAGTTAAAGGTATTAGATTTAAACGTGAGGACAAATTCGCACCTCTAGGTTATGGAAATATTAACGGATCTAAAATGCGACAGTGTTTATGGTTAGTAGATTCTTGGGTCAAAGATAAAAATATCAACGGAGTAGTATCTGGGTCTGTTGTAGGATCTCCCCAACACCCATTCATCTCTGCTATATGTAAGCATTATGGTATAGAATCCCTAATAGCAACTCCTGCTAAAGATGTTAAGACGCATAGTAATTTGGCAATGGCAGAAGAGTTTGGAGCCACATTTCATAAAACTAAGATTGGTTATGCAAGGGCATTACAGTCTATATCATTTAAGTTAGCAAAAGAATTAGATAATTATGAAGTTCTTGAAACTAATATTACAGTAGACGAAAAACTTAATCCTCCTCAAAGGATTGAGGCATTTCATAAAATAGGAAGTCGTCAAACTGAAAATATCCCTGATGATATAGAAACTCTTTTAATTCCAGTCGGTAGTGCTAATTCAGTAGTTTCTGTATTATATGGTTTAGCAATGAATATGCCAAAGTCGTTAAAGACCATAGTGATGTTTGGCATTGGTAATAATGGTAGTTATAACCTACAATATATTCCGCATAGATTAGAAACTATCGGTAGAGTAATTAATAGAAATATAAATTCTAATTTTGATTTCTCAACGTTTAGTGACAGTGCTGATATTTTGTCGTTTTTAGAGGAGAAAAATGATGGGGTTAAGGTAGAACTTTTTAATTTGAATGCTATGGGTTATTGCGAGTATTCAGACATGATGCCATATAGATGGGGTAATATAGATTTTCATCCTAGATATGAGGGTAAGATAATGAATTGGATTGAAGAAAATCCCGAAGAGATGAAACCATATTGGAATGATAAATCACTATTTTGGATAGTAGGAAATGAGCCAAAACTATGAAACGATATTGCGAAAATGAAATAACAGATTTAAAATATGGTATGGACTTTAGAGATCCATGCTATCGTAGAGAAGTGTTCTTAAGATTTTATGAATATCATTTAAAGTATAAGGCACATCCTGGAGCAATCTATTATATGTTCCCCCACATATTTGAAGAATTGAATATGAGTGAGGAGCAAAAGTTGTGGTTCGTATTCATCAACGGTTGTTCTCAAAACGTGGTGAGCACATATCTAATTTTTAAGAAGTTCCCAGATTTACACTCGTTAAATATGGATGAGTTTACTCAATGGTTTAGAGAAAATTATAAACTCATCGGATGGGATACGGATAGAAGATATCATAAGAATGTGTTTGAAAAATGTATTGAAGAATATAAGAAGCAGGTTGGGGATTCTCAAGTAGATTTTTTTAATAAATTTATGACTGGCGATAAGTATGAGAACTTTAGAAACCTGTGGGAACATATATTGAACAATTTTTACTCGTTTGGTAGATTATCAACTTTCTCTTATATCGAGTATTTGTGGATTGCGGGGTTAGATGTAGATTGTGATAATTTATTTTTAGAAGATATTAGTGGGTCAAAATCTCATAGGAATGGTCTATGTAAAGTATTAGGTAGAGATGATTACGATTGGAATAAGAACGATGTAAAATACTCTAAAGAATTTATTGAGTGGTTGAAAGTAGAGGGGGAAACTCTATTGAATGAAGCCAAAGAAAGGATAGACGATCCTTGGGTGTCATACTTCACTTTAGAAAGTACGTTGTGTAATTATAAAGGTTGGCATCGTAAAAATAGAAGATACCCAAATGCGTATAATGATATGTTCTATGATAGAATTAAATATGCTGAAGCAAGATGGGAAGAATCGTTTGAAATGTTTTGGGATGCTAGAAAGAAATACCTACCAGAACATTTGAGGATAGAAGATAACCCATCTGATATAGGGTTGAAGCCCGAAAAGCAAAATCATTATAGATTGACTGGTCAGCCCATAATGATGGATGAAGAGTGGGATTGCTTTAAGAATGATTATAATGATAATACGAGGATGAAAGATGAATATTTTAGTGATAGGTGAATGTGGTACTGGTAAGACTTGGGTATGTTCGAATCTAATAGAAAAGTTAAATTTAGACAAACAAGACAAAGTCGGATTGATACGTTATCACCACAATGACGATGTTATGCTTATGGGAATATATGACGGTTCTTTATTTCAAGGAACGGATAAATTATCGATGGCAGTTATGTCCGACGTAGATGAATTGTTAGAACATGGTAAGGATAAAATAATCATAGCAGAGGGTGATAGGTTTACTAATAGCAAATATATAGAGAAAGCAAATCCTCTAATAGTTCGTATTATTGGTGATGGTTCTAAAGGTAGAAAGTTAAGAGAATCTTCGCAAACCGATAGACAGATAAAAAGTATTAAGACGAGAGTTAATAATATCGTTCTTAAAAATAATATGAACGTGGTCAATGCTAAAGATTCTAGCAATGCTCTAGAAATTATATTAGACTGCGTGAAAAATAAACAATACCCCATAGATATCCCCAAAAGAGTTGTAGACGAACCTAACGACTTATCTAGTTTTTTCTGATATACCCATAAAAATAAGGTGTTATTCTTCTACCTTTCTGCGCTCGATAGGGTATAATATAAGTATAGATTGAGTTAAAGGAGTAAGTAAAATATGAAAAACGTAAGAAAAATTGATAACTTTATGGGTGCTAAGGCAATCGTTGATGATTTCTTTGATTACCTTGATGTGATTACCGACGAGTACAAAAATGAGGTGATTGTTGATGATGAAAAGGAAAAAGTTACTGACCATGGGAAAGCATTCTTTGCTGCTCAGGGTTGGGAAGTTGTTGAATAACCCTAAAATAAACGTGGGAATAAAAGTGATAAAACGCTTGACTTTTACCAAAATTAGGGTATAATAGATGGTGTTGATTGATTGAAAAGGAGTTTATACTATGAATAAAAAAGATTTACTTGCGAAATTACTTGCTACGGAAGATGTTACCGTATTGCATGCTAATGCAAAGACTGCGTCATTTGACGTTAAGAGCCGTGTCCTGACTTTACCAGTCTGGAACGATATGATTGATGAAACTTATGACCACTTAACTGGTCACGAGGTTGGTCATGCCCTTTATACCCCATTTGAGGGTTGGGAAAAAGAACTCAAAAACAAAGATATGGGTGCAGGTTTCAAATCGTTCTTGAACGTTGTTGAAGATGCTCGTATTGAAAAACTAATTCAACGTCGTTATCCTGGATTGCGTCGTTCGTTTGTTATATCTTATAAGAAAATGGTTGCTGACGGTTTCTTCGGTGGTGACATTGAAAAAATTAATACTTATCCGATAATTGACCGTCTGAATACTTTATTTAAAGCAGGTAAATCTGCTGGTGTTCGTATTGAAAAAGATGAACAAGTTTGGGTTGATGAGATGGAAAAACTTGAAACTTGGGATGATGTTGTTGATGTTTCAACTCGTTTGTATGAGTATGCTAAACTGAAAAAAGAAGAGGAAGATGAACTTGCCCAAGAAATGGAGCATGAGTTCGGTGATGGAGATGACGATGATGACGAATTTGACAATGATGAGTTTGGTGATGAAAGAATTGAAGGTGAGTCTGAATCAATTGATGGTTTAGAGTCTGATACTCAGGGTGATGAAGGTGATACTGATGATGAAGACTTTGATGGTGTGAGTGATATTAAAGGTGCTGGCGATGATGATGTTAAATCTAAAACTGATGAAGCATTAAGTCAAAATATTAATGCCAACTATAACAATGACTCTGGAATTGAAGTTAAAAATATTATGCTGAACGTTGCTGATGTTTCTCCACTGATTGTTGATTACGAAACTATTATTTCTGATTTTGAAGAATTTGATATAAAACGTAAAGCAATCGGTGAGTCTATCGATTATATGGGCAATTCTTTATTGCTTGGTAAACGTGGTGATAAATTATACACCAAGTTTATGGCAAACAATAAG
>Ga0257127_1001705_pt1 | contig 14926 bp, 11 predicted proteins | sample SI060_135mmetaG_FD_190152 | JGI IMG/M metagenome (GOLD analysis project Ga0257127, IMG submission 190152) | Marine microbial communities from Saanich Inlet, British Columbia, Canada - SI060_135m | ecosystem: Environmental > Aquatic > Marine > Inlet | place: Canada: British Columbia | collected... | reverse complement strand
TTAGGTTGAGGGCAGAGCCTGTAATCTTTTTATATTCTTTCTTGAGGAAAGAAGAAATGTCAGCAATCATTTGCTCCATCTCTGACTCAAAGCCACTTGCCTTTGCTTCCTTCATTGTAACTTCGCCGTGATACTTGATAAAGAGTGTATCACCAGACATTGCGATTTTGAAACCGTCCATGACTCTTTTATCAGTAATCGCTACATCTTCTTCTCGCTTCAAACCAATTTTGATTGGTTCGCCGTCGCCGTCAACAGCGCCATCGTGGGTGTTCGCCATTACTTGCGAGATTCCCTGAACGATTTCTAATACATCAGCCATTTTATTTCTCCTTGTTTGGTCGCCAGCCAGACTTCCATCTGTCTTCACGATCTTCGACATAATCTACGTAACATTTAAAGCAACATTCGAACTTGCTCATATAGACATCATCCTGTTTATTGAATGAATAAGTAGTGCAAACAGGACAAGTTCTATTGCTACCCTTCATAAGTAGTTTCTTTGAAACAAAAACGCCATCAGCTATTTCTACTTTTTCTTTCTTGTCTTCTGCCTCTCTGGACTTTGTAGCAGCAATTTTGAGCTTTTCTAAATGCTCTTCTTCCTGCTCGTCTGTCCAACCTTGGGCTGGTGACTTGATAGCTTCTTCGCCATATTTCTCTTTTATCTTTTGCTCAATCTTGGCTACAAGATTCCAATCTTTATCTTTACTCATTTATTCACCGCATAAGTTATTCCAACAGTTGTAGCAACGCCAACAACAAAAGAAGCAATAGCAACAACTGGGACAAACCAAGAGTTATTATTCTCTTCTATAATTTCTTCCAGCCTATCGATTCTTTTGTTCTTGACTTGGACGAACTGGTTTAGTCCGTCTATCTCTGCCTTTAAAATAGAAACATCTTTGTTGTAGAGAAGTTCCTTTTCGTCTAATTTCAGTTTACAGTTATTCTCGCATAGTTGGACGTCTAAGAGCAAGTCAGCCTCTATCTTGGCGAGTGCTGCTTTTGTTAGCAAGATGCCCGTGAAGGGGGCTTCCTCGCCCTTATTCAGCCCTGTTATGTTTAGTTCCTGACTTATAGCATAGGTAGGAGCTAAAGTCAAGGAAATAGTTAGCAAAATAGATAATAGTTTCAAGTTATATCCTTTCTAAACCAAAACGTTTTGCGAAGTCGTCAGCAATCTCTTCTACTGGCTTATCTTTGTTTTCCTCAATAGTTTTTTTGAGTTCTGCTCGGTTCGCTTTCTTTATTTCTTTTTCTTTTACTTTATATCTTTCTTGGAGAAGTTGCAAGCTTTTTTTATAGTTTTCTAAAATCTTTTTTTCTTTCTCTCGTTGTTCTCGTAGGACTTTGAGTTGAGTCTCGTAGTCGTCACGTTGAGCTTGGAGCATGTCCTTCAAACCCTGCTTGCCGCTGTTACCAGCGAAGTAGCTGATAATAACGACAACAGAGGCGAAGGGAACCCACCAGTTGGCTTTGAGCCAGGTCCAGAACTTTATCATCCCTTTAGCTGCTTTACAAGGTCGACTGCCGCTTGTGAACCAATGTAAACCATTGTAAGCTGTGTCCAGTCGCCTGATGATAGAACTCCGTAAAGAGCCAAGCCCGAAGCTGTTAGCCAAGCAAGAAACTTGCGTGAAATAAATCTTTCAACGTGGGTGTCCATAAATGCTTTTAGTTGTGTCATCATATTATCCTCCAGTGGCTTTCGCCAGTTAGAGTAAATAGTTACTGATTAACAAAAGCAAACTTGTCCTTCTTCTCGATTACTATCTGTAGGTCTACCGAGTCTTTCAAACTATCCAAGTGGGAAATAAGGATAACGTTCTTGAAATGAGACTTCACTAGGTCCAAGATGCGGATAAAGCCTTCCATATTCTCTTCGTCGAGTGCCGTCCCTGGTTCATCGAGGATGAAGACATCTCCAATAGGAAGAGAAGAAACGTTCATAAACGCAAGGCGGATAGCCATTGCAGAAATAGCCTTCTCAGCCCCAGAACCCATCTCTAAGGGTCGTGGTTCAAAGCTTGGGTGCTTGATAAGAACGTTGAGCCGTTTTTCGTCATTTTCTAAAAACACTTCAAAATTTACAACGTTAGCAAGAATCTTTGCTACTTCGTCGTTGATAATAGGAAGTTCTTTCTTGATAATGTCAAGTGAGACTCCGTTAGAACCCATAGCCTTTTTGTAAAGGTCGTAGGCAGAGAAGTCTCGTTGGAACCTTTGGAGATCCATCTCTTGGAGTTGAATCTCTTTTAGTTCGCTTTCGTGGAGACCTTGTTGTCTACTGATTTGAATCGATTCTTCATTGCACTTAGCCAGTTCGTTCTTTCTTTTGGTTTTTATTTTTACAAGTTCGGTGCGGTCGCTTGTGAGCTTGGCGAACTCCAAGATAGTCTTTTCGTTCTCTTCAAACACCCTGACCTCTTCTTCTGCGTTGCTCTTGAATTCACGAAGGCTCACAATAGCGGTCTTGTTTTTTGCAACCTGGAGTTCGAAACTGCTAATTTCATCTTGCTTTTCTCGGCGCTTGTCGACTAACTGTGTGTGCTGCTCTAGATATTTCGTGACGCTATTCGGGTCCAAGTCGTCCACAGCCACTGAATAATCGTCTGCTCTTTTCTGTAAGTCTTTCAGTTCGGTGAATAGGGACTTTTCGGAAGAGACGTTGTTGTGAGCGTGTTTAATAAACTTGCAACTTGGGAATTTGTCTCCACAAGGAACCTGTTGTAATAAGAGCTTGTCTTCTGACACCTTCTCTAGGTTCTTTTCCATATGGTGAACTTGTGAGCCCACTTCGCTTATTTGAAAACGTAATTCTATTATTTGTGTTTCTTTTTCTTTCCAGTTGTTGTAATTGAACTCTTTTAGAAAGTCGTCAATCTTTACGACCACACTTTCATTCTTTACGACAATCTCTTCGAGAGACTTATTGTTCTCACGGAGATCGTCAAGCTCTTTTGCGAATTTAGATATCTTGACTCGTTGTTTGTCTGGGTCTATGACCTTTTGTGTGGGTACTGACTCTATCTTCGTCTCAATCCTCATTATGTCGAGATTAAGTTCTTCCACCTCCTTGGTCAAGACCTTGCAGACTGACTCCTGCTCTCTAAGATCCATTGTTGTTTGCTCAATCTCCTTCTCGATTTCAAGCTTTCTCACGTCGTGACCAAGAGGACCAGCAGAGTCTAGAAGATATTTAATCTTTCCGTCGAGGTCGCTTGACTCGTCTTTGGCGATTTTGTATTTTGCATCAAAGATTTCTAGGTCGAGGAACTTAGCAAGAATCTCTTTCCTCCTTGTTGAGCCCTCGGCGATAAAGGCAAGAGACTCCAACTGAGAAGATAAAGATGTCATCAGGAAATCATCAAGAGTCCCAAAGAAGATTTTAATGTTATCGTCTGTCTGGCTTCTTGTCTCACCATTAAGGGGTGCGGATTCTTCTGTTGCAAGGTCATAGACGGTAAATTCTACATTAGTTTTTACTTCTTCTGTCTCTTCTCCCTTAAGTCGCTTGATGTATTTATCCGCTGTTCGCTCGATGGTGTAGAGCTTCTCGTTGACTTCTATCGTTACCTTACCCCAAGCGTTCTGCTTATTCTGGTTTACGATGTCTACTGACTTTCTATTTCTCTTAGAAGTGGAATTATACATTACCCATAGAAGGCTGTCGATAATGGAGGACTTCCCTGAAAAGTTCTTTCCGAAGATTCCGATTATTCCTCCGAGGTTGTCGAAGTCCACCTTGTTACCTTCACCATAGTTGAAGAGGTTGTTCCACTCAAGAGTCTTTAAGTGCCAGCTTACGTTTCTGTGAGCGACAGCTTCTACGGACACAGCCTGGGCGTTGATTCTCCTGTTTATCTCCATAACCTCTTTTAGAACTTCCTTGTCCTCGGTGGTGTCTGAAAGGTAGTCCTTAAGATATTCTCCAATAAGTTTTTCTTGGACAGCGACATCTCGAAGATTGTGCTTCTCGAAGTCAGAATCGAGGTCGACCTTTGCTCTCGAACCAGTCGCCCGATTGAGGAAGGTTATTGACTCAGGGTTAAACTTTGTTCTTGCGACGTCTATTGCTTTACGAACCTTTTCTACTGGAATGGAATGGTTCGTTACGATGCGAAGTCTTGCTCCAACGGGTGGGTTGGCGGTCTTTGGAAGCCTGCCTGTCTTTGTAAGCTCGATGGTCATAAATGGGCGTGGGTTTTTAAGGACATGGTGTCTTACTTCAAAAGTGTCTTTGTCTTTTATGTCCCAAATAAGAAAACCTTTATCATTAGTCTCGCCGTGGTTCTGTTGAACAGTTGAGCCGCAGTAACGAACTCTACCCTCGGTGTCCAAGATTTGGTTTGTCTTATGAATGTCTCCAAGGAAAGCATAGTCGTGTCCCTCGAAGATATCTACCGAGTCTTCGCCGTGGTCCATTACCCAGCCGATGTCGGTTGTAACACCAGCAATAGCGCCGTGATAAAGAGCAATGTTGATAGACTTATCGTTAGAAGGCTCTACCCAGTTGTCTCTGTCGAAAACAGAAAGGACGTTGAACGTCAAACCTTTGCAAGGCGAAAACTCGCCAGAATTCTTTAGATAGTGAATAGTGTCCTTATCAAGGGCGTTGATAATAGGAGTAAGGGCGTCTTGACGGCTTGAGTTCTTCAAGTTGCCGTCGTGGTTGCCTGCGATAAGAACAAGCGGAGCAATGTCCGATAACTTATCAAAGAAGTTGGCAGCCATCTCAAAAAACTCTGGTGATAGTTGAGTCTTTGTGTGGGCTACGTCGCCGCAGTGGACAATGTAGTCTGGCTTCTCTTCACGAAGGATTTCGTAGAGGTGCTCGAACACAGCACGATAGTCGTCGTGAAACTTTAAGTTTCGGATATGTGTGTCACTCACATGTGCAAGCCGTAAAGCTTTTTTCTTTTTACTCATCTTCTCTCCTTAGATGCTATGAATTGCTCTCATCAAAAAAGTGTCGGGCGTCATCAATTGTGCTTCCGACTTTCTCTTTTGGAATTCTCTTTTAGTCATTTCGCCTACGTCACCATAGGGCGTAATATCTATCTTATACACTTCTATATCAAAAGTCAACATTTTTTTTATTAGTTTCATCGCCTTTGTCTCAACGTCTGGGTCGAGGGCGATATAAACTGGTGTGTCGTGCTCTACTATCTTCTGGAATAGCTTTGCATCGTCTCTTAACGAGGAACCTAGAATAGGAACTGCGTTACCTGCTACAATAGCATCAAAGGCTCCTTCCACGATAACCAAGTCATCTTCATAGTCAACGTAAAGTTCGTTGAAAACAATGTTTCGGTGGGCAGGTGGGTTTTTGTATTTCATCCAGTCGTTGCCATAGGTTCTCGCAATAAAGTAACTTATGTCGCCGTCTTCGTTGAATGAAGGGATGATGATTCTATTTTTATATTCGCCTGACGGACAATAGCCTATCTTCCATTTTATAATGTCTGCCTTCGTCAAGCCTCGCTCGTAGAGGAAGCGAAGGATAGGTCTCGTTGTGAGTGATAGGTTGTTGGAACAAAGAGACTTAAACTCTCCTGGTAGAGTTATTGACTGCTCTACTTTTTCTTCTATCTCTTGCTCTGTTGAAAACACATCTTCAAAAGAAGCTATTTCAACAGTGTCGTCGATTTTTGCCCAAGCTTGCTGGTCCATAAAAGAACCGAAGCGTCTTACAAGGCGACGGATGTTGTTTCCTCGGTAATCGCAAACCCAGCAGCGAAACTTGTTCTTTTCCAGGTTGATGGATAGCTTCTTTTTATGATGCTTGCACTTTGGACAATAGAATAGAATCTCGTTGCCCGAGTGATAGCAGCTACCCATAACTCTCTTGATGATTGTTTTTTTGTCCGACAAGTTTTACAAGCCTTCTTTTATTCTCTCACACAATAACAGAATAGAAATGATAAGTCAAGCGGTTTTTTGAAAAAAACCTGCTTTTGCTATAACCCAACTGTCTGCTCTGTCGAAGGAGTCAGGCTTGGGGTTTCCGTGTTTTGTATATTCTACCACGAAAGTAGGCTCGTTGTCAAGTACATATTGTAAAACAACTGGTTTTGCTTTCTCGCCTTTTGGAATCTTTATTCCGCAAAGCTTTCTTGCAGAGGTGGCTGCAAGGTATTGAGGTTCGAGGCTCCATAGAGAATAGCACATCCAACTTACTATCCCATTAAAACGAGAGAGGGTTGAAAGAGTCTTTGCTGAAGAGAAGCCTGAACGGAAAGATTGCAGAGACTGCTCTATAAAGATTTCTTCTACTTTATAAGAATTGGATAAGTCTGTCAAGACTTTTTTGACAGCTTCTGCTTTTTGGAAAAAGTTTTTATATTTTCTTGTGTCGATAGCATTCATAACCTTTACCTCTCCGTTATCGTCGAGTAAAGTAATACCTGTAATGCTGGTGGAGATGTCTAGTCCTAAAATCAAAGTTCTTCCTTTCTTAGAAATCAATGCGGAGTTTGAAGGTGTATTGTCTGGATTCTGTCTTCTTGACTGGTGTGGCTAGTTTGGCGATGCCGATGAGATTTTTATCCTCGTCATAGATACCGATTTTGGAAATATAAGTCGTCTTCTCAAATGAGCCAGAGTGATTCGCATAAGGAGATTTTACTACGTTTGCAATCTTGAGTTCTGCATCTTCCGTGAATTTGTTCGGAGACAAGGGAGCTTCCTCCGAGTTATCGTTTCTGTCCGCATAATCAATAAAGGTTGGGTTGTTCGAATGGTTGAGGTCGCCTTGTTTTGCGTGAGCGAGCATAGTCATTGTTGGAATATAGTTTGTTCCAAGGAAGTCGATGTCCCAGGAGGAGTGTGTTGCGCCATAAAAGCCCCAGTTAGTCCACTTAGGTGCTGCGGGTGTAGGTGGTGTTGACTCGTAGGTCTCGGTTGTATGTGTGGGAGAAATATCCCAAGAACCAGTTAGGGCAACAAAACCTTCGTTATAGAGAACGACTCCTGCGACCTTGCCAATGTCAGGGTTGGAGGCTCCCGTAGTCCCTCCAGTAAAATTAGTTACAGATAAGCTCGTGATTGAATCGGGGTCTTGTATTGTGGTGTTGCCTGCTAAACCGCCTGTGGATTGTGTGAGAGATATACTTCCATTGAGGTCATCACTGGTTGCAATGAGGAAGCCACTCACTGAGTCTACCGCAGCCGAAAATTGTGTAGCTATTCCTTCACGGTTTCCCTCTAAACCATTAATTTGAACCACTACTTGACCTGAACTGTTGACAGTGCCTGTTGCACCTTCTGTGTTTGTCCCATCGAAGAGAAAGGTCTTAGAAACTAAAGAGGTGTTTTGAAGTATTATTCTTTTGTTGTTGTAAGAACTCACGAAAGAGACGTTGAAACTAACTGCGCCAGTTGCTGATTCACCTGGTCCCAGTGTTTGAATAAGTTCTCCATTACGTGCTTTATCTTCTAAGGTTGCGATGAGAGAGCCAGAGACATAGAAGCTCATTTTTACACTGCCCTTCTTTATAGAAGAACCGAAGAAGATAGACGGAATAGAAATAAGCTTCATTTCTTGAGTTACTTTGTTCCAGTCTGGAGTTTCAAATGAATAGTGTCTGCTATGAGGTTTATAATGATTAAAAGTGTTCTTAAGTGCTGTAGCTCTTGGTCTTGCTGCTGATGCTGCATAATGTTCTGTTGAAATAGAAGCAGACATTGGATAAGAACCAGATAACTCATTGCCGTACTGGAAGTTCTGAAAAGCTTCTGTTGAAACTGTTTTAAAACTCTCTAGTGAACCCTGCTTTGTAACAAAAGGATATACGAGACCTTCTGCTGGAACCCTGTTTATGTTTATCTCGTGTAGACTAAGATAACCCTGCGGCGAGTTCTGAATGGTTTTGCTTGCATCTGATGCCAAAACAGGTAGTACGTCGTTGTTATAATAAATTTTACTATTATTGATAAGGAAATAAGTGCGAGGGTGTGCCTTTATCCTGTTTGTGAATATGTCATTTTGTTCAAACTTGTAATAAGACACGTTTAGTCCTCCTAACTTTTAGTAGTCAAGGCGAACACGAAGGGTCATATCGTTCGTTGGATCCTTGCGAAGTGGCTCGGACAATTTAGCAACTGCGAGCATTTCGTTACGTGCAGAATAGAGACCTACTGTTGTGATATAGGAAACAGGAGCGTCTGTTGATTTATTCTTTACACGAACCTTGCTGTTCTCCAAGTAAGTTGGGTTAGAACTGTAATTAAAGTCGTTGTGAGCAACACGACAGAAGTAGATAGTTGAGTTCAATTCTGTTGTGTTGCTGAATGAGATATTCTTAATTCTTTTTCTGACTGCAAGAGAGAGTTCATCGTTTGTGCGAGTAGCCATAACAGTGTACATCTTTTCACTTGAAGTATTCATATCGCAGTCAGAAGTATGAAGAAAGCCGATTCCATGTTCGGCTGATGTAGGTGTTTCAACGTATGCCTCAAATTTGTTGAAAACTTCTGGTGTAATCGCAACTACACCTGCTTGATAAAAGATTAAGCCACAGTTAGCATTATTTCGGGCGGCTTTGATTCCATTGGCGGTATCGGCTGCTGAACCAGAGGTTGCCTTTAACACGGCGAATTCACCTGCTGGGGAATTAGTTCTATAGTCAGACCCTGCTCCTGCGTCAGTGATAAAAATGTGCTCGGTGTCAAGGGCATCGTCTGCCGTAGTATTTAACTTCAAGCTAAATGTTCCCTTTTTAAGCTCATCTTTACCCAAGAGCCGAGAGAAGTTAAAGAAAATAAGTGCGTTATATTTGTCGCCAGCGGTCAAGTCACCGTCAATATCAAATTTTCTAATCTCACCATTTACATCGTGACCAACAAGAACCTGTGCCATTTGACCATAAATGTTTTTTCTTTTTGAAAAGAGTGCGTTCTTATCTATATCAGCGGAAGAGGTTGGCATCAAATTTGCAGTGCTCTCGGATACTAGGTCGTTGATGTTGTTATCATAAGTACCCTGGGTTGTGATAAGGGCATCATGACCGAAAGTCATGTCAAAGATATGATTTGCCGAAGAACTCTGGTATGGGTAGTCATAAACGGACTGGAACATTCCATGTCCATAAGTTTTGATATTGGTTGTCGCTGGTGTTGTCTCGTCATAAGTCACACCATTAACGATAGAGCCTGTAATTGGAATCGCTTCATGAAGAAGCGTTCTTGTGTTAGCAATGTCGTCGCTTACGAATGTTTTAAATGTTGATGCCATCTTTGTTTATCCTCTTTTAATTTTTCTTCATAACCCTAATAGGGATATCGATGCTGCTACCAGTGGTGGCACCAGTTATTCTGACGTTTGTATCAATGTATAAGTAGTTGATATTAGAAATGGTCATTACACTACCTGAGCCACCGCCTAACTCATTAAATAATGATGTGCTAGTCTCTATCTCTTCTGAACGGAATAGATTAAACTTAATCATTGAACCTAATGGTCCGTCAATTACTACATTTTTCTCAGATACCTTCGAAAACGTCTTTATATATGCTGCGTCCGTGATAGAGAAGTAGTAAGTAGCAACCTGGTCGTCGTCTATATATGATACGGCGGCGGGCTCATCATTACTCGTCGCCTTCACGACTTTTGCGAGGCGATTGTCAACGCTGACAATATACTGGGTCTCTCTTAATTCGCTGCCGATATCTCTAGTGAAAGAAATTTCATCAGTATCTTGACCTTGGACCGCCTGAATGTGTTTCACTGGGTTGGTGCCGAGGACGCCTTTGACTTTGGCATCATCATTAAGCAATTCATCACGAGTAGCATCGTCTGCTGGTAAAAAGTATACGCCGTTGCCTTCGCTGCTTGCCATAATTGCGCTGGATAGAAGACTATTCGAGCTAAAGGAGGCGGCGGGCTGATTTACATCGTCTAGCTTAATGACTGGGAGATAAAGTAAATTCGTCTGTGGCATTGACATTAATTTATGCTTTAATGAAGAAGTGTTATTTGTGAAAGCTTCTAACACTGGAGTTTGCATAATCTCCAAGTCATAGTAAGCTGAGCCGCTTGCATGTGACTTGTTAAAAAGACCATAATCAATCTCGTCGTCGCCAAGAGCAAACTTTACGATTTTGAAAGAGCCGTCACCTTGTGCTAGTCTTTTTCTGCCTGTGTCCGTTAATACTGCATCAAGAATGATGTCGCCTGAATTATCTAAAAATGCCATTTTATTCTGTCCTCCGCATTATAATTAGTTTTGTTATAGAAATAACGCCTGAATCATAAATTAATTAGTTTACTCTGATACTTCTGTTTCTTGTTTTGTAGTAAACTTGAAATTAAAGTCAATTTTCTTGCCAGTTGATTTAGAGGTAAGTCTCATTTTGTATTTCTTACCCCAGGTGGATTCTTTTTGTACACCTAGCACCACTGTCTGACCTGGCTGTGGTCCTGGTGTACCTTCTATGCCCATAGCCTCTTCATTAGCGAACAAGCTCTCGAAAGCTGGTAGAATATGAATGAACCTCTTAACGCCTCTGTTCAACTGTTGTTTCTTCGGTCTGTCGAGTTCGCAGATTTTACTTACTGGGTATATGGAGCCTGCATCGTCGACGATCTCAACCTCATGTATGATACTGGGGTGTGATAAATTCCCATGATAATCCCTCGCCCTTAAACAATAATAATACTTTTTATTTGGTGCTACGTTATCTATATGAGAATATGAAGAGGCGTCGTCGGTTGCCATATCAAGTGACGTGCCATTTTCTTCGAAGTCTTGGTAACTTGTGGGCTTTCTATCCATTTTGTAAAGAGTGAACTCGTGAATGTGGTCATCTGACTCAAACATTATTTCTTTTTGAGAAAGCGGGATATCTTGAGCTATCTTATATTTCTCCACCAATTCTTCATCACTAGCTGTGAAAGTAATGGGCTCTGCCATATATCTGCCAACAGAAGAGTTAAAGAAGAACTTTATCCTGTTATTGACCCCTCTGAAGAAGATAGGTAGTATCTCTGGTGCTATGGGTGGGTTATCGTAAATGATGACAGACTTTTCGAATACAGGAACATTGATAATTTTGACATGTGGTTCAGATACTACTGTGAAGTCCATTCCAGAAACGAGGGTTTCTGTACCCCTTTCGTTTTGCATAAATGTAGCAACGAGAGTAGGATTTTCATATCTATACTTCGTCCCTATTACAAGAATTGATGCGATGATCTTATATCTGTATCTCTTGTCATATTTCACCTGTGTGTCTACAAATTTTATGACTTCGAGCTTATTAGTGTTGGTAAAATGAAAAGTCTGAAGCAAATTGTTCTCTGCATCTATTTTGTCGACCTTATAGAAGAGAACTTCATTATATGAAGTTTGACCATCTACAATTTCTTTATAGTCCCTGAACCTTTGCTTCTTTATCCTCTCAACTCTTCCTTTTATTATAACAGACATTAAATTATAAAACGCACGATACTCCGAACCTGGTAGAATATCTTCATTAAACGTAAGCTCATTTGAGTCAGATGGTTCAAACATCTCCATAACATCATCAATGTTCCAAGATGCCCTGAATGCTGCTTCTGATGTAGAGGTGATAACACCTTCTTCAAACCCTTCTTGACCGTTATCATCAGTGACCAATCTTTCGGACTGGTTTGTCCTCACCTCTGCCGTACGAAATACGGATACATTGCCTGTAGTTAGATAGTTTCTGATTTGTGAAGAAAAGTTTGTTTCTTCTAGAGTGGTTCCAAGAAGCGCATCGTCCTCTACATTGAATTCTATCGTGTTGAACATGGGAAATGAATTTCTATATTCATATAACTCTTGCAACCTTTTTGTCTCTTTTTTTGTAAAAGAGATTTCTCTCATACGTGTGTTTTTGGCATAATCTGCTTGATCACTTTTATAGTCCTCAAAACTTTCTGACCATTTTGTGAAATAATCGCTGATTGGTCTTATCCTGCCGCCTAGACCAGACGGTGGTCCCAACTTTATTCTGCCGCCGTGATTCCTTATTGAAGCCCTGTCTCGTCGTCTGTCAAGGTCGGTGTCCTCTCTGATGTCCCTGATAAGAAGATTATAATAATTGGGAAGGTCTATCTCTCGTATAGCACCTTCGTAAGAGTCTACGAAACTTTCATACCCCTCTTCTAAAAAGTTATAGTCTGATTTTATCTCTGCATAGAGATTCTTTATTCCTGCTGCTTGTTCAACCTCATTATTGCCATCTTCATATACATTTATGACTGTAGCATGGTCGAGGTGTTCTTGTGAATTGCTTAAGAAATCAATAAACTCTTGAATTCGGCGGTCGCTGGCGGTCTGGTCGGGGGAGCCCGAAGTTGAAACTGGGTTCCTGAAAGTGAAATTCATGTGCTGTGTAATAACATCTGATTCTGGAGAAGTCTCTGTCCTCTGTACGCTTACAGACTCCACAGGTCCGCCTCCGACCATCTTTTGCTTACTAGCATCTGGCTTTATCCAAAAGGCACCAAGTTCTTTGCGTAGTAAATCCGTAGTGGTGATATCTTTATGTGCATCGTAACTGTCGATAGGATCTTCGAGCGAGGCATAGGATGATGATACTACAAATAACTCATCACCAGACTTCTTGCTTTGATTTGCTTTATTTCCAGACATAGTTTAATTATCCTCTTTCTTTACAGTAAATAGGCTGAATGGAACTTTCCGACTCTGTACGCCATATTTCTAATTGAGGTCGAGCCTGATAATGTTTGACCCCTCTAATAGCCTGAGTTGTTCCCGCAGACTGTCTACTTCAGTTTCTAGTTGACTGACTTCGGGAATTAGAGAACTTCTTCTATCTACCAACTCGTAAAGAAGATTGTCTAAATGCGTCAAGACCCTTTTAGCAAAATCCTTCATGAAGTTGCGGACGTCCTCATGAGTCATTGAATCAAAGTCGATCCTTTCAGGAGTGTCATAATTCGATGGATTGTGGAGTAGCTGTGACTTATCTCTCCTAGCATCAGTGACCCTTGCGTCCAAACGAGCGAGAACATTTCTTTTTTCTCGCAGTAAACGAACATTCTCTGCGAGGCGGCGTCTTAAGTTTATCTTATTTGACTCAACCGAGCTTGCGAATGGTAAAGCTTGTTGCTCTATTGCTTCTTGGTCATCCGCAAGTGACGCAAGGTTACGTGCGAATTGAGAGCCCATCTCTAGCTCAAGGTCTGCGACAGGCTTTATGATAAAGAATGCGTCGTAGATAGGAGCCCTGGAATTTGTATCTCTTATTCCCAAAGCGGGCAGATGGCTTGAGTTTATTTTGCAAAGCAAATTTTTATCTGCATTGTTGCTATAAACATCGAAAGTTAAGTTTTCCCACCTTGGCAAATTTACGTTCAGTCTATTCTCGTCAGAGTCGAATCCAGAGAGATAAGAAATCTTTGAAAGAAATTCGAGCGTCACAACAGAATCTAACTCTCTCGACTCATTCAACAGCGAAGAGATGATTTGATTGGGTGCCGATTCTGCGGCGGCTCTTCTATCCGAAGGTGGTAAACTTGATAAATCTGGAATGTGTCCGCTGCTCCTTTCCTCTTTTAAAACCTTATCGAATATGAATCTTTCAAAACCTCTTTGTCTTTCAAGAGTAGCTAATGCTTGCGTCTCAATTGGTTCAATAGAATTGTCTGGAGAGTTGGCAGAGGATGAAGAAGAATCCGTAGAGCCAGCATCTTGGTTCAACAAAGTGTTAATTTCAAAGATATGTTCGAGTGATACATCACGTCTAGAAAGATATGAAGACTCTGGTCTATTTCCTGATGGAATATAGGCTGGTGAACCTGGGAAGTGCCCTTCTACATTTAGCAAGACATCATTTCTAATAATAGTCTCACTGGCAGAAGTGTCCCCTAATCCCGTAAACACAGAAAGGTTTCTATCAGAATCCATAAACGCTGATATCGACAAGAACTCTGAACCAGGACCAAAGAGTGATACATTGTTTGAACCTGGTGTACCTTCTAATACAGGCAAGGAGACTTCAGTCGTCCCAGATGGAAAATATTTGTCTATTTCCTGCTTTATCCTATCTGCGTATTCGGGTCCACCAATGACACGAAGACCGACTTCGCCTGTTTCAGCGGATGAAGAAGTTATTTCCCTTGATATATCCTCCGAACTCGTTGAACTGAAATTTGATAAATATTCAATACCTTCCAGTTTTGAAATGTTTGAATCAAATAGTTTCTCTGGTGATGTGTAGAATTTCTTTGCTGTGATTCTTGCGTCTGTTGCCGATGGACTCAACCTTCCCTCATAATAATCGTTTGATTCGCCTATAGATGAGGCGGCGTTTGAGAGGAGCGATTCCATCACCTCAATAATTACTTCTAACTCTTTTGGAGACTTTATTTTATCCATTCTCAACAGGTCGCCTATCTTTCGAAGAGTTTCGTCGGCTATAAGTTGAGCACCTAGACTTTGTAAAACATTTCTTCGACCTCGACGTGAGGTTCGCACATTTGGTCTTCCTATAAATGTCCGATAAATGTCTCGTGCCCAATCCTTTGTGGATTTAAATTCTCTTATCTCGGACTCCGAGTTCTCGGAGGTGTCAGAAACAATTTCTTCCAGAGGTCTGGTATATAAGTCTGTTCTCGCATCATAAAACTCTGGTCGTATTGAGCCTGCTAAAATTTTCTTCATAACCGAGATGCTTTCGCTCAATCGACTAAGTTTTCTCAAAAGCAATTGGCGAGTAGTATCAATGATTTCAATCGAAACACCATAAGAGTATACCCCATCTGTAATGTTTGCGATATCATAATCTGTTCCTGTAATAAACATAATATTATTATTATTATCCAGAGGGCTGTCACTGACACCTGTTATATTTACCTGCATTATGGAGCCCGTGTCGGTTATTACCTTTGTTAAGGCGGTGCCTCCTGAAAGCTTTGTTGTCTCTATAATCT
>Ga0257127_1001692_pt1 | contig 15001 bp, 12 predicted proteins | sample SI060_135mmetaG_FD_190152 | JGI IMG/M metagenome (GOLD analysis project Ga0257127, IMG submission 190152) | Marine microbial communities from Saanich Inlet, British Columbia, Canada - SI060_135m | ecosystem: Environmental > Aquatic > Marine > Inlet | place: Canada: British Columbia | collected... | reverse complement strand
CACCTGTAGAGAGTACAAACGAGCGACGTCAAATATATCTGTTGGGTCAATTGTTAAAAGGCAAATTGACACGTGACGAAGAGTTGATTGAACCGTGGAGCGAGTTGGCATCGTTGCATTGGACGTCCGACCCAAATATGTACAAAGTGTCAGGGTTGTTAAAGAACAAAATATCACGGTACAATACAACAGAAGACAAGAAACAATTCGTAGAAGACATGTTCAAAGACCCCCGGGGTGAAGATATCGAAAACTTTAAACTGGATCCTAGCGAAATTATGAGCAAGTTCACAAATTCCACGTTTGAAAACGAGAAGTGGATTGCCAACGCGCATGGAAAAAAACGAGGATTCAAGAGTAAGAATTACATGGCGTTTGCAAAGGATGCGGTTAAGAAAATGTACACAAACAAAACGGAGGCAGATTTAGACAACAGCGACCAACAATTCCCCACGAAATTAATATGGAACAATAAAGAATATGTCGATGTTCCACTGGACAAAACCAGAGCCATTAGCACCGTGCATGAACCGACCGTTCTATTACGAAATAAACTTATAGGAAAAGGGTTTAGTCTGACCTATAATGAAGCGAAACATCAAATCATTGTTAAGGAAGATAATAAAGGGAAATACAACAAGAACCAGATTGTACAGTTGCAAAACGATATGTTACAGGGAAATTACTTTGAAGTAGCGTTTAAATTTGACCTTAACAAAACTATTGTAGGGGACTATCAGCGCATGCATGAAATCGATCCTGCCCGTAGTGCAAGATCGCAAATCGATACAAGCGTGTACAATGGTTACCGACATGAAGTGTTGAAATGGTTGGATCTGAAGCCGGTGTTTCGACCAACAAAGAATACCCCAATCGATCCTGACAAACCATATGTTCCGGGAATACTGACATCCAAAGTCATGCAGGTTGTAAAAATGATAGAGACTGCCGTCAAAGAGTCAAAGAATGTCATGGTGTACCATCCAAACGTAGAACCATTGCGAGCAATTGAATACGCATTACACATGCGCAAGCATCGTCAATGGGGGACAGATGAACGACCAGAGTATAGAACACACGCGATTGAGAGTGCAGAGCGTAGGTTTACTACATTTTCCGAACAACCGTACAAGGATGCATTCGTGGATAAGTATTTTCCCGGGGAGGACATAAAGAACATACCATACAAGCCAAATGAAATTGCCTTACGCGAGGAGTTGCTGGAATGGTATAAACGATCTCACCGTGAATACTACGAAAAGAATGTAACAAAATCTGTGAAAAAAAGGAATATTTTTAAACTACTCAAAGCTATCTCAGAATGGGATTTGATTCAAAGTAATTTCGACAAGTCCAGAGAACATGTCGATAAACTCATTGCTGAGGAACTACAGCTGATCGAAGATGTCGAAAGTATTTCGAAAATGCCAAAAAAATTGAGTTTTAAAGCCAGGACCAATTACATAAAACAATTTAGGCGTCTGATTGAAATGAAACCGGATTCCTTTGTCAAACAATCTTGTAAAACCCTTTTGAACATAGAATTGAATAAGATACAATTGGGTGGCATTTCAATGTTTGACAAGGATCGATTGGAAGTATTCAAAGTTGTAACAAAGTTGGCTGGCGGTGACCCTAAAGTTACGAGAATGGACGGCACACTGTATCGCACCTTTAAAGATAAGTTTCCGACATCGTTTACCAGAAAATTACTGGATTACAACAGTTTGGAAAGGCGAGTCAAAGAAAGAATAGGAGAATTCAAACAAAGCAAAAAGCAAAAAATGCCTTATTGTTCCAAAGCTAAATTCATGGCATTTCTTAACAAAAACAAATTCTTTTTTGACCAATTGAAGGATATTGACATGAATGTAAGTCGATACAATGAATTCGGAGCAATCAATGTGACGGCAACATATGGAAAAGCGAAACCTGTTTTTGACGATGAGAAATGGAAACTAGAGTGGAAAAAAGGCAAACGGACTGGCATGGCAGAGGTGAACGATGTGATAGATTCAGAAGGACAGTCATTTGATCAAAAACTTTCCACGAATCATCTAATTCGTTGGACCGTTGCGGCATCCATTAAGCATTGGGATAATGTTCTCAAAGACGTATTTGAAGACAATAACATCAAAGAGAAATTGAGTTACGATGTATTAAACACTATTGTGAGCAATCCGAACATTGGAAACAATAAGAGTAAGAAAAGATTGAAGATCATGAACACGGAATTCAAGGGAATTAAAAGGGATAGAGATACAATATTAAATGAATTGCGAGACCGTATGGAGGGTCTAGAAGAACGACCACTCTATTACGGATTCATAGCGGACAGGGTATCCGACGATAAGTATGAAGCATACAAGGCGGGGTTTGCGAACGGTGAGATCGATTGTATTCTCATGAACGGGGCAGGCATCGAAGGCATTGACTACAAATCATGTAGTCCATCCGTGATGATCTCATTGCAACCGGTACTATCACCAGGAAAACAAGATCAGTTTAATGGTAGAACTATTAGGAGAAAGTCTCATCAAATACTACCTCCACACATGCGCAAAGTCGAGTATACGAGCATATGTAGTGTTCCGAACAAAAAAGCAACAGGAGTCACCATTCCACGTACTGAAGTAAACACCGATAACTGGGAAGAATCAAAGCCCACTTCTAAAGAATACGAAAGTAGAAGTACGGGATTTGAGATTAATAGGAAAGTAGAACAGCTAGAGGGTGAGTTTATAGCACTGTCGGAAGAACTGCTAACTAGACCTCTACTTAACGTGCTTACCGAAAAAGAAAAACCAAATCAGGAATACAAGGAAGCTTTAGTAAAATGGAAAGAAAACGAAGAGGATAAGGAAATCATACGCAAAGCGTACGCGGTCATGTATAAAAATAAGCCCATCAAAAATGAGACGGAATTCGATAAAATGATGACAGGCATTACAGAAGACGATATCGACAAAGCCAAAAACATGTACGGTGAGGAACTTTATTTGTGGCGTAAATTGACGTTTAAAGAGGCAATGGCATTGATGATTGATACAAACCCTAGAACATGGGGTGTCAAACGAATAGAAGAAGCCTTGAATTCTAATCTTAGACCAAGCGGAACATGGTCATTTAAGGACGTTAAAACAAGTAAAGGGGAACTTGTAACGATTCTAAAAGAGCGTAAACTCCAAACAAAGTACAACAATAAAAAGGCAGTCATCAAGATACCAAAATCTCAGGATATTATCAAACAGATACGTAAGCTGGTCAAAGACTATCAAACTAGCACGAACACGAAGGTACAAGACAAATGTCTTGAAAAATTGCGACAGTTAGGTGTTGAGAAATACTTTCCTATCGAGGGCGACCGTGAAAAGACGCCCTTATCGAAGCATATCGCTGAGCTAGACCTAGACAAGGCTCCAGCGGCTAAAGATTGGCAATACTGGAGAGATGAGTACATCAATGTACATTATCTCGTCGTGAAGAACAACTACGCATTCCTGAACAAGACACAGTATGACCTGAATGTCAAACAGAACGAGCGAATAAAGGTATTAAAAGAGGTAGAGGAAAACAGAAAGAAGAACAAAGATCTACAAATAACAATTTTTGGTGAGAGCGCTTCGTATGAGACCCACTACAATACATTGAAGGATGAAATTAAAACCCTTCCGGCATATCAAACCTTCCTTGAAAACGACGTTTCGTTTTGTCACGTGTGTGAAAACGAGAGTCCAGATCACGCGGTATGTGTCAACTGTGGAACCAAATTGAAAATCAATGATAAATACATCTTCTACAAATACATCGAACCATTGGGAGAAGTAGACTCAATTGGCACACAAGATCAGGTCAATAAAGAACGGGCAAAAGCACGAAGGGTATTTCGTGATCGTTTGGAGATGGCATTAACACTCAACAGTATCGAACACCGTGCAAAATTTACGAGCGATATCACACACACGTTTGTGGACGACAAGAAAACGCTTTACAAACGTGTACAGGGAAACAACATAAAGACCCATGACGACGATTGGTTTGAACTCATACAGGAAGGCAAAATCATAGAGTATCCGGACGAACCGGTGCCAGAGGTCTCTCCGTCCAGAGCGCTTACTCCGATACAAACACCGAAGCTAAAGAAGCCTAAGAAGATAGCGAAGCCTAAAAATAATTTTTTCGGGGTGGGAGACAAGGTGTTATACAATGAAGAAACATGGTTTATTGTAACGTTAAATCCTCTGGTGTTGGACGATGGTAAGGGAAATAAGATAGAGGTCGATAATATAAAGGATTTGGAAGAGGTTAGGGAGGGCGACTCTGGTGAGGAGTTTGTCGCGGGGTCGGAGCCGGAATCGGAGTCGGAAGATGAGTATTTATCAGATATTAGTATACAAAGTGAATATTAAGTTACAACTTGTCTACATAGAGGACACGTATTACTATTTCGAAACCAGTATTCTATACAGTGTTGGTGGAAGCTATGATTACACGACAGCACTTGTCTGGTGTTTATATCTTCCTCCATGCATATCGCGCAAAGCTCTGGCTTGAATACATCTGTAAACTGTGGTATAATGTCTATAACGTTTCTGTTCTCAATGTTTATTATGTACATTGCTGTGGGTATAGCCAAGCAAGGATGATGTGAATTGATTCTGTCTTGTATAATGCTCCTATAGGCATGTTGGCTAAACTTGTCCAACCACTCTTGAATTTCGTGTTTAACGATGTCTGGTTTAATATTTACAGGGATCCATATTTCCATGTTACAAATCCATCATGTCCATTTTATAGTTTTGATATTTTCTTATCAAAATGTTCTCTTCGACATGGAATACCCAGTGTTGGTTGAATTCTCGTTCCAACCAGCAAATATCCACATAAATGTTTGGCATCTGTTCTTGGCATGAATCCCACTCCTCTGATACTTCTTCGGATACAAAGGAGACCTCCAAAAATTTTACGTCTGATCCGCAAATATGGGCTTTCGCGACGCGTTGGTACCCACAGTATAAGTACAGCGATTTATCGTCTTTGTAATTTTTGTTTAGGGCGTAAGCGTACACTTCGTGCTTAAACCGGCTCATAGGGTTCCCTTCTGAGAATTCGACTTGCAATTCGTATTGATCGGTGGCTTTTTTACGTGTGTAGAGGTAAAATTCACTAGATAGGTAATTACCCATAATATAGTTATAACTCGTGTGGCTTAAATACTTTTTTGGCAACGTTGCATTTCGATATTGCATCGTTAATGTTTAAGGGATATGGGTAATCCTGTGGCATCGCCTTTGGATTGAACCATGCGTCTTGTCGATTGTCGATTTCGATCGGCGTTTGGAAATATATCACCACGTTGAATATGCAAGAGACCATCACAATCAGTAGTAAAGATACCCAATTCGTGCCACTGACGGACCATTCCAATAGACAGAACAGATAGTTGTACGCTATTCGCTGATCAAAATATAGTTTTAACTCCTCGTTCATGTCCCAATTAATCTTCATATTGGATTTCATTTTTGTAAACAGTACGCCAATGATCATTGAAATAAAAATTCCAAACACAGAACTGGTGGACGCAAACGCCATCAACGCTGTAGTATGTATAGTAGCCGATGTAATACGTTCTACCTTGTACAGTGGCATGGAGATTGCCATGAAAAACACATCGGGGTACCCGCCGGACAGTCCCTGGTTTCGAAGCCCGTACGTAATGAGGAGACAAATACGTTGCACGTGCAGCAGACGATTCCATTCCACCATGGAGAGCTCCAAGCCTGGCAAGTGCAACATAACAATAAGCTGAGTAAATGTATGGTACATTATGACCAAAAAGATAAAGAACGAGCCCTTGAACAGTTCTAGCAGTGCCATTATAAACCATGGCAACAGAGCCGCGGGGTACAGATTCTGATACAGTAGATTCATTTTTAAAGATGAGTATTCTATTTATATAATATATGAACTTAATCACACTCGATAAAATGTGGTCCCGATGGGAAACGGTTCAACGCTTCCCTCAGACTCTCGAAGTTTGGGTTCAAGTTTGACACCGACTCTTGCGCGCCGTTCATCATACGAACTTTTACACTGTTGTCACCGTTGATATAAGCACGTAGCTTTTCGATGTAACGACTCTTGCCCTTCATCAAACGAGTAGTCACTTGGACTCCTTGTGGAGCTTTAAACGCGATTAGATGGTTCAGAGTCTGTGCATCACCGACGTCCATCTCGCCCACAGCGTCCTCGAACGAATGACCGTTGCACTTCTTCTTCGATTTGTCGCACGTGTCGCACACCTCCTCGACTTCGTTGACTTCGTTGACTTCGTTGACTTCGTTGACTTCGTTGACTTCGTTGACTTCGACTTCCTCGGAAAGAAGACTGTCCAGCTCTTGTAGGTTCTGAACCTTCTGGACCTTCTGGACCTTATGGACTTGCGGCTTCACGTCAGTGAAATTTACAGTTATATGTTCGTTCGGTCCAAACTGTTTGCGGGCACGTCTGACGGAATTCTCCGCGTGCTCTGCTGCTTCTTTGGTCACCTGTGGCAGGCTAAACTTTTCGTTGAACTCAGCTACGGACAGAAAACTTCGCCCTGGCGCACGGTGGTAGTTGAAATACTTTTTGAGGTTCATTTTAATAGTAATACCATACTATATATACGGAAAAAGTTTAATTTAAAAATGAGAACGGATGCGCCTTAACGACCAGGATAGGGTGGATGCTCTTTTCAAACCTATTTATGGTGTAACTATGTTATACATATGAGAAGAACATACCTGTCCGACGAAGAAGACGTGGAGCTTAGGGTACCTACCGAAGTAAAAATGCTTATACTAGGAGCACCACGGGTGGGAAAGACATCGTTCATCACCCGGCTTACCCAAGGGTATTTTACCATGTTCTACAATCCTACAAAACTTATTGAAATTCATAGAGAGGTGAAGGTCGGCGACTTAAAGTTTACATGTTGGGACATTCCAGCAACGATACGATACCATTTCAAACTGACATGTCTGACCGCCGACGTCGTACTGCTCATGTTCGATAGTACGAGACCGAAGACCAAAGAAATGGTTATCACGTACTGGAAGAAATTGTACTCACAGCTGAAAAACATACCGTACATATTTGTGGTTGGGGTACGCATGCCGAAGGAGCGCGAAGAAGGCGTATTTTACATAGACAATATGAGCACGGTAGGGTACAATGATTTATTATTTAACATACAAAAAACTATACGATAGATGCCAACCATGAAAACCCATGTTCTATACCATCTCCTGTGGTCGCTGTAGACTCACACAACTTCCAATCCCGGTCTCGCAACAGGGACATCAAATTCAACTTTGACATCAATTCACTCGACCTCGCACCATTCAAGTCCTGTTTATTTGCAAAAAGTAAAATCGGACAGTGAGCCAACAATCGGTGTTCGGTTAACCTTCTCAGCTCATTGTACACCTCTCCGAATCGTGGGTGGTCCGAACTATCGATCACAAATACGATAGCGTCCGCATTCTCGAAATAATTGTGCCACAACTTACGAATGCTAGATTGACCTCCTATGTCAAACCCGACAAACGACAGACGACCGAACCGGATATGTTCGCAATTGAACCCGATGGTCGGAATCGTTACCTTGTTCTCGCCCGTCTTTAGTCTATTTAGAATGGTTGTCTTACCGGACGCATCCAGTCCCAATATCAGAATGTAAGCTTCTTCGTTGCCAGATGCCCAATCGCTTAAAAAACTCCAGAAGGAACCCATGTTTTATATACATGCGTGTACCTTTATACTATAAAAATCCATGCTACCGTGGCACTTACCACTTTACAAAAAGAAAAAGGAAGTATATATATCGCCTTTTACTATATAAAAAATGGCTAATTCCACGAACGCATCACTAGGAACTCTTACAACCGGGGAAAACCCCCATCCACTTTCTAATTTTTTCGGTCCATACCAAGGAGCTCAAGGCGACCTCCGAGCAGACACGAAATTAAGTCATGAGACGTACAATCTACCTCGCGCATATGTGGGGAAGAACAAGTACCTCGAAGAAGTCTTGGACTTTATGATTCGTAAAGAAGATGAATTCTACACGAGAGCTTTGTTGCCGTGGGAATACACGGACGATCTCCACATCGCGTGGGAAAGTTGGTCCTTCAACAGGACGCTCGCTGATCTAGAACCTCACCAGGGTCTCCCGCGATTTGTCACTCAAGAGAGTGAGAAATTCAGCGACAATTTGCTGAGGCGTGGTCTTGCATTCATCATAGAACATGGCTTTTACAAGACAGAGCGTGGAAAAAGACACTTCTCCCTGAACCTACAGCAGATAACTGACGCAGTTCATACAACCTGTTATTTCGGGGTAATTCATGCTTTGCTGGGCGGTAAGTCTTACTACCGTGAATGGAAGATGAAATATGGACCACAGGTCAATCGCGCCAACGATTTGTTCAGGGAAGAACGTCGAAGGTGGGCTATTGTGCAAAAGTCGAGAGACGGACTTTACGTATTGGACGCGGAACTGAAGCATCAGCTCAAACGAGAAGGAGTGGTACCCACCCTCTGGGTGTTTCCCGACCGTATGGGGATTTATGTCCACATGATCAGCGGCAACGCATTGGAATACGACAAACGCGGACCAGAAGCTATCAGAAACCGCGAAAGCGGTGACCAGATCAGCACCTTCCGAGGTCTTCCAGTCTTCGAGGCTCAATCCTTCGATGTTGAGTTTACTTCGGAACCCGTAGACCTCCTCATTCGTGAGCGCCAATGCGGTGAATGGTTTTACGTGAAGAAAACCGACCAGATCGCCATCTACAGCGCCGACAGCGACAAGTTCGAAGTCATTGATGGTAGATTACTTAGCGAAACCGTCGATGGGCAAAATGCAAGCGGCTCCAGGAAGAACGGTACGACGGCGAAGGCAGCGAACGGCGCCGGTGATGGTTACCTCCTGTTTCGACCGTTCCAGACGTACCGCATGGCGTCGGCGATCCTTGCAAAGGGAGGTTCCGAAACCGGTAGTACCTACCACGGTCACCATGATTTCATGTTGAGTGATGATATTCTCCGTAAGGTCCATGTAGGACATTATACATTTTACAGCAAGAGTGTAGTCAAGCGCCCAAAAAATTACATCATCGTGGAAGATTGCTTTGCGCAAGGCTATGTTGGGGGAGAAAACACGGAAATTCTGACCCAGACAGAATTTAAAGATCTACTAGCCAAAAATGACTTAGGCAAAAATGGTGGAAGTATTATTGCCGTGAAGATTAAAGGAAAACCACCCAAAAGTGATATCCTGGACATCACCGGGCGATTCCACGCCTCTATCTACGATCAACTCAACGACGATGGTACAAGTGAAGAACACTACATGGGTTCAGGAGAGGTATATGAGAAGTTGGGACTTTCTCAGCTCGAACCGTATCGCGCGGACCTCAAGGACGAGTTCATCCTTCGCGTACAACGATTGAACACCGTGTGCTTTAGAGGAATGCAATACACCCAGGCGGGTGCCACAGATGACTTCAAACTCACTCAGCTAAATACGGGTCATTGGGGAACGAATGTCTACGCCGGTGTACGTAAGGCACGATCGGGTGAAAATGCATTCATGAAAGAATGCGAATATCAGAATCCAACGAGTTTTTAACTTATATAAAGGACGTAACAATATTATAAAATGGAAATCCAATATCTAAATTTACTACATAAATTATTGACCGAAGGCGAACGAAGAGAAACTCGATCCGGCGTCGTCTACTCCACATTCGGTGAATCCCTCACATTCGATTTAAAGGACTCCTTCCCACTACTTACTACGAAAAAGATGTTCTGGAAGGGGATTGTCGAAGAGCTAGCATGGTTTCTTCGCGGTTCTACCAACGTTCAGGAGCTGAGGGATAAAAAAGTATATATCTGGGATTTGAACAGCAAAGATCGTAACTACGATGCCGGTCCAGTTTATGGCTTCCAATGGCGGCATTTTAATGCAAACTACACGACATGTGAGGCTGATTACTCTGGTAAAGGACAGGATCAAATACAACGAATCATAGATCTAATTAAGAATGACCCATTTTCACGACGTATCTTTATGAGTGCTTGGAATCCCCCCGACATGTACAAGATGTGTTTGCCGCCGTGCCACGTTTCATACCAGTTCTATGTTGGCTCAGACCGTACTCTGAGTTGTCAGATGTACCAAAGGAGTGCCGATGTCTTCCTAGGATTGCCATTTAACATTGCATCTACAGCTCTGTTAACTTGTCTCATATCACACGAGACTGGCTTCGCCCCCGGAAAAGTAAAAATTGTTATTGGCGATGCGCACCTGTACGAAGAACATGCCGGGGTAGCTGCCATCCAGGTCAAGCGCGTACCTCATAAGTTTCCTACGCTAACGATTGATCGAGAAAAGGACGGACTATGGAATTTGAAGAGAACGGAAGTGACTATCCATGATTACAAGTGCCACTCCGCACTAAAAGCAAAAATGGCTATATAGGTGACAAATTATCTTCATAAAATGGAGATCCGATCGAAGAATGTCAACGGTATCGTGTCCTACTGTGTAGAGGATATAGAGAAAGTAATCAAACGCGACCGGATGACGTTCCTCATGGATGATACCACTTACCGATGTTGTCCTAAACCTATACATGAAAACGATGGGTGGATGCACGAAGATAGCATTGTCGATCTCATGACTTATTTGTACAAGACGGAGTGCTTGGTAATGTGTTTAGCGATAAAGGAACATGTTAAAGCGCAACGAGCAAAAGTTAACAAGCGTGCATATAGCACTTCACATCGAATAGAGGTGGCGTATAAGACAAAGTGGCGGTGCGCACACTGTCGGGTTCTCCTCCAACCCGATTTTGAGGTGGACCATATTGTAGAGTTGCGGTACGGAGGGAAAGATGAATGGAATAACTTGTGTGCATTGTGTGTAGGTTGTCATTCCAAAAAGACACGTGCAAACACGTTGAAAAAAGATAAAGCATTTAAAAAGGAATTCGGAAAGAGAGCAGAAGTCTTTGAGGAGACGATATTCGAAACCCTACGATATAAACCTAAAACATCTAAATATTTTACTTAATTTGTGGACCTTTGAGGGTCCTGCTTTACTCGTATTAATACTATACATGTTTCTTTCCCAAAAATATAATATTTAATAGAATACTATTTAAGATTCGCTCGCATTACACAAATGAAACGTTGTAAAGGCGATTGTAAAAAAGAATTACCATTGGATGCGTTTTCTGGAAGAAGAGCAACGTGCAAAGTATGTTACAATAAGAAAAACAGAGAATATAAAAAACGAAAACGCGACGCGGACAAGCAGGACAAGGACAAGGTATGCACGGGCAAAGATTCATGTGGCAAACTATTACCCGGAAAAGATTTTAATAAGGGAAAGAACGTATGCAAAGTTTGCGAAGCAGAGCGCAATAAACAATGGCGTGAAGCAGACAAGCGGGACAAAGACAAGGTTTGCACTGGACCATGCGGAAAACTATTACCTGGCATAAAGTTTAATAGAGGACAATCACTATGCAAAGTTTGTCAACACAACCGCGAAAAACAATGGCGTGAAGCGGACAAGCAGGACAAGGACAAGATTTGCACAGGAACATGCGGTAAACTATTACCTGGCATAAAGTTTGATAAACGAAGGAGCGAGTGCAAAGTATGTGAAGCAAAGCGCACGAAACAAAACCGTGACGCGGACAAGCAGGACAAAGACAAGGTATGTTCCGGTCGTTGTGGTAAATTATTACCCGGCATAAAGTTTAATAAAGGAGTGAGCGATTGCAAAGTATGTCGATCAGAGCGCGCGAAACAATGGTGTGAAGCAGACAAGCGGGACAAAGACAAGGTATGCACGGGCATATGGGGTTGTGGCAAACTATTACCCGGAAAAGAGTTCGATAAAGGACATAACTATTGTAAAGAGTGTTATAAGAAGAGAACGCGGACCCCGGAATACCGCGAAACAGCAAATGCACGTTATAGAAAACGGTACAAAGAAGATCCACGGTTTGCGATGCGGCGTAGACTCCGAGCACGTATACGCAACTGGTTAAAGGGTAACAAATCCGCACCCACCGCGGAGTTGGTCGGGTGTACAGAGAAAGAATGCAATGAATGGTTGGAGTCTCAATTCCTCCCTGGCATGACATGGGAAAACCGACACCTATGGCACATCGATCACATGAAACCACTCGAGTCCTTCGATGCATTGGACCCCGAGGAACAGCGCAAAGCGTGTCATTATACCAATCTCCAACCACTATGGGGTCCGGAAAATATGAGAAAGTCCAACAAAGACATCTACGACATGGAGTGGAGAGACCACTGGTACATCAAATTAGGAGAGGAGTATGTATCACGTAAAGAACAAGTGAAGAATAAAATAAGTACACATAAGTATTATCCTTTATAATATATTCATGCTAACTTTGGAAAATCATCCGTTGTGAAAATCGGACGTTCGACAGGTGTCCTTGGTGCGAACCTTTTCGGTGAATAAAAATTTATTCCACTGTGGGAAAGAGTGCGGATGTTCAACGATCTTTTGTGTTTATTCCCGTTGTCCATATCACCTACAAGAGGTACACCCCTAAACGAGAAGTTTGCCCTGTACTTGTAGTACATGTCGATGCCCCTGAAGATTGCCAGGATTCGATATTCATGTGTCCCACGATGCGTACGATGGTCTAGTAAGGTCATGTAGTAGTTGGGACCGACAGCCCCATTAAAAACAGGGAGTCGATTTGAATCGACGCGTCCACGACAACTAGACCATTGGAGTGCAACGCCCGGATCCTTTTGTTCTTTACACTTATCTTCTATCTGGATGTGCCCACAGGAATGATCCGCATCCCAAGAAACACGGTGAGAATCCCAGACGCGTGCGTAGTCGTTAGGGTCGTTGCTTTCCAAGTTCATGACTGCCGAGTACCATCGTGGGATTAGATCTGCTGTCGATGGTTCATTCGGATCGTACAAGACAAAGTACGTGAACATTTCTGCGAAGAAACCATTAGTTGCCTGCCGCCTGCACTTGTTGAACGTGAGGGAGGAATCACGGTCCCTGTATCGTTCGTAGTTGTTCTTTGCGAACCAATCGACGAAGAGGTTGGTGATGCGGTGGAATTCTTTTGGGACTGCTGCCCATTGACTTGTCCATGGTCTGTCACCGTGGAGTCCGAGAATTGTGTTTTGTTGAATCTGCATTTTGTTCTTAAAAGAATTTGGTTGGAGATATGGTCGTAATTTTTGTTGCTAAGCGCTCAGAATTGTTATAAGAAACGTGTGTGTGAATTGCTTTGTTTTCTTTTATCGGGAAGTATGAAAACATTAGTTTTATTTTTGCGAGATGTTTGTGGGAAACATTCGGATGAACTTCGCGCAAGGATTATATAATATTATTTTTTTTTATTTTTTAAAGGACTTTCGGAATTCAATTACTATGGGTATAGCGTTGGGGGTATTTTACAGAATTTAATATAGACACAACACATAAAAATATTATTATTTTTAATGAAAAATTAGTGGACTTCCACGCACTTTGATAATATGGACATAGCACTATAATTATACTTGTAAAATATTCCGATAGGAGCAATTTCGTAGTGCTTGGTAGTTAATATAGACATAGCATTAAAAATGAAGTTGTTCAAAAAAATATGAACCCTTTGTTGGAGTCTTAATTCGAAGCTATATTTTTGGCGGGAAACGTTATTCAAGAACGCCGTGTTTGGTTGACATAGATTTTGATGATAATAACGGCTCGTGTGCGTGACCATGTGCCTGCTCAAGGCTAGGAAGCACCGGGAATGTAGCAACTACTTGTGGTTGGTTTACAATGCGATTTAGCTCTTGTAACAACTCGTCCTCATCGTACTCTACGATTTCTTGACTTAGTACACTGTCAATTTCCATTATGTCCTCCTGGAAGGTTGTGACCTGCTCCGACAGCTCTTCAATTTTTTCAATACTATTCACTTTATTAAATGTTTTGAAAACTTCCCGACTGCTACGTAGAGCTTCTATGTGCAACGCTGTGATAGCTAGTTGTTCTAGCGCATATTTCTTCTGTGCTATGGAGTCTATCTTCTTGTCGCATTCTCTCATATAATGCATGACCAGCTTCCTCCGCCGCATGTAGCTCATCAGCGTGTTTTTGTTGTTGTTTGTTCGTATCTCAAGTCGAATTTTATCGGTGATGTCCTGTACCTGGCGACTGTACTTGACCTTCATTTCGTTGACTATCGATTCGATCCCATCCAAGTGTTGAATCAACCCCGCTGTATTGAGCCCTGACCGGGACAAAAATATCGATAACAGACATCCCATCTTCCTCATATGATTCTCGTTCTAAATTTATAGTATTATTCTTAATAGTATGGTATTTCTTTGTGTAAACTATACCCATTTGGTATGTATGTTATTATATATTTATACTGCTTTCGAGGTTTGCTTCTTCATGTGCACGCTATTGATATGTTTCTTCATCTTGCGCGTCGAGATAAACTCTTTGTCACAATGAGTACATTGACCGCCGCACTTGTCCATGTACTCCCTGATAAAGTTGCGTGGATCAACAAACCCGAGATTCTTGAGTGCTTCGTACCCAGATTGACCGACTTTAGTGAACGAATTGTCGTTGACAACGGTTGTGTTGACGCGCTGATCCATCGGGACCGCACACGAACGATTTCCTCCGCAAATATGTTCCATGAGACTACGCTTCTGCTCACTGCCGCGGTATGGACACCAGGGACATAGGTCGAACGCCTGTGTCTTGTACGGATTCGGGGTGCGTTTGCGGGTGGTAACACGTCTACGCCATGCCGTGGGGGTTACCGTTTGCGCGCTTTCCGGTTTGCTTACGGTATCGTCTACCTTACGCTTGCGTGACGGTGCGGGTGCCGCTGGTGCCGCGGGTGCGGGTGCCGCTGGTGCCGCT
>Ga0257127_1001686_pt1 | contig 15050 bp, 13 predicted proteins | sample SI060_135mmetaG_FD_190152 | JGI IMG/M metagenome (GOLD analysis project Ga0257127, IMG submission 190152) | Marine microbial communities from Saanich Inlet, British Columbia, Canada - SI060_135m | ecosystem: Environmental > Aquatic > Marine > Inlet | place: Canada: British Columbia | collected... | reverse complement strand
TTGCGCATGTTAAAGCAACACCTGTAACTGTATAAGCTTCAGTAGCATTAAGCGTGGGAGCAAAAGCAGGACTTGCGGTTGTACTAAAGGTAACACCTCCACAATCTATGTTACTGTAATCTTGACCAACGACAGCACCTGTGATTACTACTGTACCAGTACCAGTAAGTGCCACACCATCTAAAGTAACAGCGTTTGCGCATGTTAAAGCAACACCTGTAACTGTATAAGCTTCAGTAGCATTAAGCGTGGGAGCAAAAGCAGGACTTGTGGTTGTACTAAAGGTAACACCTCCACAATCTATGTTACTGTAATCTTGACCGACGACAGCACCTTGGATTTCTACTGTACCAGTACCAGAAAGTGTCATACCAGATAAAGTAGCAGCGTTTGCGCATGTTAAAGCAACACCTGTAACTGTATAATCTTCATCGGTGTTAAGCGTGGGAGCAAAAGCAGGACTTGCTGTTGTACTAAAGGTAACACCTCCACAATCTATGTTACTGTAATCTTGATTGGTGACAGCAGTATTAATAGCTACTGTACCATCACCATCAATGGTTTCTCCATCAGCTAAAGCAGCAGCTAGTGTCAATGTTTTACCAGAAGCAACTGTTGTGGAAGGTGATGTAGCAGCGGGGAAAGATCCGGTAAATGCTACATCATCAGATACAGCAAGTGTTGCGACATTAGTTGTAATATTAACAAACGCAAAAGCGGCACCAGCAGAAGTTAAACCTGTAATAGCTACTGTACCATCATCACCACTAATGGATTTTCCGTTTGCTAAAGCAGCAGCTAGTGTCAATGTTTTAGAAGCAGCAACTGTTGTGGTAGGTGCGGCACCGATGGGGAAAGAACCGGTAAATGTTACATCATCCGATACAGCAAGTGTTGTGACATCAGTTGTAATGTTAGCAAATACATAAGCAGCACCAGCACTAGTTAAACCAGTAATTGCTACTGTACCTGAACCAGTAATAGTTAAACCATTTGCTTGGGCAGCAGTTAAGGTTAATGTTTGACCAGTGTTAACAGTTATAGATTTAAACAAGCTAAATGAGAAATCGGTATCTGCCTCAAAACCCGTTGTTATTGAAGCATGTATTTCTCCAGATCTGTCAATAACATTGGCAAAAGAAACAGTATCAGCAGTATCATTAGCGTCATTAAACTCAACAGTATAATAATTGGTTGAATCGCCTTCAACGATTACATTTGCACTGAGTTGTTGAGGTGTAATAGTAATTCCAGAGGTAGTTCCAACTAGAGGATATGACAAGACTGAATAATCTGTAGCATCAAACTGAGTAATATTACTTTCACCCAAACTTAATATATGGAACACTGTACCAGCACGTCTAATTAGAAAACGAGCTGAAACATATGCGTCTATTACATAGATGGCGGCACCATTAACTATAGTGGTTGCTGAATCACTATTTATAGTATAAGAACCAGTTAAAATAGCTTTCAAAGTTACTTTATAATTTGTAGCGCTGCTACCAGAAGAACCAGATTCGTTATTAATAACTAATTCCATATAATTGCCCGAATTTGGTAAGATAGTATGTAAGTCGGCTGTACTAATTGAACGGTCATAATCAGCACCACTATTGACTGTTTGTCTAATATATCCATTTCTAAGTTGATCTGCAGTATATGTCTGCGCACCAGTAGCAGAATCTATTATAGGTGTTGTAACATCATCAGTAATATTAAGACTTCTTACAATTGACTTAATACCAGAAAGTCGTGTTCCATCAGCATTTAATGTGGCTGTCTTGGCAGTGTTGAGAGCAATTGCTGTTGTATTGTCTGTGATGGCAGATGCTTGGGTTGATGTGATACCAACCTTGGCAGTATTGTCTGTGATGGCAGATGCTTGGGCTGATGTGATACCAACCTTGGCAGTATTGAGAGCAATTGCTGTTGTATTGTCTGTGATGGCAGATGCTTGGGCTGATGTGATACCAACCTTGGCAGTATTGTCTGTGATGGCAGATGCTTGTTCTGTTGTAATACCAGTCTTGGCAGTATTGAGAGCAATTGCTGTAGTATTATTTGTGATATTTGTAGTATTGGCTGTGATTGCTGTAGCATTGGCAGATGCAATTGTATTTATTGTGTCTGCGACATCAGTATCTGTCATCGCTTCTGCGATTTCCTTAAGTGTATTTAAGGTATCTGGTGCTGAATTGGTTAATGTATTGATTGCGTCAGTATTGGCTACGATGGCATCTGCTTGATCTGTTGTAATACCAGTCTTGGCACTGTTGGCCGTGATGGCATCTGCTTGAGCTGGTGTAATACCAGTCTTGGCACTGTTGGTCGTGATGGCATCTGCTTGATCTGTTGTAATACCAACCTTGACAGTATTGGCCGTGATGGCATCTACTTGATCTGTTGTAATACCAACCTTGACAGTATTGGCCGTGATGGCATCTGCTTGATCTGTTGTAATACCAACCTTGACAGTATTGGCCGTGATGGCATCTGCTTGAGCTGGTGTAATACCAGTCTTGGCACTGTTGGCCGTGATGGCATCTGCTTGAGCTGGTGTAATACCAGTCTTGGCACTGTTGGCCGTGATGGCATCTGCTTGAGCTGGTGTAATACCAGTCTTGGCACTGTTGGTCGCAATTGCTATAGTATTCAAATTCATGGAAGTATCCAACCCAGCAATTGCTATAGTATTCGCATTCATGGAAGCATCCAACCAAGTAATTGTAGGACCCGTCAAATTGGCGTTAATTGTTCCAAGTGAAATATCTAAACTGCCTGTATTGTGACTATCAGATGTAGTTGTTCCAAAAATGAAGTTATCTTCACTTCCGTCCCACCCCATAAAAGCATTGGGTTCAGTTCCTCCACGCTTAATCAATATACCGGAATCATTATCATTACTATCAACGATTCCATTATTTAAACTAATCAGGTTGTCTGAAACGTCTAAATTAATGATTTTACTTGATGTAATTGTACCAGCGACATGTAACCCACCGTCTATAATAACCTCTCCTGAGACACCTATAGCGTCAGCCTTTATAGCGTCAGCCTTTATAGCGTTAGCCTTTATAGTGCTGAAGTTTGCGTTGTAGGTACTACGTAATGTTTGTTTTATAACAACCCCATCTACCTTAGTCTCATCTATAGTAAGATTTCTTCCAACGTCGAATGGTGTATTGGAAATACTCTTAGAAGGCATTATATGTTATAAATATATAATAATTTTATAGAAAAAAATCAGTCGTGGCTGGATGGTACCAATAAAAATACAATAGATGACTTTCTAAAACTACCCGATCTAAATTATCATGTATTTGGTGACTTATGGCGATAATTATACTTAATATGATAATTATACTTAATATGATTATAATTCTTCTAAATTATCTAAATTGTCTAGTGGGTTTCATATACGGCGATAGAATAAAGTGTTATTCTTATCATGATTGTACTGAAGAATTAATCAACTATTTTAAGACGATGTACTTGAATGATAATTGCGACCACGAAGTTATAATGCATTTGGAAGAAGTGTGTATTTACGATGAATCTATAAAATTGATGAGATTATATTGAAAACATCGGATGATTTCTTTATATTTAATTACTGAATAACTAAATATAATAATAATAACAATCTAGAAATAAATATTATTATTTGGGTGTTAATGCTTCTACGGCCTTTTTTAAGTCTTCTAATTCTTTTTTCAATTTTTCTATTTCATTTGTATTTTCCAGTATCTTATTATTCAATCCACAAATAGTTTGGTCGACACCTCTGCTTCTTAAATAACTACCATAATTGCTATACATCATTTTACACGAACCAGGCATATATATATTTACATTATAATATTTATAAAATCTAAATAAAATCTAAATAAAATCTAACTAAAATCTAAATAAATTTTAATAAAAATAATAACGTTACTCTATACAAATACGTGATAAATATATTATTATTTAGGTATAGGAAATGGTCGCTGATCTGTCTGAATAACCATATTCTCCGGCATATAGACAGGCAATCTATCGAAATAAGATACTTCCGGCAATTTTGTTAAATAAGGAACAATTGGTTTTTCCGGAGTTACTAAATTCGTAGAGTTGATACCAAACAAAGAAGATTCAATCTCAACAGAATTTTTGGAAAAGGCTTCTCTCGGCATATGACTAGGCATGATACCAATACAAGGCATAGCATTCATATAAGCTCTACCTACTTGAGAATAGGTATAATCAGTATATTTGGATGAATCCGTATAACTACGTTGTTGAAGACAATAATCATTGGGTGTATTTTTGTTACGTGTAGAAGCCATATTAATATAACATACTATATTTTTATTTATCCAATAACTGTATTTTATCCAATAACTGTATTTTATCCAATAACTGTATTTTATCCTTCTATAAACGAAGATTATTTTGACATTTCTTTCATTCTCTCGTCTAAATTTTGTTTGATTGCCTTTTTTAATTCAATAATATCGTTTTCAATAGACGTTTTTTGAAAATAATTATACAATAATTTATGAAACAGGTCCAAATATTCGTATGAAAACAATGTTCTAAACAGGAATTCCTTTGACATATATCCATTATATGTATGAAATTCGAACAATTCATCTAAAAAGGGTTCCTTTTCTAATTGTTTATAAACAGCTTCTATTTTTTCACCTATTATGGTTTCATCGAATTCTGTTAAACCAAACAACTGTAAATATTGGATTTGGTACATTAATTCACAGAATCCTTTCTCATCTTCGTCTTCTTCTGTTATCATCTTGTATGTACAAATATAATCTAAATGTAGAATGCTCATTTACATAATATTATTCGTTTCGTTTAAACCTTTTTGTATTATTGTTGCGTAAGTTATTCTTCTAATACTGATTTAATGTTGATTTACACCCTTGAAGATTTAATATTGGTTGGGGGGAATATCATGACTTGTAATCCTTATCCTTTTGTAACTCTCTAGAAGGAACATCACATCTAATCCATCCATCAGCAGATACACCTTTGCGTATGGAACTATGTTTTAACTTTGAGAGTTCCATTATCGTTCCATAATTGACCAATACTTATATAGGTTGTTGATTTTGGCAGATTAGCTATTAATTTGATGGCAGCTGCTTGATCTTCTGTAATACCTACCTTGGCACTATTGAGAGCAACAGCTGAATTTGCGGCAACAAGATCCTCAGTGTAACCAACCTTGGCAGTATTCTTGGCAACTGCATCAGTTAATATTTCTAAGCTATCAGCTATATCACCATCGGAAGTATAATTTTTAGCAGTCGTAGCAGTTCCGTCTAAATGTGCCTCAATTGTACCTATATCAATATCTAAATGTCCAGTAGCATTACTTGACGCCTCAGTTGTTCCGAACACGAACCTATCTTTAATTTCGTCCCACCCCATAAAAGCATTGTGTTCGCTTCCTCCACGCATGATCAATATACCGGAATCAGTTGAAGGAGTATCATGATATCCATAATTTAAACTAATCAGGTTATCGGAAATATCTAAATTTTGTGTGTTTACTGTTGTTGTTGTTCCAGATATCGTTAAATCGCCATTAATATTTAAATTTTTCTTCATAATAACATCTCCTGTAAATGTAGCACCGGATAAAGACGCTTTGTCTCGAGTTATATCAGTCTTATTGGTTGCTATATCAGCCTTATTGGTTGCTATATCAGCCTTATTGGTTGCTATATCATTCTTATTGGTTGCTATATCATTCTTATTGGTTGCTATATCATTCTTATTGGTTGCTATATCATTCTTATTGGTTGCTATATCAGCCTTATTGGTTGCTATATCAGCCTTATTGGTTGCTATATCAGCACCATTGATGCCCTCAGCATTTGTTGCTCTAGTGACAAACGATTCAATAGCGTTGGTATTCTTTATAATTTTACTATTTAATTCACAAACAGCTTTATCAGTTCCTCTAAATTTTAAATAACTACCGTAATTATTATAGGTATCTCTACACGTTCCAGACATTTTCATAATGTTTAATTTATAAAAATTATATAAATTAAACATTATGAAAATGTATTCATTTTCCTTTTTATACAAAAAGAAGTGATATTACTTGGGAATAGGAAATGGACGCTGATCTGTCTGAACAACCATGTGTTCAGGCATATAGACCGGCAATCTATCAAAGTAAGATATCTCAGGCAATTTTGTTAGTTGAGGAACAGTCGGTTTTTCAGGATTTACTAAATTCGTAGAGTTGATACCAAACAAAGAAGATTCAATCTCAACCGAATTCTGGGAAAATGCTTCTCTAGGCATATGACTCGGTGTAATACCCATACAAGGCATAGCATTCATATAAGCTCTACCTACTTGAGAATAGGTATAATCAGTGTATTTGAACGAATCTGTATAACTACGTTGTTGAAGACAATAATCATTGGGTGTATTTTTATTACGTGTAGAAGCCATATTAATATAACATAATATATTTTTATTTACTAATAACTGTATTTTTATCCGCTTGACTGTATGTTATTTTGACATTTCTTTCATTATCTCGTCTAAATTTTGTTTGATAGTCTTTTACACCCTTAGTAATACTGATTTAATACAGATTTAATATTGATTGGGGGAATGTCCTGACTTGTAATCCTTGTCTTTTTGTAACTCTCTAGAAGGAACACCTCCTCTAATCCATCCATCAGCAGCTACACCTTCGACTAAATTAGCAGGATTTGTTATAGAATTCTGAATAGAAGGTAAAAGAGGATAATTAGAATAAGGCATATGAGATTGTTCGGTAGTCGTATTGATGCTCTTTTTATTGGTGATCATGTCACCTTGTTGGATATGAGATTCTAACACAGGATTGGATGAACCGCGCCCCAAAAAAGGCACCGTCTTGAATGGACGCTCATATAGACTGATACGACACTTGGGATTCGTGTTGATAGTACCAATAAGTAACTCAGAATTGGTATCAATATTACAACCACCAGCGCCTACTTGGAAACCACCAGTGAAATTAATATTAGGTTGTGTTGTAGCAAATTCAATGGGTCTTTTCATACCACAATCCTGAGAGAAAAAGTTCGTTAAAAGATAATTAGATTGAGATGTATTTTGAATATTTTTTTGACTTAATCCACAACTATCGTCACCGATTCTTGATAAACTATCAAATGTAAAATCTTTTGTAAAGGCTGACATTTATATATATATATTTAATAATATTTTTCTTAAAGATATATTTAATATTTTGTTGGATTCTACATTTCATGCTATACGTCTAACTTTGTCCTACAATAGAACCAATTCTAGGATTATTTTTCATTAAAGCAAAATCATTTCCTTCTTTTCCGGAAACCATATCACCATAACAAAAATCGGCAAATCCTTTTTGATCATTAGGTACTTGTGTATTGGCAGTTGCGTAAAAATTGTATTGACCAAAGTCTTCAAATTCGAAACTATCGCCTAAACTTGAAAATAGTTTCTTCTTTATTTCAGGGTCATTGTCGAAATTGGATACAACCATCTTCTGCGTGTCTTCGTTTATTTTTTTTTCAACCGCTCTATTATAAGCAGGTGCCGCCATTTTTCGGTTAGGTTCGTCTTGTATCTCAGGTAACAATACATTCATTAGTGGATTTTTTACTGTTGGATTTGTAAAATTATTTTTCAATGCTTTATAAACTTGTGGATTCGTAAATCCTTCCATCGGTTTTTGGGTTGTATTATCGTTATTGTTATTGCTATTGCTATTGCTATTGCTATTGCTATTTTCACCTTTATATTCTCTAGCGTAGTATAATATAGCAATAACACCTAAAGTAATAATTCCTGTTAGTAAAAAATTATAAGTCTGAGATACTAAAAATCCTAAAATAGTCAATAGAATCACTAGACGTGATATTGCATTTATTTTTTCGTTTTTATTCATGTTTTCTCTTGGCCATAATTGATTTATATGTCCTTTTTTAAATAATACTAATGGCTGATTGAACCAAATATTAGTAGTTTCCATTGTTATATATATATTCTTAATTATTTATTTTTTTACTTTTTCCCCTTCTTCTTCTTCTTTTTCTTGTTACTCGATTTCACTGGAATATCAGTTCTCATTGATTTTTCAGGCTTTTCTCCTTCTATTGAAAAAATCAACTGTTCCAATTCATCTTCTGTCAGTGGTTTTACAGGCGGCAAATTTGCGAGTCGTGACTGTTCTTGCGCCATTTCCAGTTTCTTCTGGACGGACTTTTGATTCGCACGATTCATCATCGCTTCTCTATTTTCTGCCTTTTTCATATTTTGATTCAAAGCATTTGTCATGGCCCCCATGTTTAACTTTCCGCCACCCATTAACCCACCCATTTTTGCCATCATTTCTGCCATATCACCCATTCCTCCGCCTTGTCCTGGTCCGCCTTGTCCTGGTCCGCCTCCTCTACCACCCATTAACCCACCCATATTTGCCATCATTTCGGCCATATCACCCATATCACCGCCACCGCCACCACCCATTCCCATTTTACTTAACATTGACTGTATATCTCCCATACCAGGCATGTCTTTCATCTTTCCTAACAATTCACCTGCTTCTTGCATCAGTTCACTCTCTTTAATTTCACCAGACTTAATTTTGCTGTCTAGTTTTCCTCCTACATTTTGTACTAGACTCATCAACTTCCCTGGGTTTTTAAACAAGTTTTGAAATACTTCATTGACAGAAGTAGCATCTCCAGCATCAATATTTAATTCCTCAGCAGTCTCTGCCGCAATTTCTTTTGCTAATTTTCCCAATTTTCCGTCTAAAAGACCGCTAATATGTCCCTGAATATCATCCGGTTTCGGCAACTGATCCAAATTGATTCCTGACACATCAATTGGACCGTCATCCATCATGTTTTGTAAATTACTCATTGCTTCTTCCAACTTGTTCTTCAAGTCATCTTCGTTGATTGCCTCAAATAACTTTGCAGTGTCGCCAAAAGAATCTTGTGAATTTACTTTTCCTATGACTGAAAACAATATGATTTGTAAATACTTCCAAATAGTATCCTTAGTGTTATCACTAATATCCGTTTTCCATAAATCCTTGAAATCGATTCCAGGTAAAAATTCCGTATTGATTTCATCCTTTGTAAACATTTCCTCATTCTTGTACAAAATATCGAAAAATCTCTCAGGGAATACTTTTTTAATATGTTCAAATACTGTTTGAATACTATCATCGTCTCTAGTTTCTTTGATATTATGTAAATCAAGATTCAATCCTTCTTTTAACTCAGGGAATGTGAATAAAATATCATTGATCAAATCGTAAACTACCTTTACAAATTCTTCTGTAATTTCTTGTGGTTCTTGTTGGGTCTCTTTGTTATCACTTGATTTAGACATCTATACATGAAATAATCACTTATGTTTAAATCAAATCATTCATTAATTAATTGTTATATATTTTAGATAGTTGGTTCAAATTCTTCAAATATTGAAGTGTTTTCTTTCTATTGTCTGGTTCTAATTGTCTTAGAGGTTCTCTAATTTTATCAATACCTTCCATTACCTTATCTGTAGCACCTTCATCCATTTTTAAATCAGATGAATAATCTTTTGTTAAAAAATAATCCAAGTTCTCGTTTTCAATTTCATCCTCGTATTTTAAACATACATATCTATACCATACAGATACGATTTTTTTAGGATTCGCTTTTCTTAGCATAAGAAGTCCTGTTTTTGAAGTCTTAATATCACGATTGTCCGGAAATAAAAATTCTACATCTTCTAAAAATTCTTCAAATTGATTATTAAATGCCTTTAAGATTGTTGTTTTGTCCATTTTATTAACTTGTATCTTTATTTTTAAATCTATTTATCGCATTTACATATATTTGACTATTATGTTACATAATCAACCTGAATAATGAAACTATATACCAGCAGGTTTATTCATTTGTTGAAGTCTCATGTCATTATTGCGCTGTTCTTCCATTTCTTTAAGTGAATTCTCACCTACTTTATCTGGAGTCCAATCATCCGGAGGAGTGTCTATAGCACTTTTATGATCAACTGTCGCATAATTATACATTTGTCTCGTACCACCATTTCCTTTTGCTAATAATTCATCACTATCTTGATCCCAATAACTAAAATTATCACTCGCTACTCCAAAACCACCTACATTATCATTACCTATTGCAAATGCCATGGGTTCTCCATTAAATCCACTTGCTTTTGCGTTTGTAAGTTCTTCACGCGGTTTTATTTTATCAGTAATATCGTTTCCAAAAATCACTTGGTTGTTTTCCTTTAATAATAACATGGCAGGAACTCTTTGAACTTGGGGTGGTAATACGATTTTTTGTTGATTTTCTAAAACAACATACGTTCCTCCATTTTGAGGATTTGTAACACGCTTATCGATACAAATAAAATGTATATCTTTCTTTATATCACTGTTTCCGATTAAACGTAGAACAGTTTTACACTTATCACAATAATTGCTATAGTACAATATAGAACTCATTATATTACTAAAGTAAATATATAACAAATATTTAAACTTATTTTTTACTAAATGTTTATTTATAATCGGTATTTTTGCGAGTTTCCTTCTTTTGCGGTTTTCCTTTCTTGATTTATTAAAAAATTGATATAAAAATATAAACAATAATATGTATTATATATACTCAAGATGATGGATCCTGTTATTAAAATCAACTCCGAAGAAAGCAATACGCTAAAATTTACTATGTCAAATATAAATCATAGTTTAGCGAATTCGCTCAGAAGAATCGTGCTATCCGATGTCCCTACACTTGTTTTTAGAACTTTTCCACATAAAGACAGTAAGGTAGATATTATCGTAAATACGGCTCGTCTCAACAATGAAATCGTCAAACAAAGAATTGGATGTATTCCCATTCACATTACCGATGTAGATTTTCCTTACCAAGAATACGTTGTTGAAGTCGATAAGAAAAATGATACAGACACTATTCAATTATTGACCACTGCTGATTTCAAAATTAAAAATATTTCCACTGATAAATATTTATCTGCTACTGCTGTGAAGGAAATCTTCCCACCTGACTCTATCACTGGTGATTATATTCCAATCACTAGATTGCGTCCCAAGTTGTCTGATAATATGGTGGGTGAATCTATTCAATTCAATGCTTATTTGGATATTGGAACTGCTAAACAAGATGGAATGTATAATATTGTCTCTACATGTGCTTATGGTGCTACTATGGATACTGTAAAGGCAACTGATGTTTGGAATGATAAGAAAAAAGATCTGGTCAAGAGTGGCATGTCAGAAGAAGATATTGACCTCGATAGACAAAACTGGTTTCTTCTTGAAGCTAAGCGAAATATTATTCCAGATAGTTTTGATTTTACGGTGGAAAGTGTGGGTGTATTTTCCAACTTCTCTATTATTCATAAAGCATGCGATATTATGATTCAAAAATGTAAGAATATTATTTCCATGATTGAAAAAGGGGATGTATCCATTGAAGTGAGTGAAAATACCACTATTTCGAATGAATACACTATTACATTGAAGAACGAGGATTATACATTGGGAAATGCTTTGGTCTATTTCCTATATGAAAAATATTACTCTGGTAATAAGACGCTATCGTTTGTTGGATTTCGCGTTCCTCATCCCCATATTCCAGAAGGTGTTATTCGTATGGCATTCGAATCTGTCAATGATGCTACAACTGTTTCACAGTATCTGACATTTGCCGCGGAAGACGTAATCAAAACATTTACAAATATTCAATCTAAATTTAACGAGTAAAATATATTCACTTCATTCAATATAATTCAAAAAAACAATAAAAATTTATATTTTTATTGTTTTCTATTTTTTGTTTTCTATTTTTTGTTTCATCTTATATTGTTATTATTATTATTATTATTATTATTATGCTATACTATTCTCAGTAATAGTTGCGTTATTCTCAGTAACAATTACATCATCAACCGTCTTTTTACTATCCATATGATTCTTTCTCGCATCATAATTCAATGCAAACATTTGCTTAGATGGATGTAGTCCATTGAAATAACGAATCACTACATCCTTATTGACATACTCATTATTAGGCATAAGAGTCTTCAAGTAAAGTTCATGATGAATTGTGAACATGTGTGTTTTAAACTTTTCTGGAAATTCCTTCAACTCCTTCTCCTTCTTGATATAGCAACGAATATAGTTCGTAAATAACTCGTTTGTATAGGCATGAATCATGTTTCTAAACTCGTTAAACGGCATTTTATGCTCCTTGTAATAGTGTAAATACTCCGTCATCTTTCCAGACTGTCTCAAACTCAAATATTGATATTGTAGTTTCGGTTGATTTCCCCTCAACTGACGTACGTGCTCGTAAGTAGGATTTCTGAACTTGTAACGTTCCCCCAAGTTATTTTTAATCATAACCCCTACTGTATCATATGGTGTATTCATAGAAGCCATTAATTCTCTACAATTAATCAAATCCTCGTTTGACTTTAAAGGAACATGTTTTACAGTAGTAGCTGTATTTGGCTTTAGACCAAACTGCTCAATATCATTATTGATTGGAACAACATGAATAGTATTGTTATTCTCAATATGATATACATTCACCAAATACAGTGACATGTTTTTGATAATTTTCACGATTCTATTTCTAGGATGTTGCATCACAAAACTATACATGTACTTCTTATCTAAATCATTTAAATCCAGACCGATAGATGTACATACTTCATTAAACATGTATCTAAATGTATTTTCTTCCTTGAAACCACCCTCCATAAAGAAGCAATTCCTTCCACCTACGCTACTACGTGTAGCAATTTCCCAACTATCTGTTTCTGTTTCATAAAATACATTCATCATGGTGCCTTCTACAAATGTCTCTGCCACATAATCCAAATCATTGTCATTACTAGCAGCCGATTCAATAGTCAGTCCAGTCACAGGTAAAGACTTGGGAGGCGCAAAACTGACAACGGTTCCATCATCCTTGAAAATAACCGAACGCAACATACCGATCGAAGAAATCAATTCATTACTTAGCCATTCTTTGTCATACTTTAGAATATGATAATTTACACCATTTTGTTGTTTCCAAACATTGTACTTTAAATTTAGTGATTTCGCAAGGTCCTTCCTATCATCGCCACCACAAAACAAACCACCAATCTTGGGAATATTATTTAAGAAATACGTCATCTTACTTGTTATATACTACTTTCTTTAATATATTTTTAAATCAATTTTTTTCGTTATTCATAATAATTTCTACTATAAATATAAAGTAATGACAACACCATCTAATATTTATTTACAATTAGGAGATATTATTCAAATCGATGCTCCATCTAATTCAGAATTAAATCAACATACATTTATCATTGAATATATTGACAATAAAAAAATAAAGATTACAAGTGAAGATGATGCGAAGTATGTATTAAATATAGACGACGAAGGCAATTTGAGCGATGAAAGCATTCAATCTATTTCTATAGTAAGTCGCCCTGAGGCGAGGGGATACGCCAAGCAAACTAGTTTAATACCTGATACATGGGTAGATATTTACTTTGGTGGTCAAGTACCTACTACTATTACTGGAAAAATTACTAATTTAGAAGAAGATATGATTGAAATCGAATTAGTAAATGATTCTACAGACCAAGACGATGAGTCTAATGAAAAAGAAACCATCTATATTGATTTTGGTTATAAGGGTATCCCTGAAGATATACCCATTGACAAAATAGTTATTCGAAATGCCCCTGAAATTGAGAAAAAGGTTATCATGGACACTGAAGTAGTATCTGAAGCAGGTATTGAGGAGAGCAAAGGAGATGATGAAATGGATTGGTCAGGAAAAGAAGATGGTGAAATATATGAGTCATCTAAAGGAGATGTAATAGAAACGACTATTCATGTTCCAGTCGAGAAAGTAAAGACGCAAATAAAGGATATTCTTTTAGAGGCAGATCAAATCGATTTTGGTCCTCAATTAGAATCTATCGTCCAAATGGTCGAAGTACCTGAAGAGCAAAAGAGATATGGTATCGAGACACAAACGAATGAATTGTTAGATGACTTGCTTGCATCTGTTCCAAATATTCAGCGTACTCGCAGCGTATTGAACAATATACATATTATGATTGAACGCTTTAAACAACTAAGAAGCAAATTTTCCAGCTTTGACCAAAATGGTAATGCAAATATGCCTCTGTTTAAAGGTTCCGATTATAAACCACTAGTAGATAAAGTAACCAATTTGAATTATAAATTGGCATGGATCTTACCAGTGGCACAAAACATGAAAAAACTGTATGATTTAGATAATGGTGAAGACATTGAGTCTTCTGATGTAATACCAATGACTCTTGCTCAGAGCAGAATAAGTGAATTTGATATTCGCGAAATGTACAAGACGAATTCCGATAAATATTCCGCCTACATGAATAAATTAAACCCTTATTTAACCCCATTTGAAACAGTCGATAATACCAATGCTCTGACGGTTACAAATGTATTGGAGAATTTCGACACAGTTATTGATAATTTGGACAAGTTTTATTCATCTATTGCTAAAAATGATAAAATTAGACGAAAACGATTTTTAATTACTCGCTACAATCTTGGACTTTCAAAATTACAGACAACTGAATTAACTTCCATACATATGAAAACGAAAACAGTACCCATGACAAATAATGATTTGATGTCTGTTAAATCAATACTCACTTTACAAGAACCAGTTGTTCGCTTTTCAAATATTACATTACCATCAACCAATATATACGACAAGTCAAATTTGAATCTACATTTTTTGAATTATTGGCAATTGTTCAGAGAAAAAACTTCGATTACCACCAAATTCGTAGATAATTTGAATTCATCGGTCCAGTTTGAGGACGATGAACACCATTATTTAAAAAGGAAAACCGAATATTTATTGAGCGAAGACAATAACGATCCCAATAAATTTGAGAAATTCCTTAAAATAATTATTCCCAAGACA
>Ga0257127_1001678_pt1 | contig 15102 bp, 13 predicted proteins | sample SI060_135mmetaG_FD_190152 | JGI IMG/M metagenome (GOLD analysis project Ga0257127, IMG submission 190152) | Marine microbial communities from Saanich Inlet, British Columbia, Canada - SI060_135m | ecosystem: Environmental > Aquatic > Marine > Inlet | place: Canada: British Columbia | collected... | reverse complement strand
GCTTTATGGCCTATTATAGCTGGCATAAGAGGAGAGACAACTAATTCAGACTAATAAATTCTACAAAGCTGACTATAAGAACAAATACTTTAAGTTCACAAAACACCTTGTTTACATAGGATAACAATTACTTATAGCCTTTTAAGCGTTACTAAAAAGTGTTATAATTAAATAAATATAATTCTGTCAAACATAGTTTAATATTTAATTTAAAACACCAAAATGACTAACTTAACTAATCAAAGGCAGGTGTTCGTTGAGGAGTATTTACGATCCGGAGATCATCTGGATGCTGCAAAGAAGGCTGGTTACAAAGATACTCATACATTACGTAATCAGGCTTGTAAGCTCCGCAGAGAATGTGCAGATGATATAAGTGAAGAGTTACACCGTAACTTTGCTGAAATAGCGCCTAGAGCATTGAATATACTGTCTGACCTTGCTGAAAATGCTGAAAGTGAGAGTGTACGTTTAGGAGCTACTCGTGATCTTCTAGATAGAGCAGGATTCCGTCCTGTTGATAGACATGAAATAGTTAAACAGAAATCTGTTGAAGAACTCAATGCTCAGCTTGTGAGTCTTGTAGGAGAGGATGGCGCTCAGTTATTGGTAGGTGCTTTCAGAAGTAGGAGAAGCATATCAGGCCCAGAGTTGACCAAATGAAGGCCAATAACCCCTAAGTAGAATAAGACATATTTGCTTTAGATGTCAGTAAATATCAAATGGTACAGCTTATTGAGTTTACATCCCCCACCAATTCTTTCCAGTCATTACCTACCAGATATTTTAAATAGAATTAGTCGTAAATCTAATTGATTGAAACTGAAGTTTGTTACAAAGGGTAATAATAAGTAAGGTCTTTGGGATCACAAAGTTATCAAATTTATCTGAATTAAAATCATGCATAAATTGGCAAGGTAGACTGCATTGAAGATCGAGTACGCATCAGGACATCGTGCGCTTTCAGTTTTGGAAAATTATCCAGCAACACCCCATCAGGGCCAAGCCAACGTGTGACAAGAGCAAGGTAAGGGTCACACATCGAATACTCTTCACCAAGCACCCAAGGTCCGACAAGATAATGCTCTTCGATCACTTTTGCATAGCTTTCCATATTCTGAGCTACTTTGTCTACCATACTGGCATGTGCCGTTTTATCATCCGCCCATCTTGATCCACGAATTTTATGAGCATGCCCAACATGAACAGTTGATGCAATATACACATTAAAGGACTGTGCCTTGGCTAAAGCAAATGGTTCCTTCGGTGCCAACTGCTTTTCAGGATACATTTGAGAGATGTAAAGCAGGATCGCTGGATTTTCTGTCAAAACACCATCTGGTGTCATTAATGCTGGTACCCGTCCTTTGGGGTTAAGTGACAGGTAGCCCTGCGAATTCTGTTCTCCCTTATCAAAATCAATCCTTTTAGCAATAAAATCTGTTTCAGTATCATAAAGCAAAATATGCGGTGCAAAGGAGCATGATTTTTCGGAGTAATAGAGCGTAAGCATGTTCTAAAATTTCAGATGAACCATGATAGAAGCTGAGAGAAAACACATGTTAGCAAGAATCTATTATGTTTTGCTTAAAAATACAATCATTATTAGTTCAGTTAAACATGAAGGCGAGAATTGTCTCGTATATCTTTAATTGATAGGGACTGAAGTTTGTTTACAAAGGGTAACGGAAAGAACGTTCTTTTAGGTCTTCACTCACTGCGATTATCAATCCTTGGTATTTTCCTTAATTGACTAACCACTTAATTATCTGGGCAAGACTATGATTATAAAAACACAATGGTTTTTCAAACTTCGACCAACTTTTTAACAACTCTAATAAAGTTTTGAGTGGCAAGTGAGGGTTTTCTCTTCTTTGAACGAATTACTGCAATGCTAATTTTGAAATCTATATTGAGAGGTTTGAAAAGCAAACCAGGAAATGAAGTATGTTCAAATTGATTGAAGGGGAAAACTAAAGATACACCAGCCCCGTGCTTAACATACTGATAAATATCCGTTTGTGATCGTGTTTCCAGTTTAGTGCGGCAATTAACTCCGTTCTTTGCTAAAATTAAGTCTATCTCATGCCGTAAGTAAGTACCCAAAGAGAATGAAACCATATCCTCTCCTTCAAGTTCATTTATATTTAAAACATTTTTTTTTGATAAGTGATGATTCTCAGATATCACACAAAACATCTTCAAATAAAAAACACTTTCCAGGCAAACCTCACTATCATCAATGGGAAGGTTCACAATTCCAACATCATATTGATTAGAGTGAATCCAATCCAGAACGCTCGTTCTGGGGTAACTTTCGATTTCTAAATTGATATCAGGAAATTCGCTCCAAAATATGTTCACCGCACCAGGTAGAAAGAGATTAGTAACCGCTGGCATGGCAATAATCCTTAATTGGCCTTTGCGTAAGTATTTTATCGATTCAGCAGTTTTACTAATTTGCTTAAGTCCTATTAATGATTTTTCAACTTCTTCATATAAAAGCAATCCTTCAACCGTAGGGAGCAAACCACTCTTTTTTCTCTCAAACAATTTGAAAGCGACTTCTTCCTCCAACTCAATGATCAGTCTGCTGACAGCTGGTTGAGTAATAAATAATATTTTCCCGGCAAGTGTCATGCTTCTTGATTGCATAACAGCTTGAAAAGCCTCAATCTGTCTAATTTTCATTATATTTGTATTAATTGAACTTGCAGTTAACTTTTTTCTATTGTCTAAGAAGTTTGTGTTTAAGATAAACTATCTAATAGTTAATACATCTATAAATCGACTCAATCATTTTCTGCAAGTTGTCCTATTGTAATGGGTTTAATGGGAGAACGAATTTTAAAATAACCAACTTCTCCTGGAGAAATTTGTTTTTCATCTGCAATGATTTCTGAAACACTCAAACCGCACATTCTAGCCTGACACGGTCCCATACCGCAACGAATCATCGACTTTAGACGATCTGGATTTTGAAAACCTAGACGAACAGTTTCACGAATTTCACGAACAGTTACTTCTTCACATCTACACACTAGGACATCTTCTTTATTAGGAACTATCTGGTTTTGTCTCGGTTGAAAAAGTTTGTCTAGAAATGGACGGGCAGACTTATGACTTTGCAGAGATTGTCGCAGATTTCGTGAGAGTTTGTCTCTTTCATTAAGGGTAATTGCACCAAGTTGACGCACAGTATCCAAAGCTGACAGGTGACCCGATATTTCAGAAACTACTGCGCCTGATACTCTTCCACAGTCTCCTGCAACAGCAGTACGTTCCATACTTGTATTCCCCCAATCATCAACTATCGGTTCCCAGTATCTTTGAACATCGTACCAACTGTGATCGCAAGCCAGTTGACGTGTGATTTGCACATTTGGCACCACTCCATTATGTAATAGTAAAAGATCGGCTGATACTTCTGAATGTTTCATTCCTTTCTTGAAACGAACTTTTTCTAGCTTAGAATTACCTAACGCTTCGATTTCTTGAATTCCTGTATAAATTGGTATACCTGAAGTGCGTAACTTCCAAAGCATCTCTAACCCCTTTTTCAAATAGCCAAATTCACGTAATGCTTTTGGTAAATGCGGTAGGGCTTGAATGAGTGCTCCACGTGGAGTTGTATCAAGGAAAGCAGAAATTTTGACTCCCGCATCTAACAAACGACAAGCAATAAGTAACAGTAACGGTCCGCTTCCGGCCAATATGACTTTTCCTTGTGGGATCATTCCAGAACTTTTGTAAAGGACATCTGCTGCTGTACAAGCCATCACTCCAGGCAGTGTCCAGCCAGGCAAAGGCATTGGCCGTTCCATTGCTCCAACGGCGATAAGAAGATATTTTGTTTTACAAAATTGAGGCACGGATGACTTCTGATCGGTGGGTATTGTAGACACATGATGTATGCCTAGATCACCGTCTATTTGCCACACTGATCGTCCGTTGAGATATACGACTCCTGAGTTACGAAATTGTTGGACTAGTTTGCTCCCAGAAAGATATTCCTCACCGAGTTTATGATATTCAGAATTTCGGTATTTTTCCAAACCCTCAATATTTCTAAATATTTGTCCGCCGACTGCAGGTTGTTCATCAAGTACTAAAACATTGAGGCCGTGTTTCCTGGCGGTAATCGCAGCGGCCATTCCAGCAGGTCCAGTTCCTATGATGGTATAATCGTATTCAGCAATGCTCATAGTATTTTAACTTTGGGTGGTAATTGGCGTTTAATTTTCATACCATCAGAAACTGGAATCATACACCCTTGTTGATTACGTTGACCGTTTATTTCGAGCAAACACTCAAAGCAAACTCCCATAAAGCAATAAGCCGCACGAGGCTCACCACTAACACGTGTGTAGCGAAAAATTAGATGACCACCTCCTAATAGTGCTGCCGCAACCGTTTGTCCTATTTCCACATCAAGGCTCTTCCCCTCGAAAATGATAGTGACAGTCTCATGTGATTCATATTGCTTCTTGAACATTGAACCTCTGAGGATGAAAAGATGAAAACCCTAATGGGATTTTTTCTTCAAGTATCCAATCAACAAGATTACTCGAATGAATAGAAGCCAAACTAACTCCACTGTGACTAGTTATTGCGTATGCTCCTGGGTACTGATCTGATTCCAAATAAACTGGCATTTTGTCAGGTGTAAGAACTCGGAGAGCAGCCCAACTACGGATCATTTGCAAATTTTTAAGATTTGGTAATATTCGAATAGCTCGCTTGGCAATGTTTTGGAGAACTTCATATGAAGTTTCTATATTGTTACTAACAGCTTCTTGTGATCCACCAAGCATAAAGCTACCATCATAATTTTGTCTGATTCCTCCGGTAGGATAATTAAACACTCTGGAAGTAGATTCCGTCACAAGTATTTGCCCCCTTTCAGCTATAACCGGGACTTTCATACCAACCATGTTGGCTAATTTAGTTGTCATTAAACCACATGCTAGGACGATTTTTTTAGCATTGAAACTATGCGTTCCCGTTTCTATCTTGAAACTATTTGAACTATATTCAATTTTTTGAACTAATTGTTCGGGTCTGTAATCCCCTCCATTCTCTTGGAAGGAACTACTCATTGCTTTAAGAAGATTTAGTGGGTTTACGCATCCGTCATGAGAACAAAATGAGGCTCCACTAACCTCCTTTCCAAGTTTTATTTCTGGAATCATACTTTGTAACTCTTTTAAACTAATCATTTCACAGTCATAACGACCACTGCTTGATGCTTGACTCATTTCTTCAATAAAATTGACACGTTCTTGATGCTCTTCTTCTCCGAGACAAATTTCCAAGCCTCCTGTTTTTTCGTAGTCCAGATTAAAACCGCTCTCATTCTCAAGATTTTCTGCAAACTCAGGCCACTTTTCTGTAGCTTCAATACACCATTCAACATAACGCGGCATTCCTTTGCCTTTACCCTGCACCCAAACCAGACCGAAGTTTCCACGAGATGCTGTTAATCTGTTATCAACCTTATCAATAAGAATCACTTTTGCTCCATTTTTTACCATTCCATAGGCTAATGAAACTCCAATAACCCCACCTCCAACAACTACTACTTCCGCATTTTCATTAATCATTTAAAACCAATAGTGAGTTTGATTGTTATTATAAATCCAAAGCATCCTGCCGATGACATGCCGTAAGGTGTTTTTCACGTTGACTCATGTCAAGTTTCAAAAATGTTTGTGAACATGTCTTATCTGCATAAGGACAACGTGGTGTAAATCGGCACCCAGGTGGAGGGTCAATTGGTCGACTTATATCCCCTATAATGTTGGGAACAGAACGTCTGGAACGAGGGTCAGGAGCAGGGACAGCGCTGATCAATGCTCTAGTATAAGGATGTTTTGGTTTTTGAATAACATCGCGGGTTAGTCCAACTTCTACTGCCTGCCCTAGGTACATGATCATTAAACGATCGGCTATATGTCCCAATATTGAAAGGTCGTGTGAAACATAAATACATGAGAAGTTTCTTTCTAGTGCTAATTTTTTAAGCAAAACCAAAATACCTGCACGAATTGAGACATCAAGCATAGAAAGTGGTTCATCCGCAATCAGCATCTGTGGTTCCATAACCAAGGCACTCGCAATTCCTACCCTTTGACGTTCACCACCACTTAATTCGTGAGGATATCTGTCAGCGTACTTTAAGGATGGCAATCCAACCGCATTGAGAATATCATCTACTCTAGAAACAATCTCGTCCTCAGGCCAAAGTTTTAGAGCTCTGGGTCCTTCTGCTACTGTGTCAATAACTCTAAATCTTGGATTAAGTGTTTCATATGGGTCCTGGAAAATCATCTGTACTTGACTATGATAAAAGCGTTTTTCATCAGAATCAAACTGATCAATACGCTTGCCTTGGTAAAGGATTTCTCCTGAGGAAGGTTTAACCAATCCCGAAATCATCATACAGGTAGTCGATTTGCCACATCCTGACTCACCTGCTATGCCAAGCACTTCTTTTTCGTTGACTATGAGGTTGACATTCTCCACGGCCTTAATCATGCGGATAGGCTTGCCATAAACCAACCTATCGATCAAGCTACTCTTAACTTCAAAATAACGAGAAACATTTTTTAATTCTAGCAATGCCATGTTGATAATTTTTTTGCTTGTTCTCTTAACTCAGTTGCATCCGTATGACGAAAGCAACTCACCTGATGAAATTTTTTTTTCACTGTAATTTCTGGAACATCTTTTTTGCAACGATCGAAACTGAAAGGGCAGCGATCTTCAAACGGACATCCAGCCTGTAAACCTATTAAAGAAGGTGGCGAACCGGGAATGGAAATTAGTTCTTGATCTAGATCTTTAATTGAAGGGAATGCGTTTTTAAGTCCTAGCGTGTATGGGTGGTAAGGTGATTCAAATAGATCAATTGACTTAGCCTGTTCCATAATGCGTCCTCCATACATCACTGCAATACGATCACTCATTTCTGCTATTACAGCAATATCATGAGTTATCAGAATAATAGAACTCCTGATTTGTTTTCGTATTTCACGAATTCGTCTCAATATTTTCTCCTGTACAAGAACATCAAGACCGGTAGTTGGCTCGTCCATAATAATTAATCCTGGATCTAGTGCAAGCGCCATAGCAATCATTGCTCGTTGCCTCATGCCTCCAGAAAACTCATGTGGAAAACTATCCATAAATTCACTTTGAAGGCCAACCACGTCGAATAATTCTTCAACTCGTTCTCTGGCTTCTTTTTTTCCTTGAGAGGTATGAGCTTGTATGGCTTCGACAATTTGCTCTCCCACTTTGTAAACCGGATTGAGGGAGTTCATAGCACTTTGTGGTACTAATGAAATTTGTGCCCAAAGTACTTCATTTCGAAAAATATTTTCGCTCATGCGATCAATCTTTTGATCCTTGTACTTAATTGAATGTGCATCCATTTTTCCATTTTCTGGGAGCAAACGCATAATCGCTTTTATTAATGTTGATTTACCACATCCAGATTCTCCAGCAATACCAAAAACTTCATTGGAAAAAACTTTAAATGAGACATCTTGTACCGCATGTATCTCTCCATCTTTAGTTTGATAGCCAACATTAAGTTTTTCAACTTCTAAAATAGGTTTGTTGCTCATCTTTTTCGCAATCTGGGGTTTGCTTCTTCCTCATATGCACGACTGACAAATACCAGTGAAGTCACAAGTAATACAATACATAGAGAAGGGGCTGCAAACCACCACCAAGCAATTCGTGTTTTTCCTGATATCCACAATTCATAGAGCATTCCTCCCCAGCTTATGGTCTCACCATCGCCGAATCCTAAGAAGCTTGCGCTGGCCTCAGTTATGATAGACCATGCAATATTGAATGAAGCATATAGAAGAAGAAGTGGTAACAAGTTAGGAAGAATGTGAAGGTAAATAATGCGTAAGTCACTGCAACCTCTTGCACGCGCGGCAACTATGAACTGACGTTGCTTAATCGCAATTGTCTGGGCACGTATAACTCTCGCTGAAGTCCTCCAGATTATTAGTACAATTGCTAGTATGACGAACTCCAGTTTGCGGCCGAAAAGTGCTATTAATACAATGACAAATGGTAGAAAAGGCATGCCGTACAGTATATCTGTGAAACGCATTAGCACTTCATCTAACTTCCCTCCATAGTACCCTGAAATAAGGCCTATGTTTGCCCCGATCAGTATTGAAATGAAACCAGAAACAGTTCCAATAATCAACGTTGTACGCGTTGCCAGGATCAACTGTGACAACAGATCGTATCCTAGGTGAGTAGTTCCAAGCGGAAACTCCCAAGATGGCATTTGTAATGAAGCAAAATTTCCTGTACTGTCGTACTGCATTTCCCAAGGTTCATGAGGAGCAAGCCAAGGAGCGAAAATACCTACAAAAAGGAAAATAGCTATTACCCAAAAACCGATCCTACCAAACGGATTAGCGTGAATAATTTGGTAATGCTTCCTAAAATTTATCAAGAATCTTTTGTAACGGGAAACTTCAATCATATTTGGCATTGAACTCCTCTTTCAGGTACTTTCTAATTTTTTTTTCATCAACACGAATACCCAATCCTGGTCCAGATGGGAGTCTTGCTTTTCCTTGATGGATAAAATCAGAAAAATCAGTTATGTCATCAGACATTCTGAGAGTTGACATATAGGCATGTCCGCAATCAAGTATACTGTGGAGAACACACCCAAGATGTAATGATGCACACTGCGTGATTCCAAGTTCTAGCATACTGTTCATCAGCACTGAAATTCCATTCTCCTGCGCAATATGTCCAATCTCTAAACCTGCACGCAATCCTCCGTTCTTAGAAACTTTAATGCTGAATACGCTTGCCGCCTGTTTTTTTGCAATGATTCGTGCATCTTCTACCGTTTGAAGGCTCTCGTCAACTGAAACCGGAACTGGCGAAACTTTCTTTAACTGGATTAGACTTTCATGATCGTTGGCTTTTACAGGTTGTTCAACCAACACCAGCGGTAAGTCGCCAATTCCATCAAGAAAGGTCACTGCCTCTTCACGATTCCAACCCTGGTTTGCATCTACCATGACTCTTACATTTGAGGGTATTGCTTGAATGACATCCCTCAGTCGTACAAGATCATCTTCTACGGATCTGCTACCCATTTTCAGCATGAATGTGCTAAACCCATTATCGATTCGTGGTTTTATTGCATTAAGGTCTTCAACCGCTGTTCCACTTGAGGTTGGCCATAGTAAGTCTATAGAATCACGGTACTTGTCTCCAAGCAGAGTCCAAAGCGGAACCTTACGCGTTTTAGCCAGAGCATCATACATTGCTACATCAAAGGCTGCTCCCATGGAGCCTTTACTATTCAACCCTACACTATTTTCTACCCATTCTTCTACACAATGGCCAAGTACCTGTTTTGTTCCTCCGTCACGAATGGACTGCATAACCATTTCGCATGTATCTCCGGTGAATAAAAGACCTCCAGGGTCAGCTTCACCCCATCCCTCAACACCGCTTTCTGTCCTCACACGAACGATGACAGCATCTGAATGAGTCATGGTTCCATACACTTTGGACAGGTGATATGGTTGTGCCAATGGTATGGCTATATGATATGCATCAAGTTTTACCACTGTATTTGGAGATATAACTGTCATTTTGAGCTCCGTCATTTTTTATTAAGAAATACCTGTTGAGGAAATTTTAATTCTAGGATCTAGGTAGCAGTACCAAACATCGGTAAGGAAATTAAGACTTATAACGAGAATTGCAAGCATCAAAAAAGTACCTTGAGCGACCGGATAGTCATGAGAAGCTGCTGACTCAACCATTAGTTGTCCCATTCCGGGCCATGAAAACAAAGATTCCACGACCACTTGACCACCGATAGCAAAACCGACCATGATTGAAGCCAAAGTTACTACCCCAAGTAAAGCATTACGGGCGGCATGCTTAAACATTACAACACGAGGTTTAAGACCTTTGGCTTTGGCTAGTTCAATGTAGTCGCTTCCCAACACTTCCAACATATTGTCACGCATGATTAGCATAGGAGTTGTTATATAATACAATCCAACAGTGATTGTAGGCAGAACGATTCGCTCCCAAAATGCAGGCATTAGTAACATCTCTATAATTCCATCCGGACGTTGACCAGCGGGATACATTCCTCCCGTTGGGAAAAGTCCCAGCCGGTAACTCAGTACCATCAACAACAACAAACCAGTTATAAATGGTGGTGTCGCCTGGAATATCAAGCCAAGAACAGTTCCACCAATATCAAGTGGACCATTCCGCTTCCAAGCCATGATAATCCCTAAACCAATACCCAAAACCAGCGTCATACACATTCCAGATGTCATCAGTAGCATAGTATTCCAAAACCGATAGGCCAAAATACTAGTGACAGGTTGGGCAGAGACAAATGAACGACCCCATTCAAGTGTTACTAGGTTTTCTAGGTATATGAAATACTGTTGCCACATAGGCTTGTCTAAACCGAAAGCTACTTTCAGACGTTGCTGTACTGCTTCATCCATTGCAGGGCTTATGACCTGCAACGTTGCTGAACCTGGCATTAAGCGAAAAATCACGAATAGGATGCTTGCAACAGCAAAAATAGTAATCAACATGTAGAGCAAACGTCTCAGTATATACTCGAGCATTGTTATAAACCTCAAATAGTTTTCAAGATTTCCTTTTCCCTAATGGAGAAATCCGTAAGTGTTTGAACAGTAACCTATGTGAGGCTCCGTTTCTTAAGAGTCTATGTTTTTTATAAGGAGAAATCGGTGTGAGTAGAAACGGGATCCTTAGTGGATCCCGTTTCTATATGAAAAGCGTATTTAATGCCGTTCGAATATTAAGCTGGATAGTGTAGTTTGCCTGATCCATCCCATGAGTATCCTGCTTCCTGCAGTATTTCTCTAGCTTTCTTCACATTGTAAGGACGAGCTTTTAGCGAACTATTGTGCCAAAACTTGTTTGCTGGTGCGATTGGAGATCCTCCGTTTGTTGCATAACCAGACATTATAACTTCACGGATCACATCTCTAGGAATAATCATGTCTAAAGCTGTGCGAAAAGCACGGTCCTTAAATGGTCCTCGAAGATGATTGAACATAAATCCATACCAACCATGACTGGCATAACCTTTACCTACAATTCCATTGATCTTATTGAGATCTTGAACAAGTGATGGTTTAAGAATATAGCGAGTTCGATCACATTCTCCAGCCTCAATGGCAGCAGCCATTGCATCGTGACTACCGTAGACAACCCGCACGATTCCTGCACACTTTGGAGCATTGAAATGAGCCTTATTTGCTGACACTTTTAGCTCCTTACCACGATCCCAATAATCAAAACGGAAAGCTCCGCTTCCAATAGGATTCTCGTTCGCAAAATTTAGTACATCATCCACACCAGCTTTTTCTGGAATGTCCTGCCAGATGTGTTTAGGAATTATGAAAATTTGTGCGAAAAAATTGATCATAAGAGGTGCGTGTGGCGCTACCAATTTAATCTGTATGGTATTTCTTCCAGTTATATTGATAGATTCGAATTTCTCAAGTGACGATATGAAAAAAGGCGCCTTCCATTTAAGGTAATATTCGAATGTGAATTTAACATCCTCTACTGTTACAGGCTTTCCATCATGAAATTTCATTCCTTCACGAAGTGTGATGTCTATTGTGGTTGAATCCAGAGCTTTGATAGAAGTTGCCGCCCAAGGCACTATACTACCATCTGGACCAACTTGAATTAGTCTGTCATATATCATTCTCAGTTCCTTGAACTCATTTGAGTCAGTTACACTGACTGGGTTAAGGTTCTTGAGAGCAGAAGTCTGACCTGTTTTGACATATCCATCACCACTTTTAACACGTACATTAAGATCTGTCCATAAACTTCCTATACCCTCACCCAGTTGAGGTACCAAACCTTCAAGTCGATCTTCTCGATAGGCGTTGGTCATACTAGGGTGTATAATTGGACTGGCAGCCGCATCTTCAAAGAGCATCTGTTGAGTACTAAGTATTAAGTCGCGACGCTTTTCTACATCCATCTCTACCTGTTGAGCATCGGTTAATACATTAACTGTGTTGTTGTTGTATCCCCATTTATTGTAATTTCCTTTCTGATGAAACATCATTCTTGTAAATGTCTCAGGGTCTACACGGTTTGCTCTTCCAGTCCAGCGGACAATAAACATATCGAAGTCTAATTCCGTAAACACCTTAGTTATTCCTAGGTTGTAGTCTTCTGCAGCAAGTTTAACGTCCCATCCAATCTTTTTGCAAGATTGCGCAATTAAACGCCCCATTTCTGGTCGTACAGGATCAAAACCAGCATTGGATGTCAGTAATTGCATTGATTCTACTTTTTTACCTGCTGCAATACCAGTATTCGGTAACAGGGCTGTAGCTGATGCTCCTGCCAAGACACTTGTACTCTTTTTTATAAAGTCCCTTCTTTTCATATTCCTCCTATAATTTGTTAATTTAACCAAAAGACACAGCCGGTCTAAATATCAAAGTTTTGATTTAAAAACGGCTTTTTAAACGAACTGAGTAATAAAATTACATATATTACGTATAATGTATAATTGTTTTTATTTATAATAATATGCATTTTTGTTATATCATAGCCAGATATAAAGATGTAAGAGTCGCCTCGTATTTGAACTAAATTTATTAGATTCTAAATATGGATCAGACTCTGGAGCTTAAATAGTTAAGGGTATTGTAAACTATTTAACATGGATATTTTCACTGAAGTCGATTAGGCGATATAAAATAAAATGTAGTACCGGCTTAAGGAATTAATTTGATAGATTGTATCAAGATTTAAATTTCATGAATCTATCAAGTCCAAATGGTTGCAGAAGGGCAGGTTTTTTTCCTGAGGATTCCCATTCAACTAATAATTTAATTATTGGTGGTGCAATAGCCCAACCGTGACCAGACCATCCAGTTGCAAAAAAAGCATTCGATGTCCCAGGAATCCTATCAATAATTGGAACATTGTCAATGGACATAGATTCTAGGTGGTTACAATCAACTGTGGATACAACAGCGTTTTTTAATGCAGGATAAAGACAGATGGCATCAGCCATGTTTCCGTCCACTGATTTTTGGATAATTTCTCCCTTGCAAAGCTTTTCATCCCAAAGACCATGCCACCCACCAGAAATCATAACACAGTTTTCCTTTTCTGGTTTTAATGAAATCGTTCTATGAGAATGCCCAACTAGTCGCTTGAGAAAAAAATTTTCAATAGGTTCTGTAATCATTACTTGAAGGCACTCGTTCCATACAGGTAATTGGAACCCACATTGATTTTTAATAATTTCTGAAGCCGTACTGTTTGAAAGAACAAATAGAGTACCATTAACTTGAATGTTCTCTTCCATATTAGTGATTACTTCATTAACCCGGCCATTTTTTATATCTAATGAAACTGCAAAACAATTTTCGTCAATTTCTGCTCCCAAAGTGCGTGATTTTTTTTCAAATGCCTTAGTTACAGCAGTATGGTCACAAACGCCATCCATCTCACAAAAAATCGCAGCTTTTATGCGTTGATCAAGTTCAGGTTCCATCTCTCTTAGTTCATCACAACTAATAAATTCTGAGGAGATACCTTGCTCTTGCTGTAACCAGACACGAGCAACTGCAGACTTGAGGTCCTGCTCCCATTCTATAAGTAGGAGATTTCCAGTGCGTTCGAAAAATGGATTTGCATCAAAATCATTATGTAATTCAGGCCAGATATCATAGGCCATTTTCATCAAAGGAAGTTCTCTAACATCCCGGCCGTTTGCTCTCACTCCACGTCTTCCCGGACCTCCAGACGCTCCAGAAGCTATCTTCTTTTTCTCTAATAGGCGTACACCGCGTCCACTTTTAGCAATTTCTAAAGCGACACCAGTTCCAAAGACACCTCCTCCAATCACAAGATTTTCAGCCATATCAAATCATAAGGTTGTTGAATAGTTTTTCACTTACTTATATGTCCAGCTAACAAATAAATTTAATTTATCTCTTTGATAAACGAAGTTTAATGTTTTCATTATCTGAGTTTAACTAACCAGATTGGTCTAGTTGTTCCTATGATATATCATTAATTTGGTTATATTACAAAAATTTGGAAGTTTGTGCAAGATCTCTGACTTGTGAAGGATTATAGTCCGTACTCATAGGAGATGATGTGACTTGTTTAACTTGGATTCCGTAAATTCGAATCACCTTCTGGTAAAATACTCTAGAAAAGTTATACTAGGACTGATATTTTAGAACTGATAGTGGTAAAAATAGAGGAAGTCAATTTGAGAACACCATTAAAGCAGCAAGCTCTTTGTTATCAGATGATACCAATACAAAATTTTTGGGCAAACCTAAATGATAAATCAAAATAATTTCGCTCGCTTATGGTCTGACTTCGAGGCAATTTGTGATTGTGGTGGTCGACTTTCTGGAACGACGTCCGAGCGCAACGCCTTAGATTTGCTAAAAGTTCTGGGGAGCAATGCTATGGGTGTTAAGCCTGTAGTCGAGTCAGTTTTTTATAAAGGATGGCAGGCGCTTACTTCTAATCTGATCGGTCCGGACGACACATCATATCCGGTCAATTCTCTGCTTCGGAGCATAGCAACTCAGGAGGGAGGACTAAATGCAGAAGTCATCGACCTTGGTCGTGGTAGTCCAGACGATTTTAAGGCCCTCAGAACAGAGATCCCCGGCCGGATCGTTATGGTCCGTCACGAGCTTATGTTTGACCCCAATACCATTCATCGCCAGAAAAAATATGATGCAGCTGTTAAGGCTGGGGCTGTGGGTTTTCTGATTGTTGGGCCGGTTGCCGGGTCGCTAGTATCTGGATCAGTGGGGTGGGGTAATGAAAATGGGATACCTGCCGGTGGCATTGCCCCTGAGACAGCCGAACAGTTAAATCAAGACAACAACGGCATGCCTTTGGTGCAACTTTGTATCGAAACCAGCGAAACAGGTAGGGTAGCTGAAAACTTGTTTTTTGATTTACCAGGCAGAGGACCCGGATCAGTTGTTCTCTCCGCACATATCGACGGCCATGACCTTGCAGAAA
>Ga0257127_1001665_pt1 | contig 15240 bp, 14 predicted proteins | sample SI060_135mmetaG_FD_190152 | JGI IMG/M metagenome (GOLD analysis project Ga0257127, IMG submission 190152) | Marine microbial communities from Saanich Inlet, British Columbia, Canada - SI060_135m | ecosystem: Environmental > Aquatic > Marine > Inlet | place: Canada: British Columbia | collected... | reverse complement strand
AAGTTTGTTTTACATATAATTTAGCATTACATTGATGTGATGTAATAAGTTTGAAACTAACATCACAATATAGTAATGCGACGAATGGAATTGGTTTAATTTTTAATAAATTCCAAGGAAGTTTGTATAAATATTCATTAACTTCATTTTCAAAATTTAATAATATATTACAAAATGTTAATGGGAAACTTATAATTAAATTACCTTGCATATGAAATTCTAAAAAATCAATTGGATGATCACTATAAATATATAATGGTGTCATTAAATCACTTGGACAACTTCCATGACCAATATCTAATTTATTATTTTGAAATATATATTCAACATTTACAATTGCATGTCTATCTGGATTTGATCCATTAACAGGAGCATTAATTTGACTGACTGCTACAAGTTGCGCTAATGCCCCTTGATTCATAATGTATATAATATTAACACTTTACATCCATGAAGATTTAAAGAAAAAAAAATGGATTGTCCATTAATGCCTGTATATAAGCATCAATATTTTCTTCTTTTACTTCTTCTTTTACTTCTTCTTTTATTTCTTTTTTTATTTCTTTTATTATTTCTTCTTTTATTTCTTCTTTTATTTCTTCTTTTATTTCTTCTTTTATTTCTTCTTTTATACCAATTATTATAGTATCATCATCTGAATTAGGTATATATTTAGTATTATTCATTATATTAAATATATATTTAATAAATAAACTACTTAATATTTCATCTCCAGTAATCATCATATTCATAAAATGATATGATTTATATAAAATTGAAATTATATATAAATATAAATAATAATTTAATATTAAAAAAGTAAGTATAATGAAAACGATAAGTGATAGAGGGTACTTTACGTTATTATTTATAATAGTGTATTCATTTACTTTTGTTTACAGTTTTTTGATAGATATAGTGAAGAGAAATAATTGGTATACTGATCGAATACTTCAATATCCCAGATCGGAACCTAACAAAAATCTTGTACGTGCATGTTTAATTAAAAATATGCAAAATCATTTCATATTGATACCGTTAGTATTATACTATTTTGGTTATGACTGGTTTGCCTATATGGGAATGAAAACTGATTATGCATCATGGCTTCAAGTATCTTGGAAAAATATATGTAGGGATTTGATTGTATCTCTAATAATTAATGATACTATTTTTTACTGGGGTCATCGTGCGTTGCATATTCCATTTTTATACAAATCTATTCATAAACAACATCATCAATTTAAGCAACCTATACCTCAAGCATCAGAATGGGCACATCCAGTTGAAGATATTATAGCAAATATTATTCCATCATTGACAGGATGCTTTATTATGGGTTCTCATCTCTATGTATTATTGTTCTGGCTTTTTCTCAGAATGTGGAAATCTCTAGATGCACATTGTGGATATAATTTACCATTTCCTCTTTCTATTTGGAATGGGCCAGGGATGCTTGGATGTAATATGCATGATTTTCATCATGAAAGCAAAGAAGGTATGAATTCATGTTTTGGAGCCATGAGTATTTTCTGGGACTGGATATGTGGAACAGATAGAGCTTTTTATGAAAAGTAAATATAAATATATATTTATGTATAAATATATATTTAATAAATTAATTACTTAATATTTCATCACGATAATCGTCATATTCGCCATTATATTTTTTTATTGATTTATTGTTACATACCCATAAAACGCATTCAGTTTGTGTAATTAATTCCATATCGTGACTTACTAAAACTACACCACCTTTAAATTTGTTAATAGCATCTATTAATCCATTAATTGATTCAATATCAAGATGATTTGTTGGTTCATCCATAACTAGAATATGAGGTTGTAACATTTGACATGATACTAATACAACTCTTGCTTTTTGACCACCTGATAATGTTCCAATAGGTTTAATATGTGCATTACCTTCTAAGCCGATAGTGCCTAACATTCTTCTTATTTCTTGATCAGGTATATTATCAATTGTTTGTAAGTATTCAATGGGTGTTTGATCCATTGGAAGAACATCAATAAAATGTTGATTATAATATGCAATTTTAAGTGAATGATTCCTATAAACTGTACCAGTAGTTGGAGTTAAATTACCAACTAATAAGTTAATAAAAGTAGATTTACCTGCCCCATTGGGTCCAACAATTGTAATTCTTGAATAAAGATCAAGGCCAAATTCTACATTTTTTAAAATGGTATTTCCTTCGGTATATTCAAAACTTACATCATTAATACTTAATACTGGTCTTGATAGATCAGTAGATTCTCCAAAATTAATATTAACAACATAATCTTTTTCAGGTCGATTAAGTCCACATTTATCTAAAAATTCTTTTTGTTTATTTTTTGTTTCACCTTTTTTACGCATTTCATTTAATCTTTTCTCTATTTTATTCCATTCTTTTTGTTCATTTTTCTTTTTTTGTATAAGTACTTTATTAAAATTTGCATAATTACCTTTATAGTGATCTAATTTCAAATTAGATATATGTAAAATATCAGTACAGATTTCATTTAAGAATGCTTGATTATGTGATACAACTATTAGACTTTTTTTCCATTCTGTCAAATAACTTGTTAACCAAATTACTGCATTTAAATCAAGATGATTTGTTGGTTCATCTAATAATAATAATGTTGGTTCCATGTATAGTGCTTTAGCAATTGCAATTCTCATTCGCCAACCTCCTGAAAAATCACTTGTAGGTCTTTCTTGATCTTTTTCTTCAAATCCCAGGCCATATAATATTTTACGAACTTTAGATTCATCTTTTTCAGATCCGATTAAATTTAATTCGTGTTGCATTTCTTGCATTTCAGTTATAATAGATTCTTCAAAATCATCTTCAGTCTCAATTATATTATGAAGTATAGATATTTCTTTTTCTAATTTCCGTTTTTTTTTATTTGCGTCTAAAACAACGTTGATTACTTTATTAGAAGAAGCTGCTACTTCTTGTTCTACAAGTAATAAATCCAAATTATTGTTAATAGGTAGTAATCTTTTAGCAATATGATTTAAAATAGTTGTTTTTCCTTTACCATTTGGTCCAATTAGGCCGTATTTTCTTCCATGTGATATTTGCAAGTCTGTATTATCGAATAATTTCTTTTTTGCTGTACCAATTGAAAATTGTTTAATATTAATATTGCGATAATCTCCAGTATGTTTATCATTGCCGATACTTAATGAGAAACCATTAATTAGTGATAATTCTTCTTTGTCTTCTTTGTCTTTAAAGTTCATGATTGGATCAATAGTAACTCTATCATTTCGTTTATTACTTTTAACAGGTTTATTAACTTTTTTTTTACTCATTTTATTACTATATAATTAATTCTTTATATAAATCAATAAATTAATACCACTCTAAAATTGAAATATATAATTTATACATATTTAATATATTAATTATATATTTCATTTTTAGTGTAAATGGGTGCAAATACTTCAAATATATATAGTATTGAAAATAATAAATGTTTAATTTGTTGGGATGAAATTGAATGGATTGATTTAATTACATGTATTCAATGTAATATAGTATTACATGCACATTGTGAAGAAACATATAGAGATATAAGACGATTTTGTAAATGTCCACATTGTCAAGGAATTGGAACTTTAATGATAAAAAACTAATATCTTAATTAATCATATGGATCTAAAATATAAAAGTAAATATTTAAAATATAAAAGTAAATATTTAAATATCAAAAAAAAATTAGAAAGTAATAAAAATGAGAATGAAATTTATGAAAATGAAATTTATGAAATACTTAATATACCGAATAAAATATCAAAAATTAAAATAGTAGAGGGAGAATCAATTGCATCAATTATATGGAATAATAAACGAAAATTTATCACAACATTGGATTTATCAACAAAAAAAATAAGTAATATAAATATACCCCATGGATTTAAATTAGGTTCGACTGAAACAATGACAGATAATGATAAAATAACTTTAAATAAATTATTTGATACATTTGAGGGGTCAGAATATTATACAGGATTTCCATCAAATCATGCAATATTTGAAAAATATAATAAGGATCCTAAAATTAAAACTCGTTTAATAAGATTGAATATTAATCAAGTTTTAGAGCTTATAAAAAATAATAAAGAATTTGTTGACATTATAAACTTTTATTTTAATAAAGCTTTACAAAATATGAATATAACAGATAAAAATATGATTAAAAATTTAAAGAATGAAGTAAAATTGTCTATTTTAAAATATAAAGATAATACATCTTCTTTACATTGTCATATAGATAATATAAGTGGAGGAGATGGTCCAATTGTAACTATAAATGTAGGTCCATCTTTTTATTATGATCTAATACCGCATATATTTACAGAAGAAGAATTTAAAACTAGAAAACCTATTAGGGTCAAAATTAAAGAAAATCAATTAACAATTATGGATGGAGAAACACGGCTTTGTTGGCAACACTGTATACCTTTAGGAAACCATACATCTTCGACAAAATTTACAATTAAAATGATATTTCCGGTTATTAATGAAATTAATCCAATATATAACAATATTTACAAGAAAAAATTGTATACACATAATTAGTTATATATTTTGTATAAAATTAAATAGTTATATAATAATATAACTATTTAAGATAATATGGATTTAGTAAAATATGGATTTAATACGTAATAAATATTATATAGTACGTAAAGGTGATTTTGCAACTAATGGGAATACAAAAATTTTATATTGTATATTTTCAATGGGTTTATGTATTGAGGAGTATTTTACGAATAAATCAACAGATTGTCTTACAATAATGATAGGTTCAACAGCTGTATGGTCATTAATTGAATTTATGTTACATATAAGTAATACTCGTGTGATAAAGCCAATGTATATTAGTTTTTTTGGTAGAAATATATTTTTGCATAATTATTTAGGTATATTCTTGCAAGGATTTCAAGAAGGTGGATTTATTACAACATTTGGATTATATTTTGGTGATAGAATATTTTGTTTAAAATATTTTATTTTATTACATATATTTATTGTTTTTATAATTGTAAATATTCTTTTTAAAAATAATTGGATGGAATCATCTAAAAGACAAATTAATACACCATCTTCTTTAGCTTATATAGGAATTATAACATGTTACAATGCTTATTGTTTATATTATAATTATAATCATTTTTATAGACAATCTATGATGTTTCTCTCTATGATATATGTATCATCTATATGGACATTTTTTACATGGTTAAAAGGTTTTAGAACAGTAGAGATATATATAAAAAATAATAAACCACCAATTGAAAATCAACAATATAATAAAAAATTAATTAATAAGATTGATACATTTTTAATATTAGGATATGATGTAATATTCGAGATTGGAGTAGCATATATGTTATTTTATAATTTATTTATTCTATAGGTGTCTCAAATTGAAATTATATTTGAATATATTTTAATATCTTGAACATATATTCAAGATACCTTCTAAATGTTCATATAAAAAATTGAAAAATCAAAATGTAGAATAATCAATTAATAAAATTATAGTTTAATATACATTGTATACAAGTAATACAACTAGTCTCAAATGGCAACAATGACTGAAGTACGTAATGATGCATTCCAGATTTTGGGATTTCATGGATTAGACGACTATCGTCTTAAAGATAAAACAAATCAGGAGATATTCCTATCGGCAAAACAGGCGTTTCGAATTAAGATACTGGATCACCATCCTGATAAAGGAAATCCGCTGGATGAAACGGCTAGCATCCTACTTGCCTACAATTTTATTAAAAATAATTATAGAGACAAGGAGAACGAATCTTTCCCCGACGCACCATGTCAACAAACTCGACTATTTTTACTTACGGTACCTGAAAATGTGATACCTGAACAACAATTTAGAGTAGTAATTAATAACCAGGAAGTTATGGTAACGTGTCCACATGGAGTGCAATCAGGACAACGTGTAACAGTTCAATTACCATAAACACAATTAGCACTACCACAAAACACTTCACAGAATCATTCAATCTCTACAGCAGTACAGATTTTATAGGATTATTCTATCACCACCACAAAGAAATGGAGAGAATCCTAGATGGTATTAAGTGCACATATAATTTAAGAAAATAAACTTAACCTTATCATTCCAAAAGCTATGATTTTATTAATATATACCAAATGAAAAATTTTTTTAATAGGTATATTTTATTAACTAAAAAAAATTGAAAAATCAAAATGTAGAATCACTTATTCAAACTAAAGAGTTAATATGGCTATCACTTACAATGACTGAATTAGTAACATTAAGAGATCCATCTAACATGTCTCAGCAGTTAATAACCCCCTGTTTAGACGAACAGCAGTCGCCTGAATTAATAGGACTCCTTATCCGCTTCAAGCTCCGAAGATATTTACTGAAGCTTAAATCCAAGCATATCTATGATATTGGTGATTTGTTAGATATTCTAGGGTGGAGTGACGAACACCAAAATATTTTTGTGAAAGAAATATTTGAGACTGGTGAGGGTACCGATTTAATTTCCAAAAATAAATTTATTCAAATGGTTTCTTATTTGTCATCTACCAATGATACTTTTACTATGAATATGATTAAATATATAAAGGGAGAATGTGATCCACCACGAGATTCAAAAGGTCGAACTTTCTACAGTTTGGAAGACATCAGCAAAACCAAAGATGGCGACCGTACAATATTGAAGATTTGGTATGCAATTATCGCAACAAGTCCTATAGTTTTTAAAATGAAAACAGAATTGATCCAAACTAATAATACAAAATTTGTGTTCTCTAAAGACTGGATTCCAATAAACTTAACTATTACCCAAATGCTTGATTCTAATCCTTTTACATCAAATATAGAGTATGATCTATATATAGATAGTGATAAATCAAAGACTGTTGGTAATGTAGAGTATGTATCTTCAAATGAAGATAAACATGAGTTTAAAATTATCAAGTTTGAAATTGATAAGTTTCATCCTAATGATTACGCTTGTAGGGGTAATGATTTTTGTAAGGAGGAACATTTAAATGATAGGGAAGTTTGGATCAAGTTAAAAACATCTGATTTCATGGAAAAGCTCATAGATACAATGGAGGTTAGAAATTTGAATACCAATTATGGTGTTTTTCAGGAAGAATTTGATAGTAAAAACAGGAAAGACTGGATTGAGAAATACAATCCATTCACACAAAAAACTACTGTTGTTGGAGTAGTTGGACTTGCTGCTGGTATTGCTAATACTGCCATTATTGGTGAATCAGCATTACAAGCAACAACACATGGAAGTGCATTAGTTGCTATAGGACATATTGCTTCTGCTACTATTTCTACCATTGGTATTGGATTAGTAGTTGGTGCTAGTGTGGAAGCTTATAATCAATTGGACCTATACAATAAAAAGGAAGTAACTGGAAAAAAGGCTTGTAAAAATATTGCAACAACTGCTACAGTATCTGGTTTTTCATCATTAGTTGGCTGGGGAAGTGCATCTATTATTACAGGATATGTACTCCCACTTATTGCTACTGCTACTGGTCCTGTAGGTGCACTAGTTTATTTTTCAAGCTTTGCTATAGGATATTATGGTGCCCAGCAGCTAAATATGACTGAAAGGCTTAGCAAAGCCTTAGATAAGTGGATACCAGAAGATACATCAGAAATCACCAAAAAAAAAGCAGTGAAAGAAGTGACAAATGATGCATTCAGAGTTCTTGGATTTACTGGATCAGACGATAAACAATTTAAATATGAAAAACCTGATGGAAGTGTTATAGATAAAACGAAACATGAGATATATAAAATGGTAAAAGATGCGTATCGCATTAAAATAATAAAAACACATCCTGATAGAAATAAAGCTTTTGACGCAAATAATACTAGTAGTATTCTAATATTTTCCTTTAATTATATAAAGGAAAAGTATAGGGATCCTACAATTGTGGACAATCAAACTTTATCTGAAAGTAGTGAAAATGGTCAATACATAGTAGGAGTCGCCGAATCCGAAGGAGGGTCTGATGAAACAAGTAAACTTATAAATATAGAATATTTATTAAAAGAATGCTCCGTAAACCGCGAGCAGATTAAAGAATTCCTAAGTACTATAGTAGATATTACTACTTCGAATATAGAACATAATCATATTTCAATTAAACAAAATCGATCAGTTACTATTAATAATATAGGTTTTGTATTAACTGGTAATGTTGGAACTGGTAAAACGGCAACGGCAATGAATGTCAGTAAGATTTTATACACGTTGAAACTTATAAGTAAAGATATTGTGAAAATAGTAACATCTCCTTATACATTAGAAGACATTGATGATAATATGAAGGAAGCATCAGGTGGTGTGATAATTTTTGATAATTTTGATCCATCAAATTTAAATTCTAAATGTATTACGAGATTGACAACACCTAACACCAATGGATCAATATCTGTACTGATTTTTATTACTAAAGAGAACATTAATTGGTCAAAAATGGTATGGGCAAATGAGGATTGGAAGACTGCTGCAAATAAGATCAAAGAAATGATTAAACATACAGATAATCTGAAAGAGTATTCACGTGATGATATAAAAAATCATTTTATTGCTCATCTGAAGAATGAAGGATACTTTTTTGAAAAGAATGATTCAATCGCTTATTTACATCTTCAAGATGTGTTTAAGATGATAATTACAGACAGACATATGAAGATAATATCGAATCATTATAATGGAAATTTCATTAATAAGATATTTGAAAATTGCTGTAAATTTTTTGCAAAACGCATTGCTTCTGATAATTCTGTGAATGATATTACTAGTCTTCATACTTTTACGCGAGAAGATGTTAAAGCAGCTACAATCTCATTGATGCGTCAATTAGTTACGAAATACCCTCCTGGGAGTGAAGATTTTTTCGAAATACCTTTATAAAACCATAATAACGTTAATATATAACTCATATCATATAAAATTAATATTTCAAAAAAATTGAAATATTAATTTTATATGATATGAATCAAAATATATTAATTAACTGACATTCAAGACAGTAATAAATTAAGTGTTTGCTATCAGTAAAATGTCAACTATTGATACTCTTTTAGGGATGTTCCGTATTCCAAAAATTTATGTTAATCCATTAAAAGATAACGATGTCCAATCTATGCCAGACATCTTGTCCTTATACACAGATGTCGGAAAGAAGATGAATATATATAATTCTGTTTTCTCTTCAATTATTGATGGTTTCCAAATATTGAGAAACAAGTTTGATCGGATGATAGATTATCTGGTGACATCATCTGATGAAAGGATTCAAACAATTGCCAGATATTATGCGACTGGTAGAAATAAACCATATAATTTTGAGAGAAATCAACCAGATTTCTCTGATAATGACTATCATCTTATTTGGCATGTGATATGTACTAGATATCCGATGATATTTAATACATCTGGAAGATTACATCTGAGTATGAGTAAGCTAGTCGAGTGTATGAATGAGCGTAAACTTCAAACCAAGATTTATCGAGTCCATGATGACAAAACAGTCGATAATCACAAGGGTTGGTTGGTTAAATCAGATTATGACAATCGAATTATTGTAATTCCTACGGCGGTTATTGCATGCAGCTTAATTATTCCAATTATTGCAACTGAAATTGTGAATCATGGAGCAGTTGGATTGGTCATTTCTCATTTATCTACAGCATTATGTGATCCAATTACATTAGTCACATGTGGAGGTGTTCTATTAAAAGAAATATATACCCAACGGAAATTATTTCTAGCTGGCGAGATCGATCAGACTGAAATGACCAAACGAATCGTTACAAAAATGATTTCAGCTAGAATATGTGGAGCAGGGGGTAGTATAATTGGTGCTTATGTAACCGGATCTGCAATAGGACTAGGATTAATATCTAGTGGGCCATTCGCTTTAGGAGTATTCTTTATATCCTTTGGTATTGGTTATATTGGTTTCGAAAAGGTTTTTAATATGAATGAGAATATAAAACGTGCATTTGATTATTTCTTTCCAGGAGAAGCAAGCAATGATACAAAAACCAAAGCAATGAATATCATCCTGGATGGTGCGTTTAGGACATTGAATTTTTCTAATGGTTTAGAGAACCATAGACTGGCTGGAAAAAGTAATCATGAAAAATATCTTATTGCAAAAAAAATGTTTCGAGCAATAATTATCAAGATACATCCTGATAAAACTAAAGGTAAAGCAGGTTCTGATTTCGCCGCTGCTGAAGCAATTGGTGCATATAATATAATCCAGGAGCAATATTGTGATCCAACAATAGATCATAATAGTCAAGTGTTTTCACAGCTCTTCACTACTGACGGTAATTTAATTCTCGGACTACCTAATGCACCCACATTCGAACTTGAAATGTCTCCTATCAGAGCACATATTGAAAATATATGTTGCGGGCGTCCCAAACTGAAGATGGAATTAGAAAACTTCGTTAATATTTATGTTTTGCAAACAAAACAAGATAAAGCAGCTGTTAAAGAAGGTACAAGTGTGGAAAGTACTAAGGGATGGAATAGTATCCGCATTACTGGAAATCCTGGTACTGGCAAGACTGAATTTGCAAAATGTCTTGCAGAACTTTTAGTACTCACAAAGTATGTTGATAATGACAAGATTGTTTTTATTTCAGATCCAAATACCCTTGTAGGTCGTTATTGCGGACACACTGCAGTAAAGGTGAAAGAACAGTTTCAAAATGCCCAAGGCGGGGTACTCGTCATCGATGAAATATATGTATTATTAACAATTGCTACATTTGGTCAAGAAGCAATTGATACGATAATGACTTTGATGACCAAATCATCCGCTAATCCAAATCCACCTGCTTTAATATTTCTTGGATATAAGAATAAAATGGACGAGTTTGTCAAAACTAATGAGGGCATTAGGAGGAGAATCAAATATGATTTCAATCTAGATCCATATACGGTTGATAAGCTTTCCGATATTTTTATCAATTATGTTGAAAGGAATGATTATAAATCATCAGTTAATGTACAGGATATTACCAATCTTTTACTAACAAGTGATGATAAATTAACGCCCACTGATATTAGCATCATTAAGAAAAAGTATAATGGTGGTATATGTGAGAAGCTTTTTGATTATTGTAAAGAAAATTTAGCAAGTCGTATAGATCCAGATGACAATTTAACGTTAGACGTACTAGTAACGTTTAACGAGGATGATATCATATATGCTATTCGTCGTATTAAAGACTCTCTTCGAGAGTCTTATCCTGGTACCTATGAGCAAGAATATGAAAACTCTAGAAGGAGGTCTCCTAGTGAGACAACATCAAATCCGGTTACAGCATATTTGGTTGATGATAACCACAACCAATCAGTTAGAGGTCTAGAAGATATGGTCAATCAGTTTCTTGAGCGTAATACATTGGCTGAATATAACATGCATGTCAATGATGATATCATAGATCGTATTCGACAACAAACTGCTGAAAATCTTCCGCTAGGTCCTGGTGAATGGCAAGCTGAGGATAGTCAATAATTGACTTGTACAAAAATCCTAAATAATATAGGATAAATAATAAGTTTCTTTATCTATTTTATCTTCAGGTAAATAAATAATAGATTCTTCATTTACATAAGTATATTTGAATCTTGAATTACTTTTAGGCTTTATATTCTTATTTTTAATTTTATATTTGACAAATATAAAAATAATTTAATTATTTTAGACAATGCAGGAAGTCATAATAATCAATATGTAAAAGATGCAATAATAAAAAGTGGAAATAAATATTTATTTTCAATCCCTTACAACCCAAAAACTAATGCAACAATAGAAAATTACTTTAATCAAATTAAACATTATTTAAAATTAAACAAAAAAGTTCTTAAATACGAAGAATTAAAAAATGAAATAAAAAATGCAATAAAAAATGTAAAAAAAGAAAATTATAAAAATTATTTCAATAATGCATACAATAAAGATGCCTATAAAAATTATGTCAAAAAAGATTCAACGTTAAAAAGAAAATTAAAAAACTATAAAGATTAAATAATATAAAAATTTCACAATATAATAATATATTATGAAACTAAAAAGTATTTTGTATAAATCTGAACAAGAACAATTACTTAATCAAATAATAAATATTTTAGAATTGGACAATAAAAATAAACAAAATAAAATATTAGAATTAATTCCAGAAATAAGAAAATATTATAGTTTTTCAACAATAATAGGTGCTTCACAACCATTAAATTCAAAAAGACCCTATTTATCAATAATAAGACAATTAACAAAAAGTAAATATAAACTAAAAAGTTACGATTATAGAATAAAACAAAAAGAAATGAAAGATATTAGAACCAAAAAATATATATTTGAATTAAAAAATTGAAATAATAATATTATACAATAATTAATAAAAATAATACATAACAATGAGTAAACTTATTTTAATCAATAGTAATGAATATGATTTGGAATTGTTGGCACAAAAATCAGATTATTTTATGGCAATGTTTAATTTTGAATCAAAAAATATTATTGATATAACACATAGAGGAAGAGCATATGAAATAATTATTAAAATATTATTAGATGATTATATATTCAATGAAGAATATTTCATTCATTATGATGAAATTATTGAATTAAGAAATGAATTAATGTTAAATGATAAAATAAAAACTATTGAAGAAATGTGTAATTGTATTGTTCAATGTATTGGAGAAACAAAAAAAATTAATAGTGCAATACGGAGACATCAAAATAGTAAACTAACTAAAAAACAAAAAAAGAGTGAACAATATTTAAGACAAACTCAATATTGGGAAAAAATTAAATATTTAGATTTAACTTTAACATTGGAAGAAAATGAAATTATTTATAAAGAAAATAATTCGCTAATAAAAGATAGATATGAAGGAAGTTTAAATTTTGATGTAATAATAAAAGCATATACATATAAAGAATTATTAGAAATATCACCATTTTTAATTTTTGAACAAATCACAACTTACAGGAATACTGGAAATATGTTAATTAATTATTTGGATAATAAAAATTTTTTAATTATGAAAAATGATTTTGAATTAAAATTAAATGGAGTAAAATTTACACCAAATAATAATTTTAATAATTATATTTGTAATAATAAAATAATAACATTACATTTAATTAGTTGTTATTTTGAATGTGAGTTTGGGAATAAATATGATTTTGAGTACATAGTAAAAAATTTGATTATTTTGGGCATGACAAATTTAAAATTTCTTAAAATAAAAAATTTTAAAATAAAAAATTTATGTGGAACAGATAGTTTATCAGAAATAAAAATTCTATTATCAAACACAAAAAATATTAAATGTGAATTTGATGATTATTATATTTCACAATGTATAGATATTTGTGGAGATTAATATATTAGATAATGATTATTTATATATTTCTGATATAGTAGAATTTATTAATGAATTTAGGTTATTTATAGGTAAAAATAAAATTTATGGTGGTGTTGAATCTACTGATATACTGATTAATTCTGAAAAATCTGTATCTATAAAACCACCTGAAGATTTTTTAAATAAAGTTTTACAAAATAATACTTTTGATTTTTGTGTAATTGATATAGGAATTATTGATTTTGATGGTATTTATAAATGGTCTATTGTTGAAGTTAATCCTCCTTTTGCATTATCAAGTTATGATTGGCCTATTGAAAACTATTATAATTATTGCAAAGATGCTTTTAATTATATAAAAAATTAAATATTATAATTTATGTGTTAATTTTATTACACCGTATTCATAAGTTTCAACTTTTTGTATAGAAGTAGCTATATTAAAATATGGTTCAATTATGTGTATTAAATTCATATATGGGTCAGCTTTATGAAATCGTTCTTTTTCAACAGATGTTATATATATTATTCCACCTGGATTTAATGATAATCTTAATCCATTAATAAAATCATCAACAATGCGAATATCTATATTCCATTTATAAATGTATATAATATCAAATGTTAGTCTTGGTTCTTTAGTAGAATAATTTTCTAAAGAATCTTCAATAAAATAGTTATCTAATAGTAAATCTCGAACTGTGTGATTATAGGAAGAATATTCAGCAACCAATGGTTGCATAGCATATACATTTTCAGATCCATATATATTTATGATTTTTGTCAATAATGGCCCAGTTCCTGGTCCAACTTCTAAAACTTTTGGTATATTATTAGTAATAGAATTATGTAAATCGGGTACAATTTGTTTTTCAGAATTAATTCCCCATGCCATTTCGTTAGAGTTATATATCTGCATATTTATAATACGTTAAATTAAATATATATAAACTATAAAAACAATAAATTTCAATTTTTTTATAGTTTATATATAAATTAATTTAATGCATTATTTGCGAGTTCATCTGCTCGTATATTATCATTTCTATAAACATGACTAAATGTAATTTCATCAAATGATTTTGTTAATTTTTTTGCATTTTTATGTAATTGTATTATATTTGTCGATTTTACTTTATATTCATTATTCATTTGTTTAATGATTAATTCACTATCACCTCTTACATCTAACTGTTTTATATTTTGATTAACTGCTTCGGTTAATCCGATTATTAGTCCAGTATATTCAGCTATATTATTTGTTTTATTTTTTCCAACATATTTTGATAGATTATATATTTCAATATCATTTTTATAAATTACAGCACCTGCTCCTGCATTACCTGGATTACCTTTACTACATCCATCAAAAAATAATGTATATGTATCATTCATTTATTAGTATATTAAAGTAATTAATATATGTTTAAATTAACATATATTCTACCATGAAAAATATGTAGTTTTCATTTTTTTGAATTCATAAATTAATTCGAAATACATATTATAGTTCACAATAATAAAAAGATCTCTAATTATAAATCTTGTTGTAAAACAAATTCTTTATTTTGTAGAATTTCATTAAATATATTTTCGCCATTATTTTTAAATTCTTGCAATGTTGATCTACGTGAATATTTCATTGTTGGATTCTTTATAATATTCCATTTATTTATATGAAAGTGTTTTTGTATTTGATTAATATTCCATTCAGGTGGGAATTCTTTTCCAATTTTAGGTTCAAAAATATCTCCCATATAAGTTCCATA
>Ga0257127_1001664_pt1 | contig 15247 bp, 15 predicted proteins | sample SI060_135mmetaG_FD_190152 | JGI IMG/M metagenome (GOLD analysis project Ga0257127, IMG submission 190152) | Marine microbial communities from Saanich Inlet, British Columbia, Canada - SI060_135m | ecosystem: Environmental > Aquatic > Marine > Inlet | place: Canada: British Columbia | collected... | reverse complement strand
TGGTTCTGCTGCTGGTTCTGCTGCTGGTTCTGCTGCTGGTTCTGCTGCTGGTTCTGCTGCTGGTTCTGCTGCTGGTTCTGGGTCTGGTTCTGGGTCTGGTTCTGCGGCTGGTTCTGCTGCTGGTTGTGATTTTAGTTCAACCGTTGGTTCTGGTTCTGGGTCTGGGTCAACCGTTGGTTCTGGTTCTGGGTCTGGTTGTGATTTTAGTTCAACCGTTGGTTCTGGTTCTGGGTCTGGGTCAACCGTTGGTTCTGGTTCTGCTGCTGGTTCTGCTGGTGGTTGTGCTGCTGGTTCTGCTGCTGGTTCTGCTGCTGGTTCTGGTAGTTTAACAGACCGTTGTAATATCGAATTTTCAGATACACAAGCATTATGCTATTTAGCAAGAAATCAAGATTTAAGAGATAGTTATATACATTTAAATAATGAAGATAAAATAATTCAGGCAAAAGACCATTGGAAAAAGAATGGGTGTTCAAGCACTCGCGAATATCAATGTGTAAGTAATGTTGAAGGGAGTGGGTCGTTAATAAATAATGTCACCAGAACGGTTTATACTGCCCCAGATGGAAAAACATTAACACTTATCGATGGTCCTGAAGGTGGTAAAATAATTGAAACAAGTAGCGGCGCTAAATATGTTATTGATACTACACTAGAAGAATTAAATGTAGAACAACATAGCGTTTCGGTTACTGTATATACATCAGCACAAGGTACTTCAATAACATTTATAACAGATATAAATAACAGTAATAAATCTATGATTGTTGATAACGAAGGTAATAAATATAGAGTTGATATTTCTATGTATAATGGTCATAGTAATTTTAATGACAACAATGTTCCTTTATTTGAGAATGATAATTATATATTAAAAACACAAGTAGTCCCCCCGGTATGCCCCACATGTCCCGGATTAGGTAGTGCCCCGTATACTGCCCCGTATAGTCATCACGTTGAAAATAATCAAGAAAGACAAGGTGATAGATACGATACACAAGAAAGACGCGAAGAAAGACGCGAAGAAAGACAAGGTGATAGATACGATACACAAGAAAGACGTCAAGAAATACGCGAAGAAAGACAAGGTTATGGGTACGATACAGTGCAAAACAACAATGTTTCCCCACAATTAAACGCACAACGCGAATTCAATCAAAGTAATAATGATTACGATTTTGGCCCAAACTCTTTAACAAATAATAACAACCTAGATAATTATGAACCTCAACCAATATTAAATAATTTCAGCAACTTCTAATCTACATCTTCTAATCTACATGATAGAAAAAATAAAAGTATAACAAACTTAAATATAATCAATATAACATATTATAGTCTTGGTAAAATATGTTAATGTTAAAATATATAGACTCTTATGTGGGTTCTAATTTACAAACAAATAATACGATACAACTTGTGTGTGAATTATTTAGAAACTTAATTTCATTATATGGCGCATATATTGGTGCGCAATCATTATATGAGTATTATCAATACAATACATTAGACCAGTTTGAATATGGCGGTCTCCAAATAATTAAAACTATGATGTTGGATTTTTTATTTGTAAAAGAAAAGGAATATACTACATATTTGCATCACTTTGGTGGATTTTACATAATGTTTATTTATTATTATTATAACTTACAAATGAACATTGTTAAGAACATTGTTGTTGCTGTATTTTTAACCGAAGTTAGCACAGTCTTTTTACGAATACGCGATATTTCAAAAATATGTAATGTATATTCGGGAAAGTTGAAATTAATCAATAATAATATGTTTGCATTAACGTTCTTCTATACACGGATATACAATTACACAAATGTAATGTATTTAGAAAATGGGATAAATGATATAGTTATAGAATATAATTTTAAATATCCTATAATATTTGTTGCTCCATTCCACGGGTTATACATTTTAAATATATACTGGTTTTATCTAATTGTACAAATCGGATTGAAAGAATACTCCAACCCAAAAAAAACTAATTGACTTCAAAACACTTCTTATCTATTTGCAGTGATTCGCATTTTGTATCGTGTGGAACAATTTGTACAATACCTTTACTTTTAACTTTATGGAATGGAACCACGCAACCTTTTTTATGTGTTTTATTTTTATTTTTATTTTTATTTTTATTTGCTATATCAAACTTCAAATTACATCGTGATCTAAAATGTTCATATCTTTGGCATACATCTTCATATGTTAAATTTGATTTCTTATGAAGCATTTTATTTATCAACTCGTGTAAGTCGTAAATATATCGAGAAAAAGTTTCGCGTGATTTCATTTTACCCATTGTTAATGGTAACGTTTGCAAATTTTTACGCAAATTCATTCTACAATATTTACAAGGCAATACATATTTTAACTGCAATATATAATCTCTATAATTTTTTTTATCACTTTTACTTGGAATTACCGGGTAATTGAAACTGATTGTATGCAATGTATGCCACATAGTAGGTCCCCATACGCTAGTAAGCATTCCATCTCCACTACCAAAATCATTTTTTGAAAAATAATGTGTTTTCCTTATTTTACGCGTTTTTTCATTTTTATTTTTGCGTGTTTGTGGTTTAACCATATAATAACATAATAATAAATAATTTACAATAATTATATTATTTGATTATTGTAAAATATGATTATATTAATAATTTCACTTTATTGATGAGATTATCTATGGCAATATTATGTGAATTATTAGTGTTAAGTCCAGCATTCGTATTCATAAATTGCAATATTGTGTTATAATAATCTTTATCATTTATAAACTCTAACTTATTAATATTTTTTAATTCTCCATTGCTATTTCTAAACAACATACACAATACAAGTATATATTGTTTATCATTTATTCTTTATTCCATTTGAATAAATGAATTAGAATATTTAGCTAATTTTAAATATCCGATTGTATATATATATATAATGTTTTCATTGTTTACAAAGATAACTAATTCATTCGCATATATATTCGCATATATAAAATTAGTTGCGGTTCTTATCATGTCGTTCGTTAAAGGGTTCATATTAGGAAGTTATAACGGATGTAAGGCAGAGTGGGATATGGTGTATTGGGCACTATTTTTAGTAGGTATTCCATTATTTTTGTTATATTTAGGGGTTCTTTATTATAGAACATACGCTGGAAATGATTATCAAACCGAAGGTATGACTAGTCCAAATGGTGAGAAAAAAGATGTAGAAATATTGTTTTTTTTCGCAGATTGGTGTCCTCATTGTACAAAGGCGAAACCAATCATACGGGATATAAAAGCGAAATTTGATGGTCGAACAATTAATAATAAAACGATTACATTTAAAGATATTGATTGTACTGTGGAAACACAAGATACAAAAAGATTTATAGAAAAATATAATGTTGAGAGTTTTCCAACAATTATAATACAAACCGGAGATGATACAGTTAAATACGATGGCAAGGTTGAACAAGAGGATTTCACAAAATTCATTGAACAAAATATACAATAAAAATACAAAATTGAAGATTTGAAATTAATTATTCATTATTCATTATTCATTATTTATTAAATTTAAAGTTAAATTTATTAAGTATATCTGTGTCATAAATTGATTTTGAAGTATTTGCATTATTATTTGCATTATTATTTGCATTGGTTGATTTGGCAAATGGCGTGGATTGTGAATTTTCCTTGGGGTTATTTGTAATAGTTCCATATTGATTGACTTGCATTCCTGTCTTTTTTTTTATTTCGTTGCGCACATATGATGGAACCCAATGTGACCAACTTATAAATATTAAATTCGGGTGTGTATAATTAACAGAAAATCCGTTTTCATTTAATTCATTCATTACGTAAGCAATACAATCGCTATTATTATAGTGCGGTATTCCCAATATTACTTCGGGAACACTATACCAATAATGCTGAATATTTTTATTTTGTCTAGATACTAATTTTATTTTATTATGAATTTTAGAAAGGACTTTTTTATAAGTACTTAATCTGTTTAAATCATCCTGATGCTTCTTTTCATAAAGTTCATCAATATTAATTTTACCATTCCCATCATCATCGTCATCATTGAAGTTAAAAATAGAAGCCATAATATTATATATACCTATATAATTATTAGTTATATTATACTTGTAATATAAATTTAAATATAAATGCATATTTAAATTTACGATGAGTGAAGAAAGTAGTGTGAGGAATGAAGAAGTGAATGAAAAAGTGAATGAAAAAGATAAAATAAGTTCATTGATATTATCAGGTGGTGGGCATATCGGGTTTTGCCAAATAGGCAGTTTATACTGCTTAGAAGAAAACAATTTCATTATAAGGGAAAATATTAAGAATATATTTTGCACCTCTGCTGGAAGTCTCGTTTCCGTTATTTATGCATTAAATTATGAAAAATCGGAATTATATAAATATATATTAGAACGCCCTTGGGAAAATGTTTTTGAGATTAACTTATTACAGTTATTAAATTTTTATACAAATAAGGGATTATTTGATATAAATTTTTTTGAAAAAATTCTCGACCCATTATTACTAGGTAAATCGCTTTCTGAAAAGATAACGTTAAAGGAATTTTATGATTTCACAAATATAAATATTTATTTTCATTCGGTTGAATTAAATTCATTTAAAGAAGATGTTATTTCACACGAAAATTACCCTGATTTGCCTCTTGTACACGCTGTATATATGTCTTCTGCAGTGCCAATGGTTTTTGTACCGTGTTTTTACAATAATTGCTGCTATGTTGATGGCGGAATTTTAAATAATTATCCATTAAGTACATTTTATAATAAAATACAGAACAATGAAACATCGGGAATAGGTTTAAAAGGGAGAAAATCACATAAAAAAAACAAAACGATACCTGTTAATTCATCAAATAATCTGTTGGACTTGTTACAAATTTATATAGGTCATATTATAAATAAATTCAGACCAAAAAATAAGAACAAAATAAGTAATGAAATAGAATTTAATGTCGGTAATTTAAATTCGAAAAATGCGATTGAAGTGATAACAAGTAAGGAAATAAGGATGAAATACATTGAGGAAGGATATAATACAACATTAGAATTTATAAAAAATAGATGATTTGGTGGGTCTTACACTGGGCGTGTTTACACTAATAGGTTAGAGTAGGTTAGCGTAGCGTAGGTTAGATTATTTTAGGTGAATTTTTATTGTATTCCGAACCATTAATATTTCTCTAAACACACTGTGTAGTTTTGACTGGCCTTCTTTGCAGTTTATATATAACCCCAATATATATTCTCTCGCTCTTCTTGCAACATCATTCAACGTTTTATCATTTAAATCAGGATGTATTGTAATCGTTTCCTTCATATCATCTATGTCTGTATCTTCCGTCTCTATAACTTTAAACAAATCTTTTAGTATGGACAGAACATTCATTTCATCTATGTTTAATTGAACCATAAAGTTTTTCAATAATTTTGCATATTCTATAAACAGTATATGTTCCTTATCATACGCGCGTTTCAATTCATTTTTTGTGTAATCATCTGTTTTTTCGCTAATTATTGGGTTAGATACTTTATATTGTGTAATCATTTTTGTTCTATCCTCTTTGAATTCTTCATCTGTACATACATTAAAATCACTGAGGACAATTTTGCTGAATAATGGTAATGGTTTATTACCGTCTACATCTATATTCTCTGTAAAGTCTTTGCCGGTAAATATTTTGTAAAACCGACTATATATTTCCATATATCTCTTCCTTGTTTCTCTATTTGAACCTATTTTATATACACCAGTATCATAATCATATTCATCTTTAAACAATTCTTCCAATTCTAAAATTCCCTGTTCATCCTTTAAGTGGGATGTCATCTTGCAAAATTCTGGTTTAATACTAATATTCTTAATAGTATCAACTTTTAATGAACTATCTCCAACTAATTGGTCTTTTATTTTTCCACATAAACTAAATTTAACACCATCAAATATTTTATCTTTTAATGATGATGAAACCCTATGCTCATCAAATACAGATATATCATCAATGTATTCACTTCCAACATCCTTATCTTTGAATTTCAGTTGGGGGTTGATTGATTTTACAATTGCTGCATATATTTGGGCAATTCTTACATAAAATTTTGCGATCCCATTACATAAACGCCTTTTCTTCCAAGGCACTTTTTCGTCACTGTCCATTAGTGACTGTTTGTTACCATACATCACTTTGGTTGAACCATACGCCTTCTTACTTTTATCTTGGGGGTCAGAAATATTGATACCATATTCTGTTCGGTGTTTTAAATATATAATATCTAGCATTTTGAATTTATTTGCTATCATATCAGATGTCAATACTACCAACTCATTACACTTGTCCTGATTTTTTAATTTATCATAATCATTCAACCCTAACTTAGTGGTCGCATAATTTGCTGCAACTATATCCATTATCGCTAGTAATTTCTTTCTACTATCATCGGTATTTTTAACATTCTTATTACTCGTTACACTTTTTGAAGATACATTACCCATATTTATTATATATATAATAAATGCGATTAAATATTAATAAAATTGAATTTGTTTAATATAAATATATATATTTCATTATGGAAATTCTACAACAAACCAAGAAAAATAAGAGGCAAAGAAATAACAATGTAGATTTGTGGAAGAAATTTGATATTGAGGTTCTTAATAAAAATGAACAACCACTTGAATGTTTATATTTATCGAATAAAAATAGGGAATTTTGCGAAACCTGTGCTTCTTCACTATCAATTACAGAACAGGGGTTTTTAGAATGTACTAACCGACAATGTAGTATTTTATACACCGATGTATTAGATACTGGCGCTGAATGGAGATATTATGGTGCGGATGATGCAAATGTATCAGACCCCACCCGTTGCGGTATGCCAATCAATGACCTTTTGCGGGAATCGTCTTATGGGTGTAAAGTTCTTTGCTCCTCGGGTACGAGTTATGAAATGAGAAAAATTAAAAGGTATACTGATTGGCAATCAATGCCATATAAGGAAAAATCGCAATACGACGAATTCCAGCGCATATCATTAATGGCGCAAAATTCCGGAATTTCAAAAATGATTGTTGATACCGCAATTAGATATCATAAAAATATTTCGGAACAAAAAACGTTTAGAGGTCTCAATAGAGACGGAATTATCGCAGCATCTATTTATATATCTTGCCGAATTAACGGTAACCCTAGAACTGCTAGGGAAATTGCTACTATATTCCACCTGGATAACACAAGCGCAACAAAAGGTTGTAAAAATGCAACTGTTATATTAAATACAATTGAAGAAGACTTCGAGAATAAAGACAAAACAAACTTGTGTGATACCAACCCCACATCTTTTATAGAACGTTATTGTAGTCGTCTTGCAATGTCACACGATATGACTAAACTATGTTCATTCATTGCCAAACGTATTGAAAATAATAATTATATTCCTGAAAACACACCGAATGCTATTGCTGTTGGTATTATATATTTTATTGTACAATATTGCGACCTTGATATTAGCAAAAAAAGTATTAGTGTTATTGCTGAAATTAGTGAAGTCACAATTAATAAATGTTATAAAAAAATAGAAAAATTAGAAAACGAACTTATTCCCACACCTATACGAAAAAAATATGCAAAATAACTTTACAAATACAAATAACTTTACAAATACAAATAACATTACAAATAACTATAATATGGTAATGTTATTTATCTAAAATCCGTCATCATTAAAATCAAACACGTTGGTACATTGTGTCTTATCTGCTAATGCATATTCACTTACGCGTTTCTCAAAAAAATTTGTTTTTGACTCAACTGATATAAGTTCCATAAAATCAAACGGGTTGCTTGCATTATAGATAGCTTCATACCCCAACTGAACACATAGTCGGTCTGCTATGAATTCTATATATGTTGCCATTAAAGAACTATTCATTCCAATTAAACGACAAGGTAACGCTTCTGTAATGAATTCTTTCTCAATATTAACTGCTTCTTTTATCAATTCGTTGATTTTTGTTTTGTTTACCTTCTTCAATAATTTACTATATAATAATACTGCGAATTCTGTATGTAGTGCTTCATCTCGGGAAATCAGTTCGTTTGAAAATGTTAGCCCAGGTAATAACCCACGCTTTTTTAACCAAAAAATACTACAAAATGCTCCAGAAAAAAATATACCTTCTACGCAAGCAAATGCTACCAAACGGGTCGCAAAACTACTACGATTATCACCTATCCATTTCTTCGCCCAATCCGCTTTCTTTTTTATACAAGGATAATTATTTAGAGCGTCAAACATTTTAGATTTCTCTTCGCGGTCGTCAATATATGTTTCTATTAATTGACTATACATTTGGGAGTGGATATTTTCCATTGCAATTTGAAAACCATAAAACGCTCTTGCTTCTGAATTTTGTACTTCATTCATAAATCGCAAACCTATATTTTCTAGCACTATCCCATCACTTGCTGCGAAAAATGCGAGTATCATTGAAATAAAATGTTTCTCATCTTTGCTTATTTTTTTCCAATCTGTTAAATCCTTACTTAGGTCGACCTCTTCTGCACGCCAAAAACAATCTATTTGTTTTTTATACATATTCCATATATCATCATGTTGAATTGGAAACATTACAAAACGACTTTCATCTGCAACTAAAAGGGGTTCTTGGATTTGTTTAGACATTTTCAATTATCCTAAAGTATATATTATATTAGCCAAGATTTTATATTCTTTTAACAAATGATTTTTCATACAGTTTATTTTACAAATTAAAAATATTTAATATCTTTATAATTTATTGGGATGAATGAAACAAATCATATTTTAAAATTTGATTTAAAACAATTAATACGTGAAGAAAACAGAATACGTAAACATAATGAAATGATACATTTTTATAATTTAACACGACCAGAAAACTACATACGTCGTGATAATACTAATAATACTAATAATACTAATATCAAAAATATCAAAAATAATGAATGTTATTTCAATGATGGAAATGACTTTTTAAATAATACCAATAACAATTCCAATAACAATACTGATATTGATAATACACACAATGACATACATAAAAACCCGCCTAACATTGTAAATAATGTTAATGTTAATCATTATCACGTATATGTTGAAAAATGCAAAAAAGATCAAGATGAAAAACGCGAAGCATTAGAAAATTTAAATCAATATTTGGAAAATATGAAAAATAAATATAAACATCCTAATAGCCAGGATAGTGAGGATAGCCAGGATAATTTTAATAAATTGCAACGCGATACAAACAAATATATTAACCGACAAAATAATATAGTTACAAATAACCACAATAATAATTTAAATATTTTAGATAGGAATAAGGAAGTATTACCTTATTTAGATGACATTGATGATAATTTTTTAAAATCTGACGAGGACGACAGCGATAGCGATGATAGTACTATGGAAAAAATAACTACAGGAATTAATAAAGAAAATGATAAATACGAGCAAATAAAACAAGACCAAAAATATGTAAAGGTTCTTTTGTCGGATTTAAAGGATATTGAACAAGGTATTATTCGTTCAAACAAACAGTTTCAAGCAATCTCTGACATTGCTGAAAGTGTTAAATTATAGATTATATTCACGAAAACCCCACACATATAGATTATTATTAAATTCAATGTTATTTTTATACCATTTAGTATCGGTATAAAACTGACAACATTAATGTGTAAGATGTCGTGTAAGATGTCGTCGACGTCAATCGCATCAACATTCATTATATTGTGTACTTCAATATGTCTAATATCATCCCCTATATCTGATGGGGGTAGTTCATTTATATTTGCTCTTCTATATTCTGCACTCAGATGTTTATAAGGATAAATGATGTCAATTACACTGAAATCATCTTTTTGTATATTCACAATAAATACATTTACATCATTCAACACATTATGACTTACATCCAGTTTTTTTCTACATATTAAACATTCATTCTCTTGTTTAATAAACCATATACATAAACATTTAGGATGAACTTTGATATTCAAGCAATGTTTATAATCAATTAATTCATTCTGATTATGTTCATTCTGATTATGTCCGTTGGTTTCAATCATATTCATACTATTGTCATCATTTTTGACATCTATATCTTGACAGAATATACATATATTCTCAAAATTGTCACAAGACATTTGTTATTAATATGTAAGAATATATTTTAATAATATTCAAATTAATATTATTAAACATCTAATTATAATATATATAAAAATATTATATGGATGAAATAAAGAGTGGAATTTTGGAAAAAGTACAATCAATATTGAAAAAAATAGAAACAATACGGGATAACCATATAAATTTAAAGGGTAAATTTATAGATACGATTTTTAAACGTGTTATTGATAAATTTACCTCAAAAATGACCGACAAAACCAAATATGAAGTGTGTCTTAGTGTTAAATCAAATACAATTAAGGACAACATATTTAACATATTAACAAGACACGAAATATTAAAACTAAATACAGAAAAAGTAGAAGAATTTGAAATTGATATTAATCCATTTGCAAAATTTACAATTTCGGGTGATATTTTGAATGCTTTGAGAATACAATATAATGAAATAGTCATAAAAATATTAAATATTGGTAATTCAATTCGTAATTATGACTATGGCATTGATAAATTAAATTTACCAAGTGCCATTGATAAATATGTTAGCTCAAAAGATGTACAAGATGGTTTTAATTTTTATAGTACAATTAATGACAGAATTGGTAATATTTGTTTTAGTGAAGATGCATTTGTTGAACTGATGAATGCTAGTCTAGTAGGAAGTAACAACCCAGAAAATAGAGCAAATAATGAATCATCAGTAAGTAGTAATAGTAATAGTAATAGTAATAGTAATATTAGTAATTTTGAATCATTTAATAATGAAGCACTCGGGTTGGGTCTCACTGAGAATAACCCAAGTCTCACTGAGAATAACCCAAGTCTCACTGAGAATAACCCAAATGTAGAAAATAGGACACCTTTTCCACACAGCAATGTTTATCCAGAATCAAGTAGATTTAGTGATACCAATATTGTTATGAACAACACCCACAACCCATTGTATAGTGGACGAACGGATGGTGAGGTTCATTTTGGTAATGATGGTGCAAAAGATCATATGAATAATGCATTACGCGACATTATGTCACAATCGGATGTAGCAACAACAGCAACACCAGCACCAACAGCAAAAGTAGCAACCGAGGCAGAAGCAACTAGAGAAGCTAGAGAAAGAGAAGCTGCTGAAGCTAGAGAAAGAGAAGTTGCCGAAGCTAGAGAAAGAGAAGCTGCCGAAGCTAGAGAAAGAGAAGCTGCCGAAGCTAGAGAAAGAGAAGCTGCCGAAGCTAGAGAAAGAGAAGCTGCCGAAGCTAGAGAAAGAGAAGCAACTGAAGCTAGAGAAACTGCAGAAAGAGAAGCAGCTGAAGCTAGAGAAAGAGAAGCAACTGAAGCTAGAGAAAGAGAAGCAACTGAAGCTAGAGAAACTGCAGAAAGAGAAGCAACTGAAGCTAGAGAAACTGCAGAAAGAGAAGCAACTGAAGCTAGAGAAACTGCAGAAAGAGAAGCAGCTGAAGCTAGAGAAAGAGAAGCAACTGAAGCTAGAGAAACGGCAGAAAGAGAAGCAGCTGAAGCTAGAGAAACGGCAGAAAGAGAAGCAGCCGAGGCTAGAGAAAGAGAGGCAGCTGAAGCTAGTGAAACTGCAGAAAGAGAAGCAGCCGAGGCTAAGGAAAGAGAGGCAGCTGAAGCTAGAGAAACTGCAGAAAGAGAGGCAGCTGAAGCTAGAGAAACTGCAGAAAGAGAAGCAGCCGAGGCTAGAGAAAGAGAGGCAGCTGAAGCTAGAGAAACTGCAGAAAGAGAAGCAGCCGAGGCTAGAGAAAGAGAGGCAACTGAAGCTAGAGAAACTGCAGAAAGAGAAGCAGCTGAAGCTAGAGAAACTGCAGAAAGAGAGGCAGCTGAAGCTAGAGAAACGGCAGAAAGAGAAGCAGCTGAAGCTAGAGAAAGAGAGGCAGCAGCACAAGGAAAAAAAAATGCGTGGGTTACTAACCCAAATATTACTAATCAAAATAACCCAAATATTACTAAGCAAAATAATCAAACTAAACAAGAATTACCATTTACTGCTAGTAGACCCGGTACACCCGATAAAGACAGTGAATATATGAATCATAATCAGGGGTTGGTTGTCGAAAAGGAGAAAACCGTGCAAGAGGATGCTAAAAAATTAGTAAAAAGTTATATTGAAGTAATAATACCGCTTATGAAAAAAGATGAAAAAGATGAAAAATATAAAATTAATTTAACCAGAATTCAAGGAGAAAATAGAGGTATATATGAAAATCATCATAAAGGCCAGACTGATATGAACGGACATTTAATGGATATACACAAGGATAAAATAGTACAAGAGTATCGCGAACAATATATACTAGGTTATTTAGCTACAACAAATAGGCAAAAAGCAATTGATAAAATTCAACGTGCTGGGGATGCCAAATGGGCAAAAATTATAGCCAGCAAGGAATACACGACAGATCCCGCAAAAATTGGCAGTTCTAAGATGACAATAGAAAACCACAACAAAAAAATTGAAAAATTAATTCGTGACGCAAAGCGAACTACAAAATATTATGGTTATGACTATCCAAAATTTGGTTGGAATACACTTGATAGCGACAATATAAGGTTTAACCGAATATTAAATTTTTTTAAATTTACGTTTGGTTATGATGAAATCAATGCAATAAAACAGGCAACTACATTTTCTCCTCCGTGGCATATAGACAGACCTAGTCCAACGACAGTAAAGCCAACAGGGTTGGCACTCAAAACATTTGTAAATGTATGGGGCACTGGTGAAATGCATGAAAAAGAGACAACTACGATGAAAATTAAAGGGGGTAGAAAAACCAAAAAGAAACGAAAAAAAAATGCGTCACCCAGTAAAACGCGTAAGGTAAAAAAACAAAAGAAATAAGGTAAATGAAAAATAAAGGGAATGTAAATAATAGTGTAAATAGTATAATTCGTGTAAATAGCGCAAACAACAACAGAACATTTGATTATGAAGAAGGGGCTACGCCTTTTCCAATGAAGAAATAATACCCATAACTCTCCCAATCATCCAGTACATTTTTAATATTTTGCAAAATATGGTTGATGTCCATAATAACATATTTATTTTCACTATTTGTATAATCTTTCCACAATTTGTTATTTTTTTTATGACGTATTAAATCTCTATCTAGGAACATAACGAAATCAACATCGGCAAGTAATGTGCGAAACATTTTAATCATATCCATTTGTCTTCTTTTACGCGTGGGTGCAATTTTAATTCTAAAATACGACATTAAAGAATAAGATTGGCAAAGTGTGTCATTTACATTCACACTTGTATCTTGGTACCCTTCTTCTATACTACAAATATATGTGTTATTTTTTTTATTGTATATGAAATGGTGGTCGGAATCTGCGTCAAAATCAGCTTCATCTGCTTTAGCAACATCGAATTCATAACATTTATCGGGAAACTTTTCCGCGATTATTTCACGTACCGCCATATCACCAAATATTTGGTTAATGTAGGTATAATGTTTCTTTGAAAAACTATTCAACTTTCGTTGCGAACATTGTTCTTTTCCAACCATATTATACATTGCAGATTTATTATTTATATCTTTCTACTTAATTTAAAATAAATATATTCAATTTTTTTATATTTTTTAATATATTAATATTATATTAAGTAATGAACGTTGTTAATAATAGTACTATAGATAATTTATTGTCCAAAGTAAAAGGCAGATTAGCTAGTGGCGTGTTTATTGGCAAACAAACTAAGGAAGATGTTAAAAATGCAATTTCAACGTTAAAAAATCAAGTTGCCGATTGTAGAAAACAATTGGAAAGAGCTCAAATTGAATGTGATGCTACAAAAGAAAAATCGGATAAATCAATACAAGAAACACGATTTGAAAACAACAGGTTAGAAAAACGTGCACACGAAGCAGCTTTGAAAGCAGACGAAACGGAAAAGGCATTTGCAAATGAAATTAAGTCACTTAAGGAGGGTAGTATAACAGTTGAAGAATTAGATATAATAAAAACACAATTGACCAATATGATACAAACGAACGAAGAAGAGGTCGAAGCGTGTAGAAATATTAAAATACAATTAGAAACTGCGAATAAAACATTATTACAAAAAAACAAGAATATGGAAGCTAAATATGTAGAGATGCTTTCACAAGCATTTGATGCTATAGATAAAGCACTTACAACAATAGATGTCGACGAACTGCTACAAAAAGGTGGTTTCCAATCATCATCAAGTGGAGTAACAGATTTCAAGAAATATCGTACGAGTTCTCGTAGTTATAATATTAAGGAGTTGAGAAAGAAAAAAAAGGAAAGTAGAAAGAAAGAAAAAGAACGTAAAAAGGGTAGTAGAAAGAAAGAACGAAGAAGCAAAAAGAGAAGAAAAGATTAAATGTTCCTAAGGAAAATGATAACCGATAAATGAAAATTGTTAATGACAAAATGAAAATTATATATAATTTTAATATTGATAAATTATATATATATATATTTATTTATGGGCATTTCATCAAGACATAAGAAAAAAAATGGTTTATCAAAGAAAAAAAGAGTTCGGAAGAATAATGGGGGGTCAAGAAAAAAGAATAAAAAGGATACAAAACGTATTCGTATAAAAGATATCGGGAAAAAAGGGAAATCAAAGAAAGCAACGCAAGTTCGTTTTCAAGTTATGAGGGGGGGCAGAGTGGAGGAGGGTGATGTTCCAAATGGAAGTGCGGCAAACGTAGTACGAGAAACAGTACCGGTAAAAAATGGAGCAAATGCACTAGTAAAAGCACCACCAGCACCACCAGCACCACCAGTAAATGCATCAGTAAATGCATCAGTAAATGCATCAGTAAATGGAGCACCACCAGTAAATGCATCAGTAAATGCATCAGTAAATGGAGCACCACCAGTAAATGCATCAGTAAATGCATCAGTAAATGGAGCACCAGGAGCACCAGGAAATGAAAATAAACCAGTAGAAGAAGAAGGAAATGCAGGAGCACCAGGAGCACCAGGAGCACCAGGAAATGAAAATAAACCAGTAGAAGAAGA